>OLGB01001373.1_pt1 | contig 29654 bp, 27 predicted proteins | sample 1605691 | NCBI WGS metagenome assembly OLGB01 (sample SAMEA3888925, study PRJEB22519) | human gut metagenome | biome: human gut; feature: human-associated habitat; material: faeces | place: Denmark | collected 2010 | reverse complement strand
CCCTTTTTTAGGAGCCGGGACGAAAAATTTTTGCTTGACAAACATTAGCTAGATTTATCGCTTTCATTCTATCACGCAGAACAAGAAATCACAAGCCAGCTAAGGTTTACGGTTTCGCTTTTTCGTATGATGTAATGTAAAGGATAACTCTTTCCTTTCCATCCCTTTTCCTGGTGGGCGTTATTTGTTGCAACAAAATAGCCAGCCTGGAGGCTGGCATGTGGATCAGGCGCGTTCAAAGGGTACGTCGCAGTCGCCGCATACTACGTTGACCTGCTTGGTCGCCCGGATGATGGCCCCGCACTTGGGGCAAACGTACTTGATGCTGCGATTCTTGCTGGTGCTGCGTCCACCACCCTTTACGGTGATCGTAGTTTCTTCGCCGTCATCGTCATCATCGTCGCCCTTTACCTTGATCTGGAAGGCGGTCTTGCGGCTGGCGGTGAAATCCTTCATTCCCGGCTGCTGGGCCAGCCATTCGGCGGTTTCATCCGTCAGGGTCGTTACCGTCCAGCCATAGGTTCCGTGATGCTCGATATGAAGGCCGTGGGCTTCAGCGGTGGCCTTGAATTTCTTGTTGTGGTAGTAACCGTTGTTGCTTACATCCTTGATCTCATGAACCATGTTGTAGAGGTGAGCCATCTCATGGAGCATGGTCGCGGCCACCTCGCCGATGGGGCGGTTGATGTATTCGGCGGTAATGTTGATCTCGCGGTGGGCTTCGCCGCTGCCCTGCCAGATTTCGTAGATGCTACACCAGCCGTATGCACCGCGCCCGTTATCGGAAGATACCGTGATTGCCGGGCGGATCAGCTCGTTCTGGTAGAAATGCTCATTGAGCAGGTCGAACATGGCTTCGGTCTTGGCTACGATCTCGGAAATGTTAATCATGGTAGGTGCCTCCTTGAAAGTTATCTTTGATGTGGTCACAGCTTACCCTTTTGAACATAACTTTCAAGTCGGAAAAGGAGACAAAGAAAAGCCCTCGGAGCTTGTTACAGCTGCCGAGAGCCTACGGACGTTAATCTATACGATTTTTCAAAACCGTTACTAGAATGGCGGCTTCTTCATCGGTAAGCGTCACGCCTTTACCCATTTTCTCGTGTTCAGGTGCCCATTCACGTATGTCGTATTTCGGGGCAGCACCATTCCAGCTGATGCGGTTTAGTTCCTTTCTCCATCCGGAGGCGGATGTAGATAGTGTTGCGACGGTTTCTACGATCTCAAAGGTGATTTCCTTGGCCATTTCGAACCCTCCTAATTCATTCGTTCGTGTATAAAGCTGCTTACCGTATTTCTGTGAACTTTATAAATGCGAGCTATCTCACTAATTGATACCCCATGTTCACGAAGATCTCGAATAATCTCTTCCTTGCCAGAAAGCTTGACATGAGAGGATTTACGCCCAACAGGCCGTCCCAACGTCACTCCTTCCGCTTTCTTTCGTGCCAGTGCCTCCCGAGTGCGCTGACTGATCAGGTTGCGCTCGATTTCTGCAGACAGGCCAAAAGCAAAAGCGAGCACCTTGCTTTGAATATCGTCACCCAGTCGGTAGTTATCCTTTATCGTCCATACACGGCACTCCTTCGTCATGCAATGGTTGAGAATTTCCATTATCATGAACAAATTCCTGCCAAGGCGCGACAATTCAGAACATATGATCAGATCATCTTTCTTCACCCTTCCAAGCAATCTGCCCAGCTGACGTTTGTCGTAAGCCTTGGCTCCGCTGGCCGTTTCCTCAATCCAACCATCCACCACAATGCCTTCGCGTTTACAAAATTGGAGTATTTCAAAACGCTGGTTTTCAACCGTTTGCTTGTCGCTGCTTACTCTGATGTATCCGTAGTTCATTCAAATTCTCCTTCCCTTTGCTTGTGCAAAGTATAGGAGCGTATATGTTATGCAACACGGGACTACTGGAGTATCCTATGCTTCATCTGATAGCTGGATTATCCTATCTGAAATAGAACAAAGCATCAAGCAGAAGATAAACGCAGTAGGAATTCCACTAAGGGACTGGAAAATCAATATAAACTATGGTATCAAGACTGGTCTCAACGATGCCTTTATTATTGATACAGCAAAGAAAGACGCCCTGATTGCGGAAGATCCACGCTCTGCTGAAATAATTCGACCGATACTTCGTGGCAGGGATATTAAGAGATACGGATACCAGTTTGCTGACCTGTGGGTAATCAATACCCATAATGGTGTTCGGGAATCGGGCATTCCGAGAATCAATGTCGAAGAATATCCTGCCGTTAAGGCGCATCTGGACATGTATTACCCCAAACTTGTCAAGCGGGCAGATAAAGGTGAAACCCCTTATAACCTGCGGAATTGCGCTTATATGGACGATTTTTCTCAGCCGAAAATAGCTTTTGCTGAGACTATGAGAGTCCATCGAACCGGAGGGGCTGATCGATTCCCAAGGTTCTCATACGTCGATGAAGGATACTTTCATGATAAAACCAGCTTCATTGCAACTGGCCCAGACTTGATGTATGTGTTAGCGGTGATGAATTCTGCGGTAATGAACTACTATATCCACAAAAATATCGCGGTGCTTGACACTGGCGGTTTCCTAATGCAGAAGATATATATTGATATGCTCCCTATCCCCAGAGCATCGGTTGCTTTGCATGATCAGATACAGGCATTGGCACAGCAAGTAATTGAACTGCGTAGACGAAACGAGGATACAAGTATCTTGGAGAGCGAAATTGATGATTGGGTATACATGATCTTTGGCTTTACTGATGATGAAATTGCATATATTCGGCATACTTAATGATTATTTGCCCGTGGAGCCCTTCCACTCCACGGGCTGTAATCACTCGTGTGCTAAAATGAATGCCGCTTCGGTACTCGTTAAGCCGTAAGCCCGAATAACCAAATTGTCGATTTTTTCTTCCAAATCGCTCGCATCAGCACCAGTTTTCTTGCAAAGAAGCAATTCATCAATTGCTGATGTTATTTCATCAATGGCAGCTTCACTAATCTTGGGAACCGGTATGGTTTCAACGGTGTACTTTAGCCATCTGTTTGTACCAACACCAGATGTTGTTCCTGTGCATGTAAGGAAATACCAGTGAATGAGCTTGGAGTTTAGCACTGCCAACAAATACTTTATGTGTTCTCCAACCATAAAGAATACCGTGTTGAGCAGATAGATACCATCATCGCTAAAGGAAAACTTTGACTCGTCGGTAAGCTCAATCCAACAAATTTTCTGCTTAGAAAAATCGTCCCAATAACTTATAGCGTCCTGCGTCTCAAACCACTTATTACTGGTCTTTTTACGAGCGGATACAGTAACACCATCAATGATATATTTTTTACCAGTCTGCTCTAAGCGCTGCTTTCCGAAAGACAACAAATGCTGCTTGACGGCTGGGTAAGCATCAATATCATATTGACGGCTCGGAAAAGTACATATCATCCAAAGGCCTGCCCAGTCATACCCATATCTCCGTATGTCACGTCCGCGCAAAATCGGTCGTATTATTTCAGCAGATCGGGGATCTTCAGCGATCAGCTGATCCTTCTTCTCCGTAGAAATGATAAAAGCATCATTGTATCCAGTCAGAATCCCACGGTTTATCCGTATACCCCAATCTTTAAGCGGGACACCTACAGCCTCGATTTTTTGCTTTATGCTTTGCTCAACATGCGACATAATTGCCCAGTTTTCGGCATTGATAAAGCTCATGGTTGTGGCATTTTGCTTAACATATACGCTCAAATTACTACCGCAATTTTCCTTTATTATGCAGGCAGTCGTCTGAGCTGCATTTTGAGCCTTTTCATAAACCAGAATATTTACATCAACGGTCGCCGACTCAAAGATTTTCTGGCCAGCAAAATCCAGAAGGATTAAAGGATTCGTGTTTTTAGCGAAGAAGCCTCGCAGCTTCTCTCCATAGCCAGCACGCATCCATTTATTGCTGGTGATGAATGCAAGAATGCCATTATGGTGGAGTAGATGATACCCTTTCTCATAGAACAGGCAATAAATGTCTCCGGTCTTCGCAAAAGATTCGAAGCCTTGGTTTATATACAAATCACCAAGCTTAATATCGCTATCCTCAGAAATTGCCTTCTGCAACTGTACATAAGGTGGATTTCCGATTACGATGTCAAAACCGCCTTTTTCGCGGAATACCCTTGCAAAATCCAGCTGCCACAGCACATAAGGCTTGCTTGCTGCATGACGGCTTTCTTCGTATCGTGCCATAACCTCAGCACTTGCACCCTCTAACTGGACGCGCACGAGAGCGTCTCTAAGGTCGGAAATACGATCCTTTAGCTGCTGCTTTTCGTTTGTGCTCTTACAACGGAAAAGATCATCCTGCGCACGGATCAATTCGGGCAAAAGCTGCTCGAAAATGCCCGTCATCATATTTACCTGCTGGTTTCCGGCAGCCGTACCGATAATCTGGCTCTGATTGATAAGCGGGAAGCCTTCAAATTCGTCAATCAGGCTGTTTCCACACAGGATATTACATTCAAGGTTCGGCAGCGGGGACGGATTGCGATGGCCCTCAAGCTCGTTTTGTGCTTCGGGATTGATTTCATCGTCAATAACGAGCGAAAGCCACAGGCGCAGCTGCGCAATATCAACAGCAGATGGTTCAAGGTCTGCAGCAAATATACAATTTTTGATGGTTTCGTATTTCAGCGCATAGGCAGAACGGAGATTCCGATACATATGCCGTCTGTCATAAGAATTCATCGGGATAGCCATATATGCGGTGATGTTCTGGCGGGCACGAACAATTTCATTAAGCATACCGAGAGGGAATGCACCTGAACCGACAGCCGGATCAGCCACTCGAATATTCGCCAATGCCTTGTCAATGTCTTTCAGACGATCAACCACAATCTGGCCGTTGCCATCAATCAGGAACAATTCGTCCGATATATACATACCACCATTGCCTTCGCGCTTTGCCTTTACGGTATCTTCGTCTTTCATAAAGTCACCGTAAAGAATGAAATCACGGATTGCAACCTCAGAGACACCTGTGGTACGCGCCAGATAAGCAATCAGGCTTTCCTGACACATATAGTGAACGATTTCACGCGGGGTATAGAATGCGCCTTTGCTCTTGCGGTCATCAATTTCAAGGAGATTCTCAAAAACCTTACCGAGCATTTCGGGGTCGATAGCAACCTCACGTTCCATCGGCTCGTCTTCCGACATGGTGAAATTATACCGGTCAAAGATATCCAGGATGCCATCGGCCTGCAGCGGGCCTTTAGTATCCGCGTTAGAAAACACTTCGTTGGGAATGGCAAAATTATTATGCTTCCAGTCGTAACCATCGATAGGCTCAAACAGGCCACCTGAGAGGAAGGGGATACGACAATGGAGAGCCGGGCAGTAACCATGCTCGCCTCGATTGACATTCAAGGCTTCATAAAACAGTGGCTCGAGGTAACTTTCGTAGAAGTTGACATTCTTGCTTTCAGCCAACCGATACAGCCGCCTCATGAAATCCTTGGGGCCTGTTCCCCAAGGCTGTCCTTTGACGCAGAAAGCAAGGATTTCTTCATCAGCATTATCAAGCGCGGTCAGGGCTGAACCGCTTACGCGGTACGAGCCGTCTGCGGTTTGTAAATATACCTGCGGGATCAGCTCGCGCGATTTTGCACCACGGGCATAGTACGCCCGTTTGAATTCTGCTTCTGTAAGCCTGTCCGGCCATGCCTTGACGCCCAGCCAGCCCTTTTTCTGTAGGAAATACAGAAAAACAATCTGGCCCATGAGTTTCTTCGCAAACTGCGCCACCGTATAGCTGTGCTGTTCTGCCTCGATTACAAAATCTTCATTTGCGCTCAGCGTATCACAAAGCTGGTGGAATTTTTCTTTGTAAAGCGCAAAGAATTCGTTGGTAACTCTCTCAACGCTGAACGCTTCTTCCAAATCGGCCAGTGTAGGCAATTCGGAAGGAATACCTTCATTGATGAAGCGACGGAATCGTTCAACAGCAGTATGGCAAGGTTCGCCTTCGCCAACCAGATAAGAGTAACGCTTCGCAGGAGTCAAATTCTCCTGCGTCTTGATTCTGCCGTTCTCAATACGCATTTCGTAGTCCAAACGGACGAAAGAAATACGCCAGCGGGGATCATCCTGTGTATAGAAGGCAATCATGGCAGCATCGCTACCGGCGTTCTGGATCAATTTCTTTGCATAGCTGCGCTGCGTAGAACGAGAATTTTCAACATACCGTTCGCCTTTCAAGCAGACAGCAAGAATTGAAACCTTTTCTTTTTTCGGAGATACATAGTCGCCAATATGCGAATAATACTCAATGTGCGTGGAGAAATTGGAATACTCTTTCCGCTGCTGATTGGGCGCAACGATCTTCATTCCATAGAAAATCTCTTGCATGAGCTCCAGATACCCTTGGGTGGTGTATTGCGCTGTCAATACTCGACGGACTTTTTCGTCAGTTGCAGTAATGCTCATAAGTTATCTTTCGCCTCCATGTAGCAAGACAAAATGACCTGCTTTTCGCCATCCAGCTTGTTCTGTGTTTTCTTCCGTTCTTCCAAATACACCGGTGGCACCAAATTCAAAATGTCAAAATAGAGTGCAAGTGTATCAGGTGACGTCAGTTTAAGCACATCTTTAGAGATTTTTGCAGGGATTGTTCCATTCTCCCACAGGAAAATCAGCTTGTCTAAGATTTCCTCCTGATCGTCCGTAAGGCGTTCATCCTTCTTTATTGCCTTAAGCAAACGGATAACTTTGGCATCGTTACCAGCGACCATCGGGCGTTCCGTAGATACAGCTTCTTCTTCTGTTATCATGTCATCAAAACCGGCGCTATTGCTATCATACTGGTCGAAGAATGCGCTACCGATAGCAATGCAGGGTTCATCGACTTCGGACTCAATGTAGCCTATGGCCTCCATGAAGGTAAGCTGCCTGCATGTGTCTGCATCGCTCATAAAGAATGTTTTAAGCGCACCCTGTCGGATGAAACCGATTGTGGTGGTATCTTCTACCTTCGGGGAACGCTTACCGGCTCGGGCCTTTCGAGGAAGGCGTTTTATGCCACTAAACAGATCAGGTTCCTCGTCACGGATTTTTCGGATAACCGCCAGATATTTCAGCTCGGGATTTGTGCTTTCTTCCTCGCCGTCAATATTCGCCGTCAAATCATCAAACAATTTCTTGGGGGTAACCACTTCATCGTCGGACAGATACTTCGAATCTTCACCGAGCGTATCATGGAACGCTTGGAGCTTCTCCAAAATACGATCTTCCAGCGGCATATGGTGGCTGCTCTGTGCTGTGGGGAAGAAATTGAATACATAAATGCGGTCATGCTCAGATCCAACGCGGTTGATACGACCAACGCGCTGCATGATTCGAGTGGGGTTCCACGGGAGATCATAATTCACGAGCACATTTGCACGATGCAGGTTAATGCCTTCGGCCAGAATATCCGTGGTAATAAGCAAATCATAACGGTCATTGTCTTTTGCTTTATTTTTCGGATTGAAGCTGTCCTCAATAGCAATTTTGAGCATGGCGGAGCTTTGACCACTGAAACATACAATGCGTTCGCCATAGATGTCCTGCAGGTTATCATACAGATATTGAGCGGTTTCCATGGACTCGGTGAAAACAATGACTTTATGGCCACGGATCAACTTGTTTGTCTGCAACTGGCGACGGAATTCAGTCAGTTTGGGATCTTCGGTGATCATTGCCCACATATCCTGCCATGCGCGCAGCTGGGCCAAGTCCTGCCTGAGATCGACAATGAACTGAGGAGAGAATTCCTTGCTCTTGAAGTGCATGACATCCTGTTCTTCAATGAGCTTCAACAGTTTTTCGGTATGACCGTCGTCCAAAAGGTCATATACATTGACTTTTTTGCTGATGTACACATCACCAGATTTATACATCTCAATGAATCGCTCATAGGATTCTATGAACCGCTGGAGGGTTTTGCGGAAAGCATAGAAACTGCTTTCAAGGCGTTTGACCAAAATGCCCTTCATAAATCCACCCATATTACGCTGGGCAGCGAGCATGGTGGCGTATTTTTTCTTATCCTTCAAGTACGTCAACGGCATATATCGAGCATACTTGAATTCCTTTATTTCGGCAATAGTAGTGGAGAATGTGATGTCCGTATCATCGTCGAAGGTGTATTCTATTTTCTCTGGACTGCCGGTTTGCGGGAATACAAGGCCCTGACGCGCCAGGTCATCTGCATAATACTGCTGGATTTCGCTTCTGGTGCGCCGGATCATGATTTCACGCAGCAGCTTATCGCGGATCGTCTCGGAATTTTCACGCAGTTGAGCCATGTATTCCGGAGAGCCCTTTTTTGTTTTATTCAGCTTGGATTGCAAGCCACGGAAGAAGCCTTCCAAATTGCGGATACCACCGATTGTACCACTCTGCTTTTCCTGAAATAGATAAAGCTGGTTCTCAATATCGCTTGTGTAGTTATTGATAGGCGTGGCAGAGATCAGGACTACCTTTTTACCGAGGCAGATCTGGTGAAGCTGGGTAAAGCTATCGGTGCCGCTGTTACGGAAGCGGTGTGCTTCGTCAATGAAAATATAGGAATACTTGTCCGTCCCCTTCTGAATGATGGAATCCAGCTTGCCAAGAGATTCGACGTCACAGCGAGATACATCGAATTCTTGCAGAACGCTGCGCCAGTAATCCACCAGTACAGGCGGACAAATAAACAACTTATATGTGTTGCGGTTGAAGGTTTTGGCCAGCATTGCACAGATATATGTTTTACCAAGACCGACAACATCCGAAATGAAAACGCCGCCATAAGCATCCAGTTTCTTTTTAGCCTGAGTTACAGCGTCCAGCTGATATTGCAAGCGCATATAACCGTCTGGAAGCAAATCTGCTACGGTTTCTTTATCTGAGTTGATTTCTTCTTTGAAGAATTCATAAAGGGTTTTCAAATATATCTGATATGGTGTTATATCACTGCGCAGCCAAGTGTGTTGCTCAATTGCTTCGATATAGGTATCACGAATATCGATGGCATCTTTCCACAATTCCTCGAACTTGGTGTGGGCGAATTTCACGTCGACGTTGTCCTTCAGCTCCACGTTAAACTCCAGATTATTCACGAGGCCAGCTTGCGAAAAATTGCTGGAGCCGGTAATGACTCTGCCAAGATCAGGAGACCCTACTGTATTGCGCATTACATATACTTTCGCATGAATAGGAGCTTTTGTATATAGGCGCATTTCGAGCTTGCCTGATTTCATCCATTCTATGAAAATGCGGACACCCTTTTCAACTTCCGCAGAAGCAGTAGATTCTTCAAACTCTTTTTCTACTTCTTCTGCAACAGCAGTTTGCCCGTCAGCAGAAGCCACGGCTACATACCCAGTGCCGCCTTTTGCACGATCAATGATTTTCACAGTAAAGCGATCCACGTTAAGGCCGACAAGAATACGTATTTTCTCAACATCCTCAAGAGCTTCATACATACGGAAGAAACCGCTGGTGCGGAAATATCCGACGAGGGCATCAAAAAACTGCGTATTGCTTCTGAGAATGGCAGCAAAACGCTCATATAGCGTATTTTCAGGCTCGTTCGTAAAGAACTTTGTATCTGTGTATGCCATGTGCGGCACCTCTCATTCCTTCGTGTTTTCTTGCGCAGGCTCGTTATCCACAAACTCCATTATATCGGTAATTTCGCAGTTCAAAACCTTGCAGATTTTACCCAATACTTCTGTTGATACATTCTCGTTTTTTCCAAGTTTTGCAATCACATTTGTGCTTAGTCCAGCTGCAAGACGAAGATCTTTCTTTTGCATATCTTTATCAATGAGCAGCTTCCAAAGCTTTTTATAGCAGATACCCAAATGATCCCTCCGTTGCAATATTTGTTTTCTTAAATTATCTCATGTTATACTATTTCTGTCAACTCAAAATTGAATATCTCAATTTATCGTGTGAATTCTCGATTCAGTGTTGCAAGTATCCTCTATATATCCCTTCGTCCGGATACACGGTCAAATGAATTGCCTTCCCATGGTCGCACGTCATCCGAACAATAGCGAATGTGCCAGAGCGCATGGCGTCCTGCTGATATACCCGATAAAGCCGTTCATCAATAGGAAAGGTCTGCTCAGTGGAGGATAGGACAGAGCAGACGCAGCCCCGCCAGTCCTTATAGGCCAGTACGCCCATGATAGCTGCATACCCGACTACGGCCATAACCGCGACGATACATACTTCCCGCAGGATTTTCTTTGCTCTGCTCACGCATCATACCTCCTGACCTCAACGCCATGCTTTTCAGCGTAGGCTATGGTCTTAGCCGTACCGCCCGAGGCTCCGTTGTATATGGCTATGACCCGCGCGGAATGATCCACCAACCACTCGTTCCTGACCTGATAGCTCGCCATGGAAAAGGACGGGCATATTGTCCGGACGAGATCGGCTTGCTGGAGGATAGCATTATACCTTTCCTGCCATGCCGCGCTCCATCGTTTCTCAAAGTCTGGATGCGGCAGCGCACAGATCAGCCGAATTTCTGGATTGACCGCTTTCCTGGCCAAAACAATCTCAGCAGCCCATATATCAACGCCTCGGGCCATACCGGTTATGAACGTGACGAACCCGTCCGCAATGGCGGCGTCAATACTACCTTCTAAAATAGCACAGACCGTTGCTTCATCACTATGCAGTTTCTCCGGGCGATGGCCCGTGAAACATAATCGGCGCTTACGTTTTTCAGCTTCTGTCATTCTGCTTTCACCACCGTATACCTTCTCATGATACAGTTTATCATAACGGTATCGAGATCACAAGTATACCGTATTTTACGACTAAGAAAAACGGTAAAATATTTACAGGAAGGTGGTGAGGCAGTGGACATTCTTGAGCGTTTGAACGCGATGCTCAAAGCGCGTGACTGGACGCGGTATCGGCTTTCCAAGGAGAGCGGATTGACCGAATCCACGCTGGCCAACATTTTCCAGAGAAATGCCATGCCTTCATTAGATACATTGGAGCGCATTTGCGCTGGCTTTGGCATTACGCTTTCACAGTTTTTCGCAGACGGCGAGATGGTAGAGCTAACGCCGGAATTGAAAGAAGTCTTTGATAATTGGCGTACTTTGACGCCGGAACAGAAAAATGCAGCGTTGACAATGATGCGGGCATTCAATCACGACAACTAATAGAGGAAGAAGCAATTTGGTGCTTCTTCCTTATTTTTTGCCCAATACTACTATATAAAACGGTATTGACCATTACAAAATACAGCATCCTCCCTATAATATACATACACGCCTGACTGGGCGTGTAATTTTTTCTCCGGAGGTGATAACCGTGAAAAGCCATCAAAGACAGAGAGGAGGGGTGCCGTTGCAGAATAGCGTTTCCCGTTTGCATTACGACACAGGAGGCTAAAATGGCAAAGAAGCTCGATCCAAAGGCCATAGAGGCTGCCCGAAAAAAGAGCAGCCGTGCAGAGCGCCGGAGCCAGAAGAAGCAGATCATGCAGGAGGACATCGTCCGCAATCAGGGGAACGGCGGCGTCAAGATCATTCCGCCGCCACCTTTACCTGTGGGCGAAAACGGCGAACGCCCCAAGCTGCGCGTCGCCGCCTACTGCCGCGTCAGTACTCAGGAAGAAGAACAGCTTGGCTCTTTTGAGATGCAGGTTCACCATTTCCAGCAGCGCATCGAGGGCAACCCGGCGTGGGAACTGGTGAAAATCTACAAGGACGAAGGCCGCAGCGGTACCGCCACAGCTATGTGCAATGTTCTTGCGGCAAGGTCGCCGTGGATGGCGGTACAGATTATTTGCGACGCTCCTACTCTGGAAATCGTGATGACTACACCGATCTTTCAGAATATGCAGAAGTCGAAGAGAAACAGGACAATTAAGGCCCTCCAGCGCGGAGGGCCTTTTCTCAATCTTCTACTGTAAATCCTTCGTCCGCCAGCCAACTGATCAGGCTGTGATCAATGGGGCCGGAAAGCGTACCGTTCTTATCTACCGCAAACGGGCCAATGTGGTACGCAAAACTGGGCGCATTCTGGTAAATGGCTTTCTCGCCCGTATAGTTTGCGATGGCCTCCACCAATGCCTTCCTGCGGTCGCCTGTGATGTTATAGGCGATTTCTTCTGGTATAGATTCCTTGGTTGCTGCCTCGGCATCTTCGGCTTCCGTGGCCTTTTCAGCCTCCACAGCCGCTTCCGTTTCTGGCGCGATGTCAATGGGCTGTTCCGCTGCCTTGGAGCCGCGTGTCTTACGCTGGCGGGGTTCCGGCCATTCATCGGGCAGTACACCCGCCTCGAACATGATCTTGAAGGTGATAGCCCCGTTCTGCGGTACGTCGAATTTGAAGGCCGTAAAGGGCAGCTTCTTGATCTCGTCGGGAATTTCGATGTTCTTGAGGCGCTTGACCTCCATGCCATTTACGATGAAGCAAACCGGTACGGCGTCCCTGAGTTTTGCTGTGAGCTTTCCGCATTCCATTGTTTATACCTCCGATACCACACCATGAAGTTCTTCTACCTGGAGCGTGGCAACAGCGAGTCTAACCTGAGCCTGAAATTCAACCTTGCGGAAATACCCGAAACCTATGTGTATAAGGTAGATCAGCAGGGCGAACTGGTGCAGGGCGCGGAGTTTGCCCTGTATGCGGCGGATGAACACTATACTATCCGGGAGAAAGCTCCCATCTGCCGGAACACGACGGATGAAAACGGCAAGCTGGTTTTTTAACAGAGGATGACATGCCCCTGGCCATTAAAGAGCTGGCGAAAATATCCAAGTATTTTGTTTTACAGGAAGTTAAGGTGCCGGATGGGTACCGTGCCGAAACGCCCAATATCAACCTGTATATCCATGAGGGGAATAAGGGCGCAAGCCTGCTGCTGGTTGACGATATGTGGGGCAGCGGCGCATACGCCGTTCCCAGCGTTACCATAAGGGCTACCGCCGACGTCTATAAATTTAACCGCGCCAATCCAACCCAGCCAGGTGAGGAAATTGGCGAAAACGACCTTGAAAAAGGCACAATTTTCGCGGTAGCCTTCGGCTATGACGAAAGCAAGGGAACCGCTGGGGTGGGGGATGAGGCCAACTGGCGCCCCATTTCCGGCAACCAGCTAAATGGCTGGACGGTACACAATAGCAAGGCGGACATAATGGATAATATTATTGAAGCCGCCAACGCCACCCCCAACGTATTCACCTTGCTAAGCGATGGCTCAACGGGCTGCCGGGTGGATGAGGTTCCTGGCGACAGCAAGCTGTATTACTATATGCTGGAAGACGGCCAGAAGAACCAATCCCGGTACACCTATAGCTTCTACTTTACAGAGGGCACGCTTGAGGACGCGACGGCAGCCAATACGCACAGGCTTTACGGCGATGAGTTCCTGCGTGAATTCAGCGCGCACATCTATGTGCCCGATATGATCAATACCCTCTACGTGAGAAAGACCGATGCATACGGAAACGCCCTTCCGGGCGCTGCCTTCGCCCTGTACAGGAAAGAAGCAACAGATGACGGAAGCGTGAATTGGCAGCCCTACTATACGGCCACAACAGAGGCGAATGGCTACACCGCGTTCCCCAACGCCACCAGCAATAACTCCAACGGTAAAGCCATTTTGGAAAAGGGCGTGTACAGGCTGGTGGAAACGGATGCGCCGGCTGGCTACGTGATCAACAAGGCCGCCTCCGAATTCGATTCAACGCTACCCGAGCCTGGCGGTATTCCCGTCATTGTGAATGAGCGCGGCGTATTTGTGGACGCGGGCACAGCCGGGGACGGCATAACCGTGCGCAAGCAAACGGGCCGTATCGTTAGAACCATGCTTCACTTTGCCACAAACGACCACTTGAACCGCACCCTGAAGGACATCTGGGCCTTCAGCCAAACCACGCCAAACTACCCGGAAGATATCGGGGATGTTCCCAATGTGGTGTGGCAAAACGGCGATGGGGAGCTTCACCTTACTTACGACGGAAAAGCCACCTTGGAAGGGAACGTTCAGGACTACGTGCCCACAGTGGCAAACGCCCCTGTATACCTGGAAACTGATACGGGCTATCTGCGCCTTCGGATTCGTCAGGAATATGGCATTGGCGACGCAGCAAGGCTGAAGGAGGATCTTCGCGATACCGATCTTACCCAGCTATTCTCCATCGCCACCACGGTGGTTGTGGCCAACGATCATGACCCACTGGATCCAACCCGCACCTCCCTCACGGTTTCCAAGCAGGTAACCGGTGAAAACGCCGATACGCAAAGGCCGTTTGCCTTTACCGTAACGCTGGAGGATACCTCCGTTTCCGGCACGTATGGGGGCATGACCTTTACCAACGGCAGGGCTACGTTTATGCTAAAGCATGGCGAAAGCCTAACCGCCGTCGGCCTCCCCGTAACGGGCTATACGGTTGAGGAAGTGCCTGCCGACGGGTACATGACCACGGCAGAAAACGCCAAGGGTACGCTGGCGAAGGGCGCGCCCGTTACCGCCAGCTTTGAAAATGAAAAGGTGGAGCTGACCGCCCTTACGGTTTCCAAGCTGGTAACGGGTGAAAACGCCGATACGCAAAGGCCGTTTACCTTTACCGTAACGCTGGACGACCGCTCCATCTCCGGCACGTATGAGGATATGACCTTTAACGCGGGCGTGGCTACGTTTACGCTAAAGCACGCTGAAAGCCTAACCGCCATCGGCCTCCCCGAAACGGGCTATACGGTTGAGGAAACGCCGGTTGACGGCTACAAGGTCAAGGCTGAAAACGCCAAGGGCAAGCTGGTGAAGGGCGCGCCGGTGGTCGCCCTGTTCCAAAACGAAAGGACGCAGCCCGGCACAACCGGAAGCGTGCCGCCGTCCTCCACCCCAGAGCCTACGGCCGTACCGCCAAAAACGGGCGACAACAGCCACGCCATGCTGTGGCTGGCGCTGGCGCTGGCCGCCGCAGGCTGCCTTGCGGGCATCGCGCTTTATACAACCAAACGGAAAAGCGAAAAATAAACGGCGCTTCACGCCATTTCCAATAGGAAAGCCCAGGAAATGAAACGCGCAATGGGGCCCGCCGCCTGCACCAAACAGGCGGCGGGCCCTTTGCCGTGGCGCTGCGCCGGGGGCGGCTTGCATCCTCCTTGAAACTATGGTACACTCTTACCGTTCCTTCGCTTTCACACGTTCAGAAAGGTGGAAATACGGCTTGGAAACCATTGCAAAAGATGCGCAGCGCCGCCTATGGCGCGTGCGTTGGATTACCGTGCTGGCCGCCGCGCTGGTTATGGTGCTTAACCTGCTCACCTACGAGCGCGCGCATGCGCTTATGCAAAACTGCCTGTCCATTCCCATCTATGCCCTGCTTGGCGTTGCCCTTTACCGTGCCGATTATGCCGGGGACAGGGTTTACCGCGTGGGCCTGGCCTTTGTGCTGTGGTATGCCGTTACCCGCATTTTGAACGGCGATCACTATTTGCAGTATGATTATAACCAGTACCGCCTGGTGGCGCTGTGCGCTACGTATGGGCTGGCCTTTCCGCTGGCTGGCATGCTGCGCGACGGGCAACGCCGCCGCGCGCTGGATTGCATCGCGCTTGCGCTGGTGGCGGTGCTGGCCGTGTGCATCTGGCTTGGCGTAATTGCCGCCCTGAAGGGCGAAATCATCACAATCCCGTTTTTCAACAGCGAATTTGGGCTTAAGGGCGGCAGGCTTTGGATTTTGAGCCAGCACCCAAACCTTACCGCAGCCGTTAGCCTTTGCGGCATTTTTATGCTGGTTTACCTGCTAGCCAGCCACTGGCGCTGGTGGCTTTTGCCGCCGGCCCTGGCCGTTGGCGCGGGGTTCTTTATCGCGCTTCCCCTGTCGGATTCGCGCACGGGCATGGTTGCGCTGCTATTTGGCATCGTTATTGCCGGGGCGGCGGCGCTTCAGCGGCTGCCCCTGCCCCCCAAATGGCGCAGGCTGGCGGGCATTGCATGCCTGGCCTGCGTGGTGCTGGTTGTGGCGGTGGCGGGCTTTGGCGCGGCCGTTAAGCTGGTTTCCACCGCTGGCGAAAGCGGGCAGGCGGTATCCCAGCGCTCGCTGCTTAAGGACCTGCCCACCCTCACGGGGCGCACCGCCGCATATGCCGCCGTACCCACCGCCCTCTCCAACGACCCGCTCGCCCTGCTTAGGGGCTATGACGAGCTGGAAATGATGCCCGCCATCAACCGGCTTACCGCAGCCCATTTTGACCACATGCACAACTCCTACCTGCAAACGCTTATGCTTACCGGCGCGCCCGGGCTGTTGATGGCGCTTTGGCTTAGCCTGAGGGTAATTGGCAGCGCCCTGAAGCTATTGTTTTCGTCCAAGGCCACGCTTTCGCAAAAGCTGCTCATTCCCCTGCCAGCCGCGTTATTTTTGCAGGGTATGCTGGAGCATTACCTGTTTGTGGATAGTTACAGCATTCTCAATCTGCTGTTTTTCCTGTTCGCAGGCTATGTGATTGAGCTGGGCAGGCCTATCGCCTGGAAGCTGCCCTTCCCCTTGCCCTCCAAGCGCAAGCAGGCCAACTAACGCGTGAACCGCCCAAGGGGCCTAAAGCAGGCCCGCGCGAAAAGCCGCAAACAAAAAAAGTCCGTTCCCGGGCGTTTCCCGGAAACGGGCTTTTTGCATTTGCCATGCGCCGCTTATGCCTTGGCCGCCGCAGCCTGTGGAATTTCGCCCGCCTTGGACAGCGCAATTTTGGTAACCACCGGGCCCACCAGCTCATAGATGAGCGTACCGGCCAGCACCACGGCCTGAATCTGCTGGCCGTAGGCAGGCAGCCGCGTAAGCGCCAGCTGCGCCATACCAATGGCTACGCCCGCCTGGGGAATGAGCGTAAAGCCAAGGTACTTTTGCACGTTGGGGTGCGCGTGCACCGCGCGGGAACCCAGGTACGCGCCCAGCCATTTGCCCAGGGCGCGCACCACCACATAGCATACGCCCACCAGCCCCACCGTGGGCAGCACCGCAAGGTTCAGCTCCGCGCCGGAAATAACAAAGAACAGCAAAAACAGCGGCGGCGTAAACCGGTCGGTCTGCTCAATAATTACGTTGGCCACGGGGCAAAGGTTGGTCATCATTGCGCCAATCATCATAATGCACAGCAAATTGCTCAGGTTCCACATATCGCACAGCGCCAGGGCCAAAAACACAAACGCGATGGTAAGCGCCAGCTTGTTGCCGCGCGATTTGAAGAACCGCGCCAGGTAGCTTAGCGCAAGCCCCAGCCCAACGCCCAGCGCAACGGAGCCTACAATTTCCAAAAGGGGCGTTACCAGCATGCTCATCACCGTCATGCTGGCCCCGCTGGCAAGGGCCTGGGCAATGTTCATGGAAATGGCAAAGGCGATCAGGCCCAGCGCATCGTCCATGGCTACAACGGGCAAGAGCATCTCGCTCACGGGGCCGCGCGCCTTGTACTGGCGTATCACCATCAGGGTTGCGGCGGGGGCCGTGGCCGCGGCAATCGCGCCCAGGGCAATGCACATGGGCAGGTCAAAGCCGGGCAGGCCCAGCGCGGAGCAGGCAATCAGCACCAGGTCAACCAGGATAACTGCGCCAAGGCCCTCAAATACCGTAATGGTAAGCGGCTTCGCGCCGATGCGCTTTAAGTAGCTAAGTTTGAACTCCGCGCCGATGGAATACGCAATAAAGCCAAGCGCCGCCTCGGTAATAACGCCGAAGCTATCCGTCATCTCCCGGGGGATAAGGCCCAGCACGCTGGGCCCCACAAGCAGGCCGCCCACCAGAAAAGCCGTAACGTTGGGAAGGCGCACAAGCTTCGCCAGGCGGCTCACGCCCAGCCCGGCTGCAATGGCGATGGACAGCGCCAAAAGGGTGTTCATTTTTTCATTCCCTCCACAAACAGCGCTGGCACGGCAAACAGGATGCCCGTATCAGGCTTATCCAGCCCGCCCGTCACCCGGTCTATCACCCGGCGCGCAACCTGCACTTCCTCATCGCTAAGCACCATCACAAGCGTTTTGCTGCTTTTGCGCTCGGGGTCAAACAGCTGGCGGAAGGTAGAAAACATGGGCAAATCGTCGCCGCTTTGCTCAATCACGCGCATCATTCCGGTGCTTTCCAGCACCGTTCCGCCATGGATGCCGCTTTCCAGCAGCTCCTCCAACAGCTCCTCCAGGCATTCCGTCTTGTTCAGTACAAGGGTCACAACCTGCATGCCATCACCTTCATTCGCATGATTTGTATGGTCCAAAGGGCCAAGCGATAGCATAGACCTGTTTGAAAGAAATTGCAATAGGAAAAAGTGCTGAATTTTTCTTTCCGCCGTCAAGGCGCGCCAGCCCAAGGGGCGCGGCAAAAAGAAAAGAAATTCGCTTCCAAGCAATCCCCGGAAGCGAATTTTGGATCTCCTGTTTTCGTATGGCGCGACTATTTTTTGATCGCCCGGGAGGGGCCTCCGGCGGAGGCTCCCCCTTTTTAGGCCTTACTGATCAATCCGCGCGTGGGACAGGTCGCCAACGCTGGTTACGCCGGGGTTGGAAAGCGGCAGGCCGCTCATGTAGGGCTGCGCCACTTCGGTAATAACCACCTCGCACAGGGGCAGGATGGGCAAATCCTGGCTCAAAAGCTTCTGCATGGCCTTATAGGCGGCGGCGCGGGCCTCCTGATCAGTGGTGGCTACGCCCTCGGCCAAATAACGGTCCACCTCGGGATTGTTATAGCCCATGAACTGCACGGCGCCGGTGCTGCCAACGCGCATGGCCATGGCGGAGGCGTCGGGGCCATGGTAGCCGCTTAGCACCGTCAGGTCAAAATCGGGATCTTCCGCAAGGATCTCGGTCTGCCAGGCGGCGGGCTCCATGTTATTGATGACGATGTTGATGCCGATATCCTTCATGCTGTCCTTAAACACGGAGGCAATATCGCCAAAGCCGGTCATATTGGGGAAGTTCAGGGTCAGGTAGTAGCCGTCGGCGTCCTTGGTGAGGCCGGCTTCCTCCAGCAGGGCAATGGCCTTATCCACATCGCGCTGCGGCATCACGTCCTCGCCGTTATAGGCCCAGGCGATGGCGCTGGGGGCAAAGCCCTCGGCAACGGAACCGCTGCCGGCCAACGCCTTATCCAGGATCGCCTGACGGTCAACGCCATAGGCCATGGCCTGGCGAACCTTCAGGTTGGCGGTGGCGCGGCCTTCGCGCAGGTTGAAGGCGATATAGTAGCGGGAAGCATAGGGCTGCTCGTTCACAACGTAGCCCTGGCTGCGCAGGTTGGCCAGCTCGCTGGCGGGGGCCGCCGCGCCAAGGTAGTCAATCTCGCCGTTGAGGAAGGCCTGCACCGCGGTGTTCGCATCCGGGATGATGGTATAAATCACCCGATCCGTCTGGGCCACGTCGCCAAAGTAATCCATATTGGCTTCCAGGGTCAGGCTTACAGAGCGCTGGTGCTCCACAAACTTATAGGGGCCGGTGCCTACGGGGCTTGTGGTGGCCGCCTCGCAGGTGAGCCAATCCTGGCCGTCATACAGGTGCTTGGGCAGAATGTAGGTGCCAAAGTAAGCCAAATTGTACAGCAGGGACGCATCGGGAGCGCCCAGGGTAAGCACCACGGTGTGCGCGTCGGGCGCTTCCATGGCGGTTACGCCCATTAGCGCATAGCCCATAACGCCTTCGGCCTGCACCTTTTGCAACGTCCAGATCACATCCTCGGCGGAGAAGGGCTCGCCGTCATGCCACTTGGTATCCACCAGGTGGAAGGTGTAGGTTAGCCCATCCTGGGAAATATCCCAAGAGCTGGCCAGGTCCGGCAGCAGATTGCCGCAGTAGTCAAACTTCAGCAACCGGGACAAAACATTCTCCATAACCATGGCGGTATAATCATCCATAGCCATATTGGGGTTATAGCTGGAAGGATCGCCGCCCAGCCAGGCGATGATCGTGCCGCCGCAGCGGTCCGCCTCGGCCATGGCGGGCAACGCCAGGCTCAGCAGAAGCATGGCTGAGAGCACAATGGACAAAACTCGTTTCATGGGATTGCCTCCTTTTTTTCTATGGACAAACCGGCAGTACCGGCTGATCCTCATGCTTGTGCCACATGGCCGCGGGCAACCTCGGCCGCGGCGCGCAGGCCGCTTTCCAGCTGCACGCACACCAGGCGGCGAATGGCCACCGCCTCAAACGCCGTGTTTTCCTCAAGCGCTGCGCAGCCCTCGCGAAGCATCTGCTCCGCCTTGGCAAGCACCGCCTCCATCTCCTGCCGCGCGGCGGGCTTAGCGGCCATCACCTGCTCCGCCCCGGCGGCGATCATCCCCACGCCAAGCAAATGGTAAAACGGCATGGCTTGTAGGTTATCAAACGCCTGGGCAAAGGTGGCGGGCTGGTCAAAATCGGGGTTTTGAAGCGCAAAATTCTTCTGCGCCAGCAGGTTGGGCGCATAGGTAGCCATGCGTTCCTCCAGCGCCAGGCGATAGGGGTCGCGCTCGGGCAGCAGGGGGCAAAGCGCATCGGTAAGCGGCTTCATGCGCTGGTACAGCGCCTCGATCATCTCGCAGCTGCGCAGCACGGCGTCGCGCCGGTTGATATCGCTGGGCGCGGTATTCATCACATTGGGGCTTAGGAAATAGGGCATTTCGCACACCAGGCCAAAGCAGGGGCCCTGCCGCGTGGCATAATCCAGGGACGACGCGCCGCTGTTGAGCATGGGCGCGGGATCCTGGCCGGTCATCTGCTCATAATAGTCATAAATCAGGGGCGTGCCGGGGAATTCAAACACCGCGTTGGAGTATACCTTGCAGCAGGGCATCTCGGGCTCGCCAAGGCTGAGGGGAATGCGCTGGCGCTCCGCCGCCTTGGGCATACCGGCAATCAGCCCGTCGTGCTTTTCGGAAATATACCAGTATGCGCCGCCGAAGGCGCTGTTGTGCAGGGAATACAGGAAGCTGGGCTTGATATCGCGGATCACCTGCATCAGCGCGGCCGTTTCCGGCAGGGGCGTATGGAAGTGCAGCGTTTTGTAATCCAGGGGGAAGGTCCATTCCACCTGTTGGTTGCTGGCCGGGCGGTAGAAATGCCTGGCGTAGTTATACAGGGTGAACGGGCCGCCAAACCAGCCCTCATTCAGCTTTACGCCGTCGGGATCGGCCGTTTTAACGATGTACCAGGTAAAATCCAGCTCCTGGCGCAATGCTTCATCCCGGCAGAGCAGGTCGGTGAGGAACTCCAGCATCATGGCGCCGATGGGCTCGTTGGGATGAGGGCAGCCCATGATAAAAGCGTTGCGGCTGCCTCTGCCTATCTTTAGCACATAGATAGGGCGCCCCTTCTGGCTCTCCCCCGCCTTGAACACGCTGCATACGCCGGGGTAGCGCTCAGGCAGGGCCAGGGTATGGGCGTCCATTTCATCCACGGTCAGAAAGGCCTTGTAGTCAGGTACCTGGGCAAGAATCTTTTCCAGCTCCATAACGGATAACCTCCTTGTTACTTACAAAAAGCGGCAGCTAACGTAGTGGCCAGGTTCCACTTCCCGCAGCTTGGGATACTCCTCCCAGCAGTCCGGGCATGTGCGGAAGCAGCGGGGCGCAAAGTAGCAGCCCGGGCCCGCGCCAATAGGCGCAGGCGGCTCTCCGGGAATAGACAGGGGGTGAAAGTCCTTCATGTTTTCCACAGAGCCGCAGTTGCTAAGCAGCGCCTGGGTATACGGATGCGCCGGGTTGCACAGCACCATTTCCGTGGGGCCTATTTCCACAAAGCGGCCAAGATACATCACCGCGATACGGTCCGCGATATAACGCGTGGTGGCCAGATCATGGCTGATGAGCACCATGGCCATCTGATGCTCCTTGGTCAATCGCATCAGCAGGTTCATAACGTCCGCGCGGATGGACACATCTAGCATGGAAACGGGCTCGTCCGCCACAAGGAACCTGGGCTTAAGCATCATGGCCCGCAGGGTGGAGATGCGTTGCAGCTGGCCGCCGGAAAGCTCATGGGGAAAGCGGGACAGGTAGTCCCTGGCAGGCGTTATCCCTGCGGATTCTAGCGCCGCTTCGCACAGGGCGACGCGCTCCGCCTCGTTTTTGCCAATCCCGTGTACGATCAATGGCCGAAGCATGGATTTGAGGATGGTGAAGCGCGGGTTGAAGGTATCAAAGGGGTTCTGGAAAACGATCTGCGCCATACGCTTGAAGGCCCGCGGGTCTTTTTTCATCAAAGCGGCCACATCCTGGCCGTCGATGCGCAGCTCGCCGCTGGTTTGCCTTTCAAGCTGCACCAGCACACGGCCCAGGGTGCTTTTGCCGCAGCCGCTTTCCCCTATTACCCCCAGCACCTCGCCCTCGCCCAGGGAAAAGCTTACGCCATCCACGGCCTTCACCGGGGGATAGACGCCGTCCTTCTTCACGCCGCGTTGGGGATAGTAGCGGGTCAGGTTCTGAACCGAAACGATCTCACGCATGCTCCCGCACCTCCGTAAGAAGATGATAGCAGGCAGCCTGCCGGCCTTCGCCCATTTCAGAAAGCGGCGGCTGGGCCTTGCGGCACTCCTCCGTGGCATAGGGGCAGCGCGGCGCGAACACGCATCCGGGGATGGGCTGGGAAAGATCCGGCAGCGCGCCCGGAATGCCCTTGAGCGGCTTCTTTTCCCCATGTAGGGAGGGAAACGCCGCCATCAGCCCCGCCGTATACGGGTGCGCCGGGCTGCGCAGCACCTGCGCGGCGGGGCCCACCTCCATCAGCCTGCCGGCATAGAGCACGGCCACATGGCTGCAGCTGGTGGCCACCACGGAGATATCGTGGGTAATCATCATGCGGGTAAGGCCCAGTTCCTTTTCCAAATGCTGAATCTCGTTAAGGATCTGCCCTTGGGTAATTACATCCAGGGCGGTTGTGGCCTCGTCAAAGATGACCAGCTTGGGATGGTTGAGCAGGCTTAGCGCAATGGAAACCCGCTGCATCATGCCGCCGGACAGCTCGTGGGGATACAGCTTGTATACCCGTTCCGCCAAATCCACCTGGCGCAGCACCTCAAGCACCCGGGCGCGGCAGGCGGCCTTATCCGCTTCGGGATGGTGCAGGTGATATACATCCGCCATCTGGCTGCCAATGCGGTGCACCGGGCTTAACGCATTCATGCTTTTTTGAAACACCGCGGCCAGGGCCTTCCACCGCACCTGACGCAGCCTGCTTTCCGGCATGGTTAGGAGCTCCTCCCCGTCAAAGCGGACGGAGCCGGTTACCTCCGCCGTTTTTGGGGAAAGCAGGCGCAGCACGGCCATCCCCAGCGTGCTCTTGCCGCTGCCGCTTTCCCCCACCAGCCCCATGGAGGAGCCCTCCTCCAGCGTGAGGGACACATGCTCCACCGCGTGCACGCGGGAATCCGCCATGAGGTAGTTCACGCACAGATCGTTGATTTCAAGCAGCGCCATAGCCTCACGCACCCCGCTTTCCGGCCTTGGGATTCAGAACGGCGTTTAGTCCGTCGCAGATCAGGTAAAAGCTCATCACGGTAATAACAATGGCAATACCCGGAAACGTGGTCACCCACCAGGCGCTGGTCATGTAGGAGCGCCCGGCAAAAACCATTTGCCCCCAGCTGATGATGTTGGGATCGCCCAGGCCCACAAAGCTCAGGCTGGCCTCCATCAAAATAGCGCTCGCAATGCCCATGGCCGTGTTGGCAATCACGGGGAAAATGCCGTTGGGGATGATATAGCGGAACAGGATAGACGCCTTCGACTCCCCCAGGGCCTCGGCGCTTTTTACAAACACGCGCTCCTTGATGCTCATGGCCTGCACGCGCATCAGCCGCGCGTTGCCGGGCCAACTGGTCAGGCCGATGATGATCATCACATTGGTCATGTTGCTGCCAAAAAGCGCCACTGTAATCAGCACCAGAAAGAACGTGGGCAGCATTAGGAAAATATTGATCACTTCGCCAACCACACGGTCCGTCCGCCCGCCAACAAAGCCTGCCGCCCCGCCAATGAGCACCCCCAGCACGCCCGAGATCAGCGCGGCGATAAAGCCCACCTTTAGCGATGTGCGTGTGCCCTCGATAATCATGGAGTAAACGTCGCCGCCCAGGGTGTCGGTGCCCAACCAGTAATCGCCGCCGGGCGCGGCCTTCACAGGGCCGTCCAGCCGGTAGGGATCATGGGTTTGAAGCAATGGCGAAAAGATCGCGCACAGCAGGATAAACGCAAACAAAACCAACCCAATGCGCAGATGCGCGCTTTGCTGCCAGCACTTTTTGAACGAAAACTGTTTTGTCACGCGGCCGCCTCCCTGCGCTATTTCAGCCGGATTCGCGGATCCAGCCATGCGTACACAATATCCACAAGCATCGTTACCACAGACACGGAAATGGCAATCATCAAATAGATGCCCATCAGCAGCGGATAATCCCGCCGGTTGATGGCGTTAAGCATCTGCCGCCCTGTGCCGGGCCAGGCAAAAACGATCTCCACCAGCGCCGCGCCCGCCACCACGTAGGCCAGGGAAATGCCAAACACCGTAAGCGTGGGCAGAATGGCGTTTTTAAGCACATAGCGGCGGAAGATATATTTCTCGCTCATGCCTGTGGCACGGAAGGTGGTGATGTAATCCTCCTGCATCACCTGCGTTACCGAGGAACGGGTCAGCCGCAGGTATTGCGGAATCTGGATCAGCGTCATGGTGCCGCAGGGCAGGACCAGGTGGGTAAGCACGTCCAGCACGTAGCCAAAGCCCTCCTGCTGGTTGCGCAGGTTCACCATGCCGGAAGTGGGCAGCCAGTGCAGCGTGGAGGCAAACACCAGAATGGCCACCAGGCCCAGCCAGAAGGGCGGCATGGAATCAAACAGGTAGGATACGTAGCTAAGCACGTTATCCATCCACCGCCCCTCATGCCTGGCCGCATAAAGGCCCAAAAGGGTGCCTATCACAAAGGACAGGACGCAGCTGGTCATGGCCAATAGGATGCTGGGGCCCATGGTTTCCAAAATCAATGTAAACACTGGCTTGTTGAAGGTATAGGAGGTGCCGAAATCCCCGTGAAGGATATTGAGCATATACTGCCCCAGCTGCGCCATCAGCGGCTTATCCAGGCCATAGCGCACGCGCAGCTCCTCCAGCTGCGCGCTGTTGGGATGATCCATGCCCGCCATGATGCGAATGGGATCGCCCGGGGCAAGGTGAATCAGGAAAAAGTTAAGCACCATTACAATCAGCACCGTCAAAAGGCTCATCAAAAGGCGCTTAGCGATATAGCGCTTCATATGTGCAGCATCTCCTTGTCTTGAGCGATCACCTCAGCGATTTGCGCGGGCTGAAAATGCTGCAAATTATGCATGCCCTCCACCACCATGGTTCTGGCATGGTTGCGCTCAATGAACGCATCCTCCGTGGGCTGCAGCGCGTCCCACCGGTTATCCTTGGTATCGCTGGCAATGAACATCATCAGCGGTATCTGCCTGGGAACCTCGCCGCCCGCTACGCGCGCGTTGGCCGGCAGGCGTTTCATTTCATCCCATGTGGCCCGGTTGCCGCCGTTTTTGATTACCATGGCCTTTTCCACAGGCAGCAGCTTTGCATCAAGGTAGGCGTACTGGTTCAGATACTTCCAATAGCTTTTGCGCAAGCGCGGGATAGCCATGCTTAGCCGCTTGAGCCCAAAGAACCGCTGAAAGCGCTGGACATGCCGCATCCAAAGCGGCGGCAGCGGCACATGGGTGTAGCATTCCGGCGCGGGCGCATCCAGGCTGTACAGCGCAAGAACCTCCTGGGGAAAGCGGTTTGCCCAACGCACCAGCTCCGTGCCCGCCATGGAATGCCCCAGCAGCAGGTAGGGCCCCGGCTCCCCAGCCTTGCGCAGCGCCAGGCGCAGTTCATCGATAACCACGTCAAGCTCCCGCGGCACGGCTGTATCCGTGGAGAAGCCATAGCCGGGCTTTTCAGGCGTTACCACGCGAAAGCCCCGGGAGATCAGCTCATCCGCCAGGGGCTGAAAATCCACGCTTGGCGCAGCGGTATTCCATCCGCTCAGCAGCACGATGCGAGGGCCCTCGCCGCGAGCCAGCACATGCATGCGTGCGCCGGGCACATCCACCATTTTGCCGGGGCACGGAAAGGCTGCGCGTTCCTTAGCCGCCGCCCAGCGCTGCCACGCCATTCCCGCCAGGAAAAGAAAAAGCACCGCCACGCCAACTATCCACCAGATCATCCTTTGCGCCACCTTTGCCGCCGTACATTCAAAACAGGGTAGAAACATGTATACTTATACCATGTCTGAAGATTATCCAGATGTTTTTCTTTTGTTTTTTACAAAAAGGGCCTGCCGCAGCTTCCCTTTCTGCGGCAGGCCCGTCCAATTTTATGCGTATTCTTGTGTTACTGCTGAACGTCGTCCAGCATAGCCAGCTCCACCTTCAGGTCGATGTATTCGCCCTCCGGCATGTTGGTTTGATCCTCCACCTTGTCCAGGCCGCCCTCGATGCGGTATACCTTCACATTCACCGTATCGCCTGCCTGCTTTTGCTGCAGGAGCGATACCATCTGCGTGGTGGTGGTCACAACGGTGCCGTCCACCTCCACAACGATATCCGCCACCTGGATGCCGGCCTTTTCAGCGGGCGAGCCCGCCTCCACTTCCTTTACATACGCGCCGGTGGGGATGAGCCCGTTGGCAACCGCGTAGTTATTCGTGTTCAGGTTGGTAACCGTAACGCCGATGCGGGGCTTGCCGCTGCTGGCAACGCTGCCGGAGGAAGCGTTCTCCTCCGTCGTGGTGCTGCTGGATACATTGCCGTTGCCCGCCAGCACGTTGTTAATAAGCTGCTTCGCCTCGTTAATCGGAATCGCCATGCCGATGCCTTCCACCGTGTTGCCGGAGTAAACCGAGCCGGTATACTTCATGCTGGGAACGCCCACCAGCTCGCCAGCCACGTTGAACATGCCGCCGCCGCTGTTGCCGGCGTTAATGGCCGCGTCGGTTTGAATCATGGTGTTGGTGGCGCGCTTGCCATAGGCGTCGGTCGCGTTGCTCTTAACCTCGCGGTTCAGGGCGGAAATCACGCCCACGGTAGTGGTGCCGGTAAAGCTAAGCGGGTTGCCGATGCAGATGGCCCAGTCGCCAACGCTCAGCTTATCGCTGTCGCCCAGCACAACCGGCTCGATATCCAGATCCTCCACATACATCACAGCGATGTCCTTGGTGGCGTCGGTGCCCATCAGCTTAGCGGGATATACCTTGTCGCCGCTGGTAACCTCCAGCATGGTGGCGTCCTCAACTACATGATAGTTTGTGAGCACGTAGCCCTTGGCAACCACAACGCCGCTGCCGCTGCCCTGCAGCACCTGACGGCTGGTATCCTGATCGTCGCGGCCGCCGCCGTATCCATAGCCGTATCCGTAGCCAAAGCCGTAATAGCTGTTATTGCGGTTGTAGGTGGTGTAGTTGTTCACGCCCACAACGCTGCTTTGCACCTTGCGCACAGCATCGGTAAAGGGGCTGGTAACAATCGTAGCGTTCTCGGAAATGGTAACGGCCTCCGCGCCGGCGCTGCTGTTGCGCTCAAACGCCGCGACGGACGTAACAATCATCATAGCCAGGGCCAGGGTAATGGCCACGTATCCAAACAGATTCTTTTTCTTCATGTAGTGTCCCTCCTTTACTACGCGCCTATGATAGCATTCATTTTTGACTTTATCGTGAACAAGGCATGAATATTATTTGGAAAAACTTCAAAGTCCATCGTCCACGCCGTTCATATTTGGCTTTCGCACGTTTGGGAGGGCCGCCGGCCCTTAGGCTTCGCCGTTTTCGGCCTCATGCTCGATGGCGTAAATCGCCATTGCGCATTCCAGGCGCTTCTGTTCCAGCTTGCACTCCATCTCATAGGGCTTGGAAATATCGCCGTTAAAGGCGTGCGCGTTGGCCTGGCAGCCGCCGCTGCAATAAAAGCGCGCCCAGCATTTGGAGCACTTTTCCTTGGTGAGCACGGTGTTTTGCTGGAAGGCGTGCTGCATGGCGGTATCAAAGCTGCCGTCCAGCACCGACCCCATGCGCATGCCCTCGCGCCCCACAAACTGGTGGCAGGGATAGATATCGCCCTCTGCGGTTACAGCCACATATTCATTGCCCGCGCCACAGCCGGTGAGCCGCTTTTTCAGGCAGGGGCCGCCGGTAAGATCCACCATAAAGTGGAAGAAGTTAAACCACCTGCCGTTTTGACGGTATTCCACATATTTGCGGCCCAGGCGCTCGTACTCCTCGTAAACGCGGGGCAAATCGCTTTCGCGGATGGCGTAATCATGGCTTTCGTCCGTTACTACGGGCTCAATGGAAAGCTGCTCAAAGCCCATGTCCGCCAGGTGGAGCACATCCTCGGCAAAGTCCAGGTTGTAGCGGGTAAAGGTGCCGCGCAGATAGTAGCGCTGCTGGCCGCGCTGCTTTGCAAAGCGCTTTGCTTTTTCAATGATCAAATCATAGCTGCCCTTGCCATTGGGCGTGGGGCGCATACGGTCGTGCACCTCGGGCCGCCCGTCAATGGAGATGACCACGTTATCCATCTCGCGGTTGAGGAAATCGATGATCTCGTCGTTCATGAGCACGGCGTTGGTTGTGGTGGTAAACTTGAATACCTTGCCATGCAGCTTTTCCAGCTCACGGCCGTAGGCCACAACCTCCTTGATTACCTCAAAGTTCATCAGCGGCTCCCCGCCAAAGAAGTCCACCTCCAGGTTTTTGCGGCGGCCGCTGTGCGCAACCAGCCATTCCAGCGCCTTCTTGCCCGTGTCGGCCGAAAGCAGCGAGCGGCTGTGCATATGATACTCGCCCGTATCGGCAAAGCAGTATTTGCAGCGCAGGTTGCAATCGTGCGCGGCATGCAGGCACATGGCTTTTACCACGCCCGCGTCAGCCGGCTGAACGTTGGAATAATCGTCCGATGTGTCCAAATAGCCCATGCGCATCAATTCGCGCAGCTCAGAAACGGTTTCCTCCGCCTCCTCACGCGGGTATTTTTCCGAAAGCAGGGCCGCAATATCCGCCTTGCCATCCTCCAAAAGCAGGGAAAGCGCGTCATAGGCGATATCATCCAGCGATAAAACCGCGCCGCTGCCTACATCCAGCGCCATTTTGCGGCCAATCGCCTCAAACAGGTGTATCATTCGCTTGCCTCCTCAAGTCAAAAAAAGCACCGCATCGCACTGTGGCAATGCGGTTGCTTCCGTACGTTGGCTCACTTGCCGAAGGAATGGTTCAGCTTGCCGTCGCGGCCGGCCACAATCTGATTGTCCTTATTGGCGCAGCTCTGGTTGGCAACGGTGCAGCTGGTTTTACAGGCGCTCTGGCAGGAGCTCTGGCACTCGCCGCAGCCGCCATGGGCAAGGGACTGGCGCAGGCAGGGCTCGGAAACGGTCTTGATATGCTTCATACGGATACCCCTCCAATATTGGTTTAATAAGCCGGAGCTCATTATACCGCATTCTGCGCGGGTTTTCAAGGTTTTTGCGGGGGAACGCAAAAAAGCGCCTATACTGGCGCTTTTCAGGCCGTCAAAAAAGCTCGCCTGCGGCGATCTTTTTCGCCGAGGATTGCGCCGTTCGCCTACTCGCTTCGCCTCGGTTTTATCGGCGCACGAAGCACTGCCGTGCTTCATGCTTGTAAAACCT
>OLGB01001365.1_pt1 | contig 29851 bp, 29 predicted proteins | sample 1605691 | NCBI WGS metagenome assembly OLGB01 (sample SAMEA3888925, study PRJEB22519) | human gut metagenome | biome: human gut; feature: human-associated habitat; material: faeces | place: Denmark | collected 2010 | reverse complement strand
AACCTATTGACACATTTCCAGAGACGGCTATAATTGAATCCAATAAACGTATACGTTTTTCGTACTCAATTAAATTTACCCATGATATATTGCTTCACCATTTAATGCAGAGGAAGTGGTGTTATGGATATCGCTGTATTCGGAGCTGGCAACGGTGCTCACGCGCTTGCCGGAGACCTTGCCTTACATGGGCATAACGTCCGGCTGTGGGAAAATCCGTCGTTCAGCGACAATATAAAACATTTGGAACGCAGCGGCGGCAAGTTGACGCTTACCGGAGCAGCATCAGGCGAGGCCAAACTTTCGCTGGTAACGACAGAGGCCGCCGCCGCGCTTGACGGAGCGGAAGCGGTATTTGTCCTGATGCCTTCATACGGGCAGGAATCAGCCTTCGATTACATGGCGCCTCACCTCAAAGATGGGCAGGCCGTGCTTGTAATGCCCGGTAATTTTGGCGCGATCTCTCTCTATCTAAGAATGAAGGCGCGTGGCCTGGAAAACCAGATACTTATCGGCGAAAGCGACACGATCCCATATGCCGCACGTCTGGACAAGAACAAAAGCTGCAACATCTTCGGAGTAAAGGGCAGCGTCTGGGCTTCCGCAGTCCCAGCGAGCGCGACGGACAGGCTTTTACAGAAAATTGAGGGGATATTGCCGGTCAAGCTCCTTCCCCTCCCCAGCGCGCTCGCTGTCGCGCTCGCCAACACCAATATGATCATCCACTGCCCCACCATGATCATGAACGCCGGCCGCATCGAGACCGGAGAACGTTTTCGTTTCTACAACGACGGGATGAGTGCGTCAGTGTGTTCCGTGATGGAAAAAATGGACGAGGAACGCTTAGCTGTCGGTAAAGCTTGGGGGTATAATCTTGTAACCGAGTTTGAAGACGCTTTGGCAAATTACGACCTGGATTCAACCCAGTACCGCAACCTTCACGAAATATTCAGCCTGCACCCTGTATATAGCAAGATGGGAGCCGATTCCCCGCAGTCCGTAACACACAGGTATATTACGGAGGATGTCCCGTATCTCCTGGTACCGCTCTCGGAGATGGGTAAAATGGTCAAAGTTCCAACACCGACCATTGATGCGATAATACATCTCGCAGGAATAATAAATCAGACAAATTATATGGACTGTGCCCGAGGGCTGAACGCTATGGGTTTCGAAAATATGTCCCGCAATGAGATCAGAAACATTGTCCACGGATGACATTAATGGAGGTGAAAGATATGTCAGAAAATAAACATCTATCATTTAAATTCAGAATACCACACACATATATCCTTATAGCTTCTCTGATCATCCTCGCGGCAATAGGAACATACTTGATTCCAGCCGGTGAATTCGACCGCGTAAAGGATGAGCGGACAGGCCGCACTTTAGTCACGCCAGGGACATTCCACCACGTAGAACAAAGGCCGGTCGATTTCTTTGACGCCATGATGTCTCTTCCCAAAGGTTTAAACGAGGCAAGTGAGATAATCTTTTTTGTGCTGTTGGTTGGCTCCGTATTCGGTATAATCAATTCCACCGGCACCATCAACCGAGTGATAAGCAGATCGGTTATAAAATTAGAGGGGCGCGAACATCTGCTTGTTCCAGCTGCGATGCTCGTCATCGCTACGGGAGGAGCTACTTTCGGAATGGCGGAAGAGTCATTGATCTTCATTCCGCTGGCGGTAGCTATAGCCAAAGGCGTAGGCTACGATGCCGTGGTTGGTGTCGCCATGATTTATCTCGGCGCCTATGTGGGATATACCGCCGGTCCATTGAATCCTTTTAACACCGGTATCGCGCAAGGCATCGCTGAGCTGCCGCTTTTCTCAGGTATGACGTTCAGATTTGGATGTATGTTTCTTTTCTATATCCTTGTCTGGTGGTGGATCATGCGTTATGCGAAAAAGGTAAAAAAAGACCCCACTAAGAGCCTTGTCTATGATGCATCTTCTCTGGAAACATCAGAGTTCGTTTTTGACAACACACCGCTCAGTAAAAGAGATTTCTCTATCCTGGCCGTCATTTTCCTCGGATTCGCGTGGCTTGCGTGGGGAGTCGTCAAAAAGGGGTATTATCTCCAGGAAATAATTACCATCTTCCTCATAATGGGCATCGTGTGCGGAATAATAGGGCGCCTTAAAGCTGAACAAATCGCGGAAAATTTCGTGACCGGCGCGAAAGATATGGTTTTTACCGCTATCTGCATCGGACTTGCGAGAGCGATCGTCGTCGTGCTGGACAGCGGCGATATCATGGACTCGGTCATCAACGCGATGGCGACGGTCGTCGGCTGGCTGCCGGCGAGCATATCCGCCGTGGGTATGCTTCTTGTGCAAACTGCGCTGAATTTCATATTCGCCTCCGGCTCCGGCCAGGCGGCGACGACGATGCCGATTTTGGCTCCGCTCGGCGACATCCTCGGAGTCACGCGCCAGGTATCGGTGCTGGCATTCCAATTCGGTGACGGGATAACAAACGCCATTTCTCCTATTCAGCCGACACTTATGGCCGCGATCGGGCTTGCCGGCGTCACGTATGAAAAATGGGTAAAGTTCGTATGGCCGATCATGGTTTCATGGACCTTGCTGGCGGCCTGCCTGTTGGTAGCCGCCACGACGATGAAACTAGGCCCCTTCTAAATCCCGCAGCTGCGAGAAGCACTTAGACGCGCCGCACCAAATTTAAACACAAAGTTTTGCAATACCAAACAAATACATAATAACGGAGGTTTTTACAATGCCATGCAAATTAATTGACGCCAAGACCGTACAGGAACTGCTCACCATGAAGGATACCGTCGACGCATGCGAGATCGCTTTTCGCGATTGGGGAAACAACGAGGTCATATGTCCGACGAAGGTGACTTTGGAATTGGGAGAGGATGCCGAGTGGCCTCCCTATAAAAACGGGCTCAATGGAATGCCGGCGTATATACACAGCATGAAGAGCGCGGGGATAAAGTGCGTCGGCGGTTCCTTGAACAATCCATCGTGGGGCCTTCCTTACATAATCGCGCTGATATCGCTTTTCGATCCCGAGACCGGAGTATTTCGCTGCGTGATGGACGGAGAGCAGATCACAAATTACCGCACGGGCGCGCAGGCTGCCGTCGCAGCCAAATACATGACGGACAAGAAGAAGATACGCCTGGGAATTTTCGGAACCGGCGCTCAGGGACGTACGCAGTTGATGGCGTTTGCTGAAGTTTTTGAGATAGAGGAAGCCATAGTGTACGACATCAGCAACGAAGCGGTGCAAAAATATATCGCCGAGATGGCGCCGAAAACGAATATAAAAATCACCGCGGCGGACTCGCCCGAAAAAGTATTCGCGGGGACGGATATCATCGTCTCGGTGACGCACGCCAGAAACAAGTTTATCAAAAATGACTGGTTCAAGGCCGGACAAATCATCTTCCCGATGGGGTCGTTTACTGAATGCGAAGACGAACTGCTGCTCTCCGCAAACAGGGTTTTCGTCGATTCGATAGGACAGACCCTTCACAGAGGCGCGCTGAAAAATATCGTCGATACCGGCAAATTTAACAGAGAAATGATAACCGCCACGATCGGCGAACTGGTGGCAGGCAAGGTCGACGGGCACATCAAAGAGGGCGAAAAAATCGTCTGCGTACCCATCGGCACCGGCGCGATGGACGTAGCAGTAGCGACAAAGGTCTACGAAAAAGCGAAAGCTCTCGGACTCGGAAGTTCCTTTGTCTTTAACGAAAAGACAGAGGCTGAACCCAAACGCTAAACATAATTATCCAGAACGGGCCTAGAGGTGTTTAACATTTCTGGGCCCTCTTGCAGACTTATAACAATGGTAACCCGCTGGCCAAATTTCACTATGGGGATGTGACAAAAGGGATGGAACTTTTCGTTGAGGTATTTAACGCCATAACATTGAAGAGCCTGGTAATGATCGGGGTTGGAGGATTATTGATATATCTTGCAGTAAAAAAGGGGTTTGAACCCAGTTTGCTGCTTCCGATGGGCTTTGGCACCATACTTGTCAACCTCCCCCTCTCCTCCGCCTTAGACCAAATTGCAGGCGGAAAAGTGGTGGAAGGCGCTCTCTCAATGTTATTTAAAATTGGCATAGCGACAGAGATAATGCCGCTGCTTATTTTGATAGCGGTCGGTGCAATGTGCGACTTTACCCCGCTTCTCGCGAATCCCAAAGTATTCTTATTTGGTTTGACGGCACAGGGTGGAATATTTCTCACCATGGGGATCGCTCTATTTTTTGGCTATAATGTATTCGAAGCAGCGTCAATAGGCATTATCGGCGCCGCCGACGGGCCGACCTCCATCTATGTCGCAACGCGTTTCGCGCCCAATCTGCTGGGGCCAATATCCGTAGCCGCATATACATATATGGCCTTGGTACCATTAATACAGCCGCCTGTGATCATGGCACTTACAACCCAAAAAGAACGACGCATAAAAATGACATACGCGCCAAACAGCATATCAAAAATGACGTTGATATTATTTCCCGTATTAGTAACGATATTGGGCGGCATTGTGGCCCCGGCCTCCGTAGCATTGCTCGGCTTTGTCATGTTCGGCAACCTGCTGAGAGTCAGCGGCGTGACAGACCGTCTCTCAAACGCAGCCCAAAACGAACTGGCTAATATCGTCACCATTTTACTTGGTTTTTCTATAGCCGCGACAATGACGGGAGAAAAATTTGTGAATGCCGGCACTCTTGTTATAATCTCGATGGGACTCGTAGCTTTCGTCCTTGATACCGCAAGCGGGGTGCTGACAGCCAAACTATTTAATATATTCTTGCCGGAAAACAAGCGAGTAAATCCAATGATCGGAGCCGCCGGCATATCCGCCTTCCCCATGTCAGCCAGGACAATTCAGCGAATGGGACAAAAAGCCGACCCACACAATTATCTGCTGATGCATGCCGTGGGAGCAAACGTCGCGGGACAGATAGGTTCCGTGCTGGCCGGCGGCATCCTCCTGGCCTATCTCGGCTAGTACAAATCATCATCATGTCCGCATAAATATTTTTAGGAGGAAATCGGATGACCCGCAAAGTGGTAAATTGCGATAAAGTACCGCCGGCGATCGGATCTTACAGTCAGGGCGTATGGGCCGGGAATTTATTATTTTTGACCGGCGTGTGCGGCGCGGATGCCAGAAGCGGTGAAATTCTCGGCCACGGCGATATCCGCGTTGAGACAAAAGCGGCCATGGAAACGGCAAAAGCTATGCTTGCGTCGGAAGGGCTTACTTTCGATAACGTCGTGAACGCACGAATTTATATCACAAGCTTTGACGACTTTAAAAAAATAGACGAAGTATATAGAAGTTACTTTACAGCGCCCTACCCTGCAAGGGCGACCGTTGAAACTGCGAAACTTGCCGACGGCGCGCATGTGGAGATAGTTTTCGTCGCGTATAAGGAATAAATAAACCTGCCGCGCCGCGGCTTACGCTTGAGGTTTCGCCTCCGCCTCATAGTTAACGGAGGCTGAAGGCAAAACCTCAAGTCGCTAAATCTGCCTTTAAAATATCCTGTCGCCGTCCGCGACCTTTTCAGTCAACCGGAGCAGGACCACGCCCTGCGCCGATTCGGAGCCGAGGATGCGGACTTCGCTCTTTACCGAGCCGATGCGCATCGGTTCAAGGTTGACGCAGCAGACGACCTGCTTGCCGACCAGTTCCTCCGGCGTATAGAGCGCGGTGATCTGTGCGGACGAAGTCTTTACGCCAAGCTCGCCGCCGAAGTTTATTTTCAGCTTATAGGCGGGAGTTCTGGCCTTTTTGTTGATCTCAGCCTCGATGACCGTGCCAACGCGCATCTCTACTTTGTCGAAATCTTCCACCGTGATCATCATTATCTTCCCCCAAAGCTAAAATTCAGAGAGATCCATCTTCCCAACCGCCAAGGTGAGAAACTGCGTACCGGCGCGGAGCGCAGCCGCGTCTGATCAAAAAGGCGCTCTTGACTGCCGGCTTTATGCGCTTCGGCAGTTGAAGTATACAATAAAGCCGGCCCCTTTTCCATGGATGCCCCGACGTACCGGCCATGCCTGACGGCTGCGGCGACAGGGCAAAAATGCCTGATGCTCGGCGGCATAACGAAAGAAAAGATGGGAACGACAGATGCCGCTCCCATCTTTTTTGCAACAGTACGCTCTTAAATTGATGCCGGCGCGCGGAGGCGCTATATTCCCAAATTCGGCATCAGGCCGTTTTTCACCGCCAGCAGCGTAAGCACGGAAATTATCAGCCAGAGCAGGACCGCCATGACGAGCGGTTTCGCGCCGATCTTTTTCAGCACGGGGCGGCTCAGTCCGCCGCCTATGAGGAAGAGCGTTCCCGTCATCAGGTGTTTCCCCGCGAGCGCGCCGTAATTGCAGAGCGTTTCGAGCGATGGGAAGAGCATGCGTATGGCGGCAGCGGCCAGGAACCCCACAAGGAACCATTGAAAGGCGGCTTTGCTTTGTGTACGGTTCAGCTTGGCTCCGGCGATCGAAAGGGGGAGTATCCAGAGCGCGCGCGTCAATTTTACCGTCGCGGCGATCGCGAGCGCCTGCGCGCCGTAGATCGAGGCCGCGCCGACGACGCTGCTGGTATCGTGTATGGCAAGCGCCGACCAGAAGCCGAATTGCTGCTGCGAAAGCCCCAGTAAATGTCCGAGCGGCGGGAATATAAGCAGCGCGATGCCGTTCAGAAGAAAGACGACTGCCATCGCCACTCCGGTAGCAGTCTGATTCGCGCCGATGGCCGGCGACATCGCGGCGATGGCGCTCCCTCCGCATATCGCGGTACCGGAGCTTATGAGCGTGCAAAGGTCGCGTTCTACTTTGAACGCGCGCCCGAGGAACGCCCCGATGGCAAGCACGGCGCTGATCGATATCATCGTGACCCATATCGAAGTCAGCCCCACTCGCAGCACGACGTCCAGCTGCATGCCAAAGCCGAGCAGTATTACCGCGAGCTGCAGCAGCTTTTTTGAGACGGCCCCCGTCTCTTTCATGACGGGATTGCCGACCGTCAGGGCGATGAACGCGCCAGCCGCGAGGCCGATGGCGGGGTTGGGCGTAAGAACGGAGAGCGCCAGCGCCGCGCAGAACCATACATATTTGTTGCCGTTTATTCTTTCCAAAATATCTTTCATAGCTATACCGTCCTCCCCTTTCTTATGCCCGCAAAACCCCGCCATGGCAGATGCTTTTTAACGATAGAAAAGCTTTGTGCCGATATTGTTGGCAACGGCCTTCTTGTAATATAACCGGCCGAGCGCGATGTCGTTTATCGAAAGTCCGCGGTGCCAGAAGAGGATGCGCTCGTCGTCATTCTCGCGTCCCGTCTTTTTGCCGGCCACGATCTCGCTCAGTTCGGCGTAAAGCGTCTTTTCCGTCAGCTTGCCGGCCCTCACATGCGGGCTCAAGCTGCCGAGTTTTCCGCCCTCTTTGCACTGTCCCCAGTCATCGACGACGATCTTATCCATAACGTCGGTCAGCGTGATCTCGTTTGCGCATATCGTTCCGTAGGGGACGACGAAGTCTCCGGGCTTGACCCATTCCGTTTTGAGAAGCGGGGCCGGCTCGATCAGACGCGTGGCTTCGATCATTATGTCGGCGCCTTTCAGGCATTCCTCGCTGTCTTTGGCGATCACTATTTTTTTGTGCAGACGGGCTTCGAGAGCCTGCGCAAAGGCCTCCATCGACTCGCGTCTTCTGCTGTTTATCCTGATCTCTTCAAAATCATAGAGATGGTCCAGCAGCACCACATTCCAGAAGGCCGTTCCGCGGCAGCCGAGGTGGCCGAGCACGCGGTTCGATTTTTTCGCGAGATACTTGGCGCCCACCGCCGTAAGCGCGCCGGTGCGGATCGAGGTTATCGCCGTGGCGTCCATGATCGCGTACGGAGCTCCGTTCTCGGGGTCGTAGAGGCTGAGCAGCGACATCTCGGAGGGCAGGTCTTTCTTGTAGTTGTAGACATAGTCGCCTACCACCTTGACGCCCGCGACATGCTCCGGCTCGATGTAGCCGCGCAGTACGTTGAAGTGTCCGTTATATTCGGGATTGGGATGGATGTGGACGCGCGGCTCCACTATCGCCTGCCCCGTCCCCTGAGCCCGCAGGCTCTCTTCGACGGCCTCCAATATTTCGTCATTGGTGATGCCGAGCTGGTCTATGTCTTTTGCGTTTAGATATAGTATGTCCATAATAATACTCCTTTCATTTCATTGGCACAGATCGCTGTGCCGCATTCAGGTTTTTTGTAAACCTTCTGTTCTATCCCACAACCACAGGGTTGCTGGCGGCAGCTTCTTCCTGCGCAATCTTTTCCATTTCCTCGGGAGAGAGCTTGGCGATACTGAAGCCGGTAAAGCCGAATATCATTGATATGATCGGACTGATCATGCTGAAGAAGCAATATGGGATGTACATCATAGGATCGACCCCAAACGTGCCGGAAAGGAATGCCGCGTCGGTGGAATAGGGAACCAGCGGAGCGGCCACCGTGCCCGCGTCCTCGCAGCAGCGCGACAGGTTCTTGGGCGCCAGGCCGCGTTGGCGATATATATCCTTATACATCCTGCCGGGCAGCGCGATGGCGCACTTCTGCACACCGGAGGCGAAATTGATGAACAGCGAGGTAAGGAGCGTGGAGAAGATCAACTTCCCGTCGGTATCGGCAAATTTTATGATACGCTCAATGACCACGTTCACAACTCCGATGCGCTCGATCACGCCGTTGAAGGAGAGGGCCAGCAGCCCCAGCGCCGTCGTGCCCAACATGGAATTGATACCGCCTCCGCTCAGAAGCTTATCCACCTCGGCGACGCCTGTATTCACCGTCACGCCCAGATGCGAAGCGCGGATGATATCCGCCATGCCAGCGCCCTGGAAGAGCGCCGCGCAGACGGCTCCAAGGATAGCGCCCACCATCAGCCCGGGCAGAGCGGGCACCTTTCTAATCACCAACATGATGACGACGGCAGGGGGGAGGAACATCAACAAGGAGACTTTGAACGATCCTGATATCGCGTTGCGCAGGATGCTGATTTTATCGTAATCCAGCTCAGTTCCGGCAAATTTAAGTCCTAACACGCCATATATAGCCATCGCGATCAGTATGCTGGGAATAGTCGTATACATCATGTGTCTTACATGGTCAAACAGAGTAGCTCCCGAGACCGCCGGCGCAAGATTGGTCGTATCGGAGAGCGGGGAAAGCTTATCGCCGAAGTAGGAACCGGAGATAAGCGCGCCCACTATCAGGCCGTCGGGGATGCCCAAACCCCGGCCGACGCCGAGTAAAGCCACACCGACCGTTCCCAGCGTCCCCCATGAGCTTCCGGTGAACAAGGAGACCACGCCGCAGATAGCGCAGGCCGTGACCAGAAAAATCTTCGGCGAGAGCAGCTCAAGTCCGTAATAGATCATCGTGGGCACAACTCCGCCCAGCGTCCATGTGCCGATGATGATACCGACTACCAGCAGCATGAGGATAGACGCCATCGCCGACGCGATAGAGTCGATAATGCCCGCCTCGATTTCCGCCCACGAAAATCCTTTCAGCATACCGATCGTGGAAGCGACCACGATGGAGGCCACCAGCGGGATATGCGGTTTCCCTCCGAATAGGAGTATCGTGCTCAGCATGGATACGATAAGGAAAGCAAATACTATAAAAGCATCTGCTAAAGTGATCTTTCGGGATTTTTTATCTTTCACTTCATGCACCTCTTTCTCCTGTTGTCATTTACAGTTCACACCACATCCAAAGCCGCGACATTTTCTGATGAGCGGCCCCACCTTGTTTTTTTACCGGGTTTTACGACAAAAAGACGCGCTCGACCCGGTTGCTGATTATGCTGCTCAAGAAAACTATCGATTCTCCGCAGAATTTGCGCCAGTCATAGACCGTGAGCTCGTCGTCCCCGTCTTTGCCGAGCAGAGTGACTTCATTGTTGAGAGCGGCGTTCGTGACTCCGTCTATTTCCAGCCAGGTCTGATCCATGGATGTGGCGAGGAAGCGGCACCTCTTGCCGTTGACTAAGGCGAACCCTCCGCCCATGAGCATCGGGCGGTAATAACCGTCGCCGAAGCCCACGGATATGGTCGCCACCCGAATCGGCTCTTTAGCGATAAAGTACCGATTATAGCCAATGGACTCTCCGGGCTGCAAGGTCCTGAGCTGCGTAACGAAACAGCGCCAGGTCACTGCCGGTTCGACGCCAAGAGCGTTTTTAGGCTTTTCATTGTTGTCGTAACCAAAGAGCAGGTTCCCGGGACGGACGGCGGTGCCGTATGCCTCTGAAAACCATACGGCGGCGCAGCCGTTGCAGGCGTGTATGTAATCCAGCTCCACGCCGCAGGCCTTTATTTCCCCGATTGCCTGTTTGAAAAGCTCGAATTGTCCTAAAGTAAGGCTGTGATCCTCGATATGACTCGCCGCAAAGTGAGTAAAGGCGCCGCGCACTTTGATATGCGTCTTTGTTTTTATATATCTGACAAAGTTTGTGAGTTCTTCCCCTGGCTTAACGCCGATACGATTCAATCCCGTATTGATTTTTATCTGGATCTCGGCGATTTTTCCCTGTTTCTCCGCTTCACGGTCCAGCAGGTCGACGTATTCGCGCTCAAAGGCGGTGGTTTGTATTGAATAGTCTACAGCGGCGGGTATATTGTTGAAGGGAGCCCCGCCGAGCACCAGCAATTCGCAGCTGATCCCCGCTTCGCGGAGCTCCGCGGCTTCGCGCACATGCGCGACGCCAATCATTTTAGAACCCAATGTACCGGCATAAAACTTAGCCAACCCAACTCCGCCGAGCCCGTAGGCGTTTCCCTTTAATATGGGGATAACCTCAACGCCTGATCCTACGCGCGCGCGAATCTTCTCAAAATTACTTTTTAATTTGTTAAGATCCACCGCCATGTATGAGTTATATACATCAGGGCTCATTGTGATATTCTCAAAGCCTACAGTTTACAGCTCGCACCCCAGAGCCTGTTCCACCGCTTTAAGGATGGCGCCTTCCTGTGTCAGGCGGATGGCGGGGACAGACTGCCGCTGCATATAGATGTCGTCCATTTCGTAGGGGATGGCGTCGGTGAGAACCTTGTAGGCGGCCTTCGTTCCTTCACCCAGTTCAAATTCGCCCAGGTCTTTCTGCGTCACCCACACGCCCCTCGCGCCGACGAGGAATTCAATGCCGAGGATTTTATAGAGATTGTCGATTATTTGCTTCGTCTTGCGGCAGGCCCAGGGCGCCATGCTTACGTGATCTTCCTGGTTTGACTTGGTGGGGATTGAATCCGCACTGGCGGGGAAGCAGAGCGTCTTGTTCTCGGAAGCGAGCGCGGCGGCGGCGCAGGTGATGACCGGGTAGCCGCAGTTGAGTCCGTGCGGTTCGCCGCTGAGCATGGGCGGCAGGCCATAGCTCAAGGTCGGGTCGCAGATGGAGAAGCTGCGGCGCTCCGAAATATTTCCGATTTCAGCCAGCGACATAGCCAGTATATCCATCGCGAACGCCACCGGTTCCCCGTGAAAGTTGCCGCCGCTCAGGAATTCCAGCTTTCCGTCTTTGCCCCAGAATACCAGCGGATTGTCGGTGGCGGCGTTGATCTCGCGCTCAAGCGTCTGCTTGGCGTATTCAAGATTGTCGCGGCACGCTCCGTGAACCTGCGGCACGCAGCGCAGGGAATAGAGGTCCTGGACTCTGGCCTGATAGACGGGGTGCATGATGTCGTTCTTCAAATGTACCTTGCGGCATTCATCGGTCGCGCGCGTCGTGCCGCGAACCAGACGCCTGATATTGGCCGCCGTCTTTTTCTGCCCTTCCTGCTTGCGGACGTCCTGTATGCGGGGGTCGAAGGCGGCCTGTTCGCCGCGCATGGCCTCAAGGCTCAGCGCGCAGGCGATCTCGGACTGCTTGATAAGCTGCTCGGCGTCAAAACAATTCAGCGCGGCCATTCCGGTAAAAATCGTCGTGCCGTTGATCAGCGCCAAAGCGTCCTTCGCTTTCAGCTGGAAGGCAACGGGGGTAATACCGGCCTTCTCCAAAGCCTCCGGCGCGGAAAGCCGTTCGCCATTATAGTACGCCTCCGCTCCTTCATAACCCATCAGCACGGCAACCATGTGCGACAGCGGCCCCAAATCACCGCAAGCGCCGACGGAACCCTGGCATGGGATAACGGGATGTACTCTCTTATTAAGCATCTCAACAAGGCGGTCAAGCGTTTTCATTCGCAGGCCGGAAACGCCCTGGCACAGCGCATTGATGCGCACCAGCATACCGGCGCGCACGACTTCCTCCGGCAAAGGGTCGCCCACACACGCAGCGTGAGAAAAAATGGCGCGCTTTTGGAACTCGTCATTCTCCTCCATAGAAATGGTGAAGTCTTTCAGCTTACCGAGCCCCGTGTTAAATCCGTAGGTCGGGGGAGCGTCCTCCGTGATCCAATGTTCCTCTATATACTCGCGCACACGGTTGATTTCATCTCTGCTCTCCTGTGCGATCTCCACTTGGGCATTCTCCCTGGCGACTTTGACTAGATCCTTAATGGTAAGATTGTGTCCGTTCAATACTATGCGTTCCATGAGCAGCCTCCATAATTATTGATAATATAGGTCAATCTCTTTTTGCTTGTACCGATTGGGGATATGCGCATCTCCTTGTGACAAGGCAAATATACGCCATTGACTCTGACATGTAAAATTGTAAAATATATATGTACCATTGGTAAAATACTATAGATGCTGTGATTTTAATTTTTTAATAAAAAGCTATCGGTAAGTCAATATATTTTAAGACAGGGGCGAGCCTGATGACGATAAGGGATATGGAAATACTGGTCGAGGTAGCAAGATGCCTGAACATGACCGAGGCTTCCAAGAACCTTTATATTTCACAGTCCACGGTAAGCCAGGTCATCGCCGGGATAGAAAGGGAATACAACATCAGGCTCTTCGAGCGTATAAACAAAAGGATCATCCTCACCGAACAGGGCAAGATCGCGGTCAGCCATTCAAAAAAGGTCCTCGATGCGTATAACGAGATGGAGATCGCGGTGCGCTTTGCGGGCGAGGAAGTGATAAGGGTCGGCAGCGACCTCATCACCTCCAGCAGTATACTGAACGATATTTGGGTGAGATACCATCGGGTATGTCCCAAGGTAAAGACGCGTATGGTGATCGAAGACGGCCATCTGCTGAAAAACAGACTTCTGGACTACGACCTGGACTTCGTACTGCTCGAATACCGCCTGCCGCACGGCGATCTTGTCAATCAAAAGATCGGGGAGGATTCTTATGTTTTGATCTGCAATCAGGAGAACGAATTTGCCGCCAGGGATTCCGTCTCGCTGACGGAATTATCCGGCGCAAACCTCATCATGAGAGAGCCGGGAAACCCCACCCGGGACCTTTTCGACAATACGGCCCGGCGTTATCACTACGATATAACCGTCGCGGATACTTACAGCAATATCGACGTTATAAAAGCAGAGGTCGTAAAGGGCGGATGCGTTTCGATCATGGCGAAAAAACTGGTGACGAACGAGCTTGCCCTGGGCAGGCTGCACAGCTGCGAGATCAGCGACTTCAAAGAAAAAAGAGAGTTTTACGTTATCTATAACAACCGCCTGAAACTGACGCCGAATTTCAAGTCGTTCATAGAAAACTGCGGCTGCTGGCCCGAATAGAAACAGGCGCGGCGCGCGGAAGCTGTCTGCACCGCGCCAGCCTCTTCCTTTTACTTTTAACGGTCTTTCAGCTTCTCCAACAGCTTCAGCGCCGCCGGGCTCTTGCCGAGGCCGCCGAAGGTGCAGCGCAGCTCAAGCGGCAGTTTGAGGCCGACGTCGTACATCGCGGCGATCGTTTCGTCGAGCGGTATGACTTTGTCATAGCCCGCGAGCGCCATGTTCGCCGAGGCGACGGCGTTTGAGCCGCCCATGACGTTCTTGCCGAGGCAGGGGACCTCGACACGGTTCGCAACCGGGTCGCAGGCGAGGCCGGTGATATTCTGCAAAGCCATCGAGGCGGCGTCGACGCACTGCTCCGCGCTGCCGCCCATAAGCTGCACCAGCCCGGCCGCCGCCATGCCGGAGCCGGCGCCGCACTCCACCTGGCAGCCGCCGACCTCTGCGGCGAAGGTCGCCCCTTCGGCGATGAAGATGCCGATCAGCCCCGCGGCGAGCATCGCGCGCGTGATCTCCTCTTTCGGCTTGCCGAGCGCGAGGCCCGCGCCAAGCAGCGTCCCCGGCAGACAGCCGCAGGAACCGGCGGTGGGAGCGGCGACGATGACGCCCATCGCGCTCTTCGTCTCCATGATCGCGGTGATCGATTTAATGACATTGTTGAGGATGTCGCAGGGGATGAGAGCCCCCCTTTCCCGCGCCGCCTCTATCAAGCGGGCCTGCGGCCCGAGTATCCGGTCGGCGTACTCCGTGCCGGCCAGACCCTCTTTTAGAGATCCTTCCATTATCGAGACCAGCATGCGCATCTTATCCAGGGCCTCGTCTTTAGAGGTGCCTCCGCGCGCCGCCTCATATTCGGCGGCAAGCTCCCACATCGGCATATTTCCGCCTTCGCTGAAGGCGAGCATATCCAGCGCGGACGAGAAGGGGACGGAACAATTCGCGCGCGAGAGCGTCGGCAGCATCGGCTTGACGAACACGAAGTCCAGCGCGCCCTGTCCTGCCGCGGCGGCGCGCAGCGCCTCAATGTCCGGGGCCTTTGAATATTTCAGCGAGAGCAGCGAACCGTTCCCGCCCTCCACGACCTGCGCGAAATCCGGAGCGGAACCGGCGACAAGCGGCGAATCCTTCATCGCCGCCGCGCCGCCGCGGGGAAATTTCACCAGCGCCTCGCAGAAGTCGCCGCATATCGAAACGGGGAAGCCGTCATAGTTTCTCATCTCGATCATGCCGCCGCCAACCGAGACGCCCTCCCACAGGTGACGCTCGCCGCCGCGCCCCCATACCTCGATCCGGTAGTTGTTCGGATGCTCCGCGCCGTAGTCGAGTATACGGAATTTGATCTCGACGCCGGCCTCGCGCGCGAGCCGCGCGTAACGGTCGACATCCGGTTCCGTTATCTCCTTGCCGAGCATGCCGCAGACAAAGCCCATATCGGTGCCGTGGCCGTCGTGCGAAGCGGCGAGCGAGCCGTTCACGTCAAAGTCGACGACGGCGCGCAGCGGATCACCGCCGACCGACTGCCGCACGACGGCGGCGATCCGCGCCGCGCCCGCGACATGTGAGCTGGACGGCCCGCGCATCACGGGCCCGATGACGTCGTTGAAGATACTGGCTGGCATTTTATCCATGATTACATCAGCTCCCGCAGGGTTTTTTATTTTTTTCAGTATAATATTCCCGGCCAAGCCAGCCGGACATTTCGCTGTTGAGCCGCGCCCGCCTCGAACAAAGCCGCGGGATACCTTTAGCGCGAGCCAGCTTGTTTATAGTATAGTTCCAACTCCGGCTTTAACCGCCTTTTCATAGACCCTGTGCGCGATCACGATGTCAAGCGTCGCAAACCCCACCGTCTTCATCAGCGTTATCTCATCCCTGCCGCCGCGTCCGGCCGCGCGGCCCAGCAGCAGATCGCCAAGTTCTCCCGTGATCATATCCTCCGAAAAACGCCCCTCCGCCATCGGAATGAGAAACTCCCCCGCCTCACTCATGACCGCTTCACGGTTGTCGATAAAGATCTTATCCGCGCGCCTCACGATATATTCGTCAAGCTCACGTTTGTGCGGCATGAAAGTTCCTACGGCGTTTATATGCGCGCCGGCCTTCACGCGGCGGCCGTCAAAAACGGGCTGCGGGCTGGTCGTCACCGTGGTGATGATGTCCGCCCCCGACACCGCCGCCTCCGGGCTTTCGGCGGCGACAAGCTTCGTGCCGAATTTCGCGGCGGTCTCCGCCGTGCGTTTAATAAAATCAACTACTTTATCGGGCGCCATATCAAAGACACGCACCTCTTTAAGCGGCCTTGCCGTCAACACCGCCTCCATCTGCGAGGTGGCCTGTCCGCCGGTACCGAACAGCGCGCCGACTTCGGCCATTTCGTTGGCTAAAAGTTCCGTGGCAAGGCCGGAGACGGCTCCCGTACGCATGCGCGTCAGCTCGGTACCGTCAAGCAACGCGTTGACCACGCCGGTTTCGGGGTCGGCGAGCAGCACCGTCGCCGATACGGCGGGCATCCCCTTTTTATGATTCCCGGCATACGTCGAGACTACCTTGATCCCCGCCTGAGGATATTTTTTTATGTGGGCCGGCATAAATGAGGTGATGCAGCCCTCGGCTATCGCAAAATTCGTCCTCACCGGAACATCGGCCAACCCCTCTCCCTGGATCATAAAGGCCTCGCGGTCCGACTCGATGGCCTCCCTCATTGAAAAAACCTTTCTTATCTCCGCGGCGTTCAGGTATAACATACGATTCGACCTTTCTATTTTTAACTTATCAGATATCTGCTAATAATCATTATACTCCCGCAATAAATTACTTTTGTCAAGCGCTACCTTCATCGGCGCGTATAATTTATAATAAATGCAGTCTCGATATTAGATGTGATAGTACGCCGCAGTTGATTGAGTAAATTTTGTCGAGAGGTGATCGGTGATGGAACTGAGAAGGGAAAATACGCTCTCTCAACTCGTTTTGGACAGCATACAAAACTCGATCAGGGATGGGGAGTTCAAGCCGGGAGAACTGCTCCCGTCCGAGCGCGAGATGGCGGAGCGGTACGGCGTGGGAAAGTCTAGCATACGAGAGGCGATAAAGATGCTGCAGGTGCTCGGTGTCGTTGAGTCGGCGCAGGGAAAGGGCACCTATCTGAAAGAATCCATCGGCCCGCAGATACTGCGTCCGCTGCTTCTGGACATGATGCTCCAGCGGTCAAGCGCAGAGGAGCTTTATGAGCTCCGGCTGATGTTTGAACAGGCCTACATGCCGCTTGCCGCCGCCAAGGCCACGGAGGATAAAAAGGCAGCGGCGCGGCGCGCGCTCGACGAATACCGGGAGCTTCAGCTGTCCCACAAGTCGGAGGCGGGAGAAGCGGACAGGGCTTTCCACAGCATAATGCTCGAAGCGACGGGCAACCAGTTCATAATCAAGATGGGCAAGCTGATAATGGAGCTCTGCCGTTCTTATATCAGCAAGAGCAGCGAGGTGCTCGACAACACGGTGATGGAAAACCATGAAAAATTGCTGCGGATATTCTGCACCGGCGACACCGAAGGATTGGAAGAGGCTGTGAAAAAATCACTGCTCGTCTTCCGGCATACGCTGGACGCGGAGATCGACGGCGGCGGGACGGACGCTTCGGTCAAACCGTAGTCTCCTGAAAGAAGAACCGTCCGCGCGCCTTCACCGGCTGCGGAGGACTTCCAGGTTGTGGCGATATTCCGGGACCGCTTCCCAGACGGCGGTCCCAAGGTCGCAGGGGAAATCGGGGCAGAAGCCGCAGTGCGGAATGTGGCTGCTAAGCGCGCAGGCGCGGATGGCGCATTCGGCGCAGCTGACGCTCTTTTCTCCGGGCTCGAGGCATCCGGTACAGCGCAGGCGCGACGGAAGGATGAAGGAACCGCGTCCCTCGCTCTCCTGCGCGGCGGCGATCTTAGCCAGCGCAGCGTTGTCGCGCCTGGCGGTGGCCCGCCTCGCTTCGCAGGCGTCGCAGTCGATGCCGCAGCAGCCCATGTTCGCCATCTATTCTACCTCCGCCGCCGGCGAGGCGGCACGGACGACGCCGCTCGCGCGCACCTGGCAGCCGATGGCCTCAAGTTCCCCCGCCAGCGCGGCAAGTCCGTCCTCAACGGAACGCCACTCCGTTTCAAAGGCGCAGTCCACCAGGAAGAGCGCCTCCCGTGTATTTTCGTCCACGCAGGCGTCGCGCGTGTCACGGTAATTCCAGAGCCAGCAGCAGACCTTCTCGCCGTCGGCGTAAACTATCTGCGGCGGCGCGCAATCGACGACGCTGTCACCCGCGCCGAGCGGATAGAATTTTTCTCCCTCGCGGGCGTAACGCAGCACCATGTCGCCGCGCAGCTTCGTCATATCATGCGCCCCCATTGGGAGCAGGTTCAGCGCGGAGACGCAGTCATAACAGTCGACCACATCAGAAACGCTCCAGATGTCACCTTTAAAGATGCGGCGCAGCAGCGCCTCGAGCGAACAGCGGTACTTGCTCGGTTTGACTCCCATCTTTGAATAAGTCTCGCGCCAGCGGCGCACGTCCGGATGGAGCGTCAGCGTATCGGCGGATATCCCCATGTCGTTGAGGTTTGCCTCAAGCTTTTTTTTCATCTCCGCTATGCGAACATTGCGGCCCCCGGCCGCCCCTGCCCCGTCCGCTATGCGCGCGCGAAGCCAGCCGATCTTCGCGTCGGGAAAATCCTGCGTGATTTTTTTATCGATAGAAAGTTTCATTCTTTTCTCCTCCGATCCTTCGGCATACGGCGTCCGCGAGCCAGCCTACGGCCCAGCCGGCGACAGCGCCGACGGCGAAGAGCGGCAATATGTAAAGCGCCACCCTCGCGTCTCCCACTATATATGATACCACGGCGACCTGCCCCGCGTTAAAGGCCCAGGCCCCCGCCACGCTTATCCACGGCAGGGAAAAGTCCGCGCGGAATTTTTTGTACAGCAGCGCCATCACGGCGACCGCGGGAAGCGCGCCCCCCAGGCTGCAAAGGAACGAGAATATGTTTCCCGTCACGAGCCAGGCGAGCGCCACGCGCAGCAGCGTTACGGCAAAGGCCTCTTTCGTTCCCAGCAAAACGAGCGCCGCGAGAGCGAAGACGTTCGCCGCGCCGAGCTTTATCCCGGGCAGCGGCATCGGCAGCATCCCCTCGGCGACGTTCACGACGAGCGCGCAGGCTGTGAAAAGCCCTGTCAGCACTATCCTGCGGGTATCCATTGCCATCACCAGCTCACCCCGTCCACGCCGCCGCCCGCGCCCTTGATCCTCACCACAAGGCGGTGCGGCAGACAGACGGCCCCGCCCCCGGCGTGCGATATCCATCCCCGGCGCACACAGGCCCCGTCGGGGCAGTCGGCGGAGACGACGGCGATACGCCCCCTCTCGACCCGTATTATGTTGAAGCCATGCGCAGCTCCCCCGCCTTGACGGACTTCGGTAATTTCATTGGGGGGCAAGCCTGCGGATGCGTCTGCCGCGCGCGCAGTCTCCTTCGATTCCACCCTGATCTCGCGCGGCGGCCCCGTCAGCGCCAGCGTTTCTATCACCATGCCGTCGCGCACGATCTCGGCTTCGAGCGGCTTCTTCTCATCATACCGGCGCTGCTGCTGGATCAGCGCGCCCACTATCAGCAGCGCCGCGCCGGCCATCGTGACAATAGCCATCCAGCGGTCGCCGCGCCTCATGCGCCGCCCCCTGTTCGCGCAAGCGAACATCTAAAATTTCCTTCGGGGGCAAGCATGCGGATGCGCTTCATCTTGTGCCGCCCCCTATTACCTCGACGGTGAATTTTCTATCCGTCAGTTCAAAGATCTCCCTCGCCGCGGGCGTGACCAGCACTTTGTCCCCGGAGGCGAGGACGAGGACCGCCGCCAGGTCGGTGTTTTTTTCAAGGAATTTCTCCGCCCGGACGCGTCCCATGACGAAGAGCGCCGTGCAGAGCGCGTCGGCGCGCGTAGAATCCGCGTCGATTATCGATACGGAATCGAAGTCCGATTTTGCGGGATACCCCGTGGCGGGGTCAAATATATGATGGTACCGTACGCCGTCCCTTTCAAAAAAACGTTCGTAGGGACCGGAGGTGACGACGGAGCCGTCCGAGACATTCACGACTCCGAAATACTCGCCGCGCTGCTTGTGCGGGTGCTGAAGCCCCAGCCGCCACGGACGCCCGTCGGGGGATGAGCCGATAAGGGCGAGGTTGCCGCCCAGGTCTATTATCGCCCCTCTCACTCCGTCAGAAACGAGCCTCTCCTTCAGGATATCCGCGACGCGTCCTTTAGCGATCGCGCCAAGGTCAAGCCACAGGCCGTCTGGTGCTTTGACATAGCTTTCTCCGTCCTCTTCCCTGACCTTCACGTTTTTATAGCCGCCGCCGCGCAGCACCGCCCTGATCTCGGACTCATCGGGCACGCGCGCGGCGGAAGTACCGATCCCCCAGAGGCGCACGACACGGCCGATGGCGGGGTCAAAAGCGCCGTCAGTTTCCGCCGCGATGGCAAGCGACCGTTTTATAAGATCCGCCGTCTCGGGGCCGACCTTCACCCATTCGCCGCCGGCGCGGTTGACGCGCGAGATGTCCGAGGAGGCGATGTTAGCGGAAAATAGGGCCTCAAGACGGACGATCTCCGCGTCCGCCGCGGCGAGTTCCTTTTCGAGAAACTTTTTATCATCACCGACGAGCCGCAGCCGCACATATGTGCCGAGGCGAAAATTCTCGCCGACCGCCTCCCGCGGACTCTCCACGCCGCCGGCGAACAGATAGAACAGGCCGACCGCCAGCAGCAACAGGACCGCCGCGAAGATACATCCCCTTTTCATGCCCCCACCTCCAGTTCTCTATTCATTAAAATCACAGCCGCCACTAATTATATTACAACAAACGGCCGCGGGGCGGCTCCGTCATGGAACCGCCCCGCGGCTTTAAAGAATCTATATTGAACGTATAGGAAGAAGATTTATTGCCGCTCCATCTTCCATCCGTTACGGGCGACAAAATCGCCTGTGAGGGTCAGTTTTTTCCCGTCAAACGCAACGCCTTCGACCGTGAGCCTGTAGGAACCGCCTTTAGCGAGGCCGGATATCCCCAGCTTAAGCCCGTCCTTTTCCCTCTCTATCACGGAGACCGGATACTCCTTGCCCTTCGTGTCCCTGACCGTCACTTTTTCGGAGCCGCTCCAGGCGATGCGCGGCTTACTGCCGTCAACTCCCTGAAATTCCACCTCAAGCCTCCCGCCGCGTTTGAACTCCATCTCTTCGATACGGAGACCGCCGCCTTTGCGCGCGCCGTCCGCGCCGGACACTTGAATGCCCCCTACGGTGACATAGGGATCACGCTGCCCAGCCGAACGAAATTCTGCCTTCCAGTCCGGCGTCGCCTTGAACCAGCTTGAGAGCGAGACTTTTTTCTTGCCGGCGAAGCTGAGGCCGCTGAGTTTGAATGAGTAGCGCTCCCCATCCTTCACCTTTGGAAGAAATATATCCAGCGAATCTCCGTCACGCGGGCGCAGCCCCGCCTCCACGAGCATCCCCGCGGAATCGCGGACCTCGACCTTCTCCGACTTCGTCCATACCAGATCGTCCCCGCGTACGGAATCGTCGGCCAGTTCGACATATACCAGCCCAAAATTCGCGTACATCACCTCTTCGACATAGGGCTGCGCAAAGGCCGCTCCCGCGGACAAGAGGATAAAGGCGGACAAACATACTGCCATTATTTTCTTCATCAAAGACATCCTTTCCAAGATACTTTCTTCCGTCTTGCTGCCGTAAATGATAACAACCCACCCGCGCCCTCGCGTAGTGGAAATGCCTGAGAATGAAAGAAGCAATTTGTACGAATAAGGAATAATGTTACAGGCAGGAGCCGCCAAAGAAAAAAGCGGGAGGACAACCCTCCCGCCCCACTGATTTCCGGCTTTGTCAGCCCTTGGTCACTCGGATATCCCCTCGTCGGGATTGCCGACGAACTTCATCTTCGCCTCGAGTATGCGGTGGTTCTGCACCTCAAGCACCTTTATCTCCCAGGGGCCGTAACCGACCGTCTGCCCCTTCGAGGGGAAGTTGCCCGTTATCTCAAGGATCATGCCGGCGAGCGTGTCCACGTCCTCAAAGACCGTGTCGAACGGGTAGTTGAGCGCCTCGGCGAGGTCCTCCAGGTTGACCTGCCCCTGCACTATATAGGCGTTCTCCCCGGCGGACATTATCTCCGGCGTCTCCTTGTCATATTCGTCCTGTATGTCGCCGACGATCTCCTCTATGAGGTCCTCGAGCGTAACGAGCCCCGCCGTGCCGCCATATTCGTCGACGACTATCGCAAGGTGCTTGCGCGACTTTTTCATGATGTCCAGCGTCTCGTCTGTCTTCATCGTCTCGGGGACGTAAAGCGGCTTGCGCATCAGCTTTTCGATCGAGATCTGTTTGTCGCCGTGCGAAAGGGGGCCGAGAAGGTCCTTCGCGTAGAGGATGCCGACGATGTCGTCGATATCCTCCTTATAGACGGGAATGCGTGAATGCCCGCTTTCAAGGAAGATCTTGACCGCCTCCGCGACGCTGTCCTTTTCGTCGATCGCGTACATATCCGTGCGGGGAGCCATCACTTCCGAGACTCTCGTATCCTCAAAGGCGATGACGCCGTGTATCATCTTGCGCTCGTCCTCTTCAAGCGCTCCCGCCGCGCTGCCCTCGCTCACGATGTGATCTATCTCCTCACGCGAGATAAGGGCGCTGTAGGAGACGAGATCCATGCCTATAAGCTTGCCGATCAGTTTAAGAATGATCTGCAAAAAGGCCATCACCGGCGTCAGTATAAAATTGAAGGCGCGCAGAAAGGGGAGGCAGATTAAAAGAACGCCCTCTTTCTTGGCTATCGCCACGTTTTTAGGAAGTATTTCGCAGAAAATAACTATGAGCACAGTCATGATAGCAACTGCGACCGCGGGGCCGGCCACGCCGAAGAGAGAGATAGCCACCGATGTGGCCACGGCGCTCGCCCCGATGTTTACGAGGTTGTTTCCGATGAGAGTTACGTTGATTGCCTTTGCTATGTTGTCTGCGAGCCAGAGAAAACCCTTTTTGCGATGCGGGTAATCGTCGGCCAGTGCTAACAGTTTTCCTTTGCCTGCTGCCGTAATCGAGGTCTCGGTCATCGAGAAATACATTGAGAACCCCATCAGTACGACGAGCAGGATAATACTGCCTGCTATGTCAGAACTCAACAAATATCATCCTCCTGATATTACAACGCCCGTTTTGGGCGATATAGGTTAGCATATCATATTATAGTTAAGTTAGCACTAATTCCGTCATCATATTTAACGCAAACACGGTAAATCGGCGTTTATAAAAATCGGCGCGAATAAGCACCGTATGCGTCATAAGCCGGCCCCTGAGTGTCCTCGCCGTATGGAGAATACGGCTCCGGTACTCAGAGACCGGCTTATTTAGCCTACGGCACTTCTTCGCGCCGATTTTTTTGTTATTATGCAAAACTGCTATCGTTGATTTCCTTTGGGAGAGGGGAAAGATAAACAGCGATTTACCGTTACATGGAGATCCCCAGCAGCCTCTGCGCCCCCCAGCCGATGAGGAAAGAGAGCCCGGCGACGCCGAAGCTGATGCAGATCATCTCTCTAAAGGCGGGCGTGAAGGGCTCCTTGCGCACCACCGAAACATAGAAGGTGAACAGCATGATGACGATGGCGGCGTTGAGAAGGCATCCGGCGAGCGCGAACAGCGGGGAGCCGATAAAAGCATAGGGCACGAGCAGCATACAGACGGCAAACATGTAGGCGATGCCAGTATAGACGGCGGCCTTCAGCGGATGGTGTTCCCCGGGGTCGTTCTTCTTCGCCAGATACTCGGAGGCCGCCATTGAAAGCGTCGCGGCGCTTCCCGTGATAAATCCCGCCATGCAGATGACCGCGGTATTGCCAAGCGCGAAGGTGAAACCGGCAAGCGCTCCCGTCAGTTCGACAAGCGCGTCGTTGATGCCGAGCACCATCGAGCTGATATACTTGAGCCGTTCATCGTCGACCATCGCGATAAGCTCGCGCTCGTGTTCCTCCTCCTCTTTGTATATATCAAGAGCCTCGGGTACATCTTCCGCGATCCGCGCATACTCCACCTGCGCCTCCTCTTCTCCTGCCTCCATTAAGTTGATGACAAAGGTCAGGCCGAAAAGCAGCCCGCAGATACGGTAGAACAATATCTTAAATACGCCGGGCTTCGGCGTGCATCCCGTATAGCGGCTCCAGATATCGGCGTGTTTTCCCTCTTCGGCCGATATCTTCGCCAGCACGCGAGCATTGTCTCCCTTGGCGCGGCGCGCCATATGCGCGTAAATGACATGTTCCGTAACTTCGTTGAGCTGCATGGTCCTGATCGCTTCAAGCACATCTTTGTTCATAATAAAGACACCGCCATATCATATTTTTAACAGATCCTTAACTGCGGGCTATTGACCTCATCCGGGATGTCTCCCTATAATGCGGCAGCTACATCTTAAGGAGGATCTCTAATGGGTAAATATGCCGCTCTTATCTGCGCCCTCTATTATATAGCGGCCTTGCTCCTTTCATCATGTTTCTTTCGGATTTTATCTAAAGGTATGAAGAACTATTGCCTGGCCAATGCGTCCTATCACTGCCTTTATATCGGATATAAGCAAAGCCTCGGGCAAGGCAAAGGCGCTGCTAAAAGCGATATCCAGAGCCGAAGGGGTCACGGCACGTATCGGGATCGCGCTTTATCCAAATGACGGGGGAACCTTTGAAGAGTTGTACGATCACGCCGATGTCGCCATGTACAGGGCAAAGGCTAGAGGTGGGAACTGTTATGAGTTTCATCGCAGAGCAGAAAATTGGTCAGGCTCACATTAGACGCCGGCGCTCCTCTCTCTTTCTATCCAGCCCAGATACCCCTTCGCCGACTGGCCGATGAAGAATTCTTCTCTTTTTCCGGCCATCTCAGGCATTTTTTCTAGTTTTGCCAGCATTGGGTCTTGCGCCTTCAGGGCGCTGACCGCCGCTTCCGGAGATGCTTTCTCTGGAAGCGAGGATAGTATCTCAAGCCATAGCGCCATCTGATTTCTCGCCGCCTCAAAGACCGCGCGCGCATCCTTCAGGTATCCAGAGTGTGGGAAACAGACGAGGTCGACATCTTGCAGGGATAGCAGTTTATTCAGCGAAGCCATGGCGGTGTCGTAAAAGAATTTATGCGGCGTCGCCGGGCGCATAAAGCAGCCTCCGTCATCAAGGCGGAACCAGCAGCCCGCGGCCTCCCCCGCGAAGAGTATCCTGAGGCCGTCAAGCTCGTAGATGTATGAGCTGTGGTGCGGCGCGTGTCCCGGCGTATCGATCACGGAAAGGCCGGCGATGCCGCCTTCGATGAGGCTTTCCGCCGGAAGCGGCAGAGGCGTCCCGTATACGTCGCAGAGGCTGCCAAGGCTCGTCCGGCTACCAGCTATCAGCTTTGATGGGTCCACAAGGTGCGGACGCCCCTTTTCGGGAGCCAGCACCTTCGTCTCGGGGTGGCAGGCGATAAATTGTCCCGCGCCGCCGGAATGGTCCAAATGTATGTGGGTATATATCAGGAAGTCGATCTTATTTTTCCCATGCGCCTCAAGCTGCCGCAGAAGCTCGGGAACGGCGGAGGCAGGTCCCGTCTCCACAAGGATCGTCTGCCCCCGAACGGCGTCGTCGATGAGCCAGCCGTCGAGGAAGGATTCAAAACCTCCGCGCGGTATCGGCAGGTTTATTCTGTAAAAGTTTGGAAATATTTCATTCATCGCCATTTGCGCACACTCCCTTTATTCACCTTCGCCGATGGCCTCCAGCACCTCGTCTATGAGGCTCTGGAAGGCCGGCGAGCTCCTCGGCCGCGGGTACGGCAGGCCGACTGCAAGCTCGCGCTCCACGCCGCCTTCCCTAAGGACGATGACCCGCGTCCCCAGCCGCAGCGCTTCGCCGACGTCATGCGTCACCATTATAAAACTCTTTTTTTCTTCAAGGTAGAGGCGTATCAGTTCGCGCTGCATCAGGCGGCGGGTGAAATAATCCAACGCCCCCAGCGGCTCGTCGAGCAGTATCAGCGGCGGGTTTTTGACAAGCGCGCGTCCAAGCGCGACGCGCTGGGCCATTCCGCCGGACAGCTGGGTTGGGAGCGCGCCCTCGTAACCCTTCAATCCCACCGTCTCGATCATGCGAAGCGCCGCGCGCCGCAGTTCCTCCCCGCGTTCGCGCGGCGGACAGGCAAAGATTATATTGTCAAGCGCCGACAGCCACGGCATGAGCCGCGCCTCCTGAAAGACCATCCCCGCCGGCAGCGGGTTTTCCTCCGAGCATTCTCTGCCGCGAAAGCGCACGACGCCGGCAGTGGGCGGCTCAAGAGAGGCCAGTATGCGCAGCAGGGTGGTCTTGCCCGAACCGCTCCTGCCGACGACGGTGACGAATTCGTTCTCCCCTATCTCCAGGGAGACGCCGCGCAGAGCCTCTATCCGCCGCCCCTCTATGTCGTAGCTTTTTGAGACGTCGTCGACCGTAAGGAAGGACATCATCCCGCACCCTTCAGCGCCCTTGAGAGAAGCACGAAGCCCCAGTCCAGCGCCGCGCCGAGCGCACCGATCACAAAGATCCCCATCAGCACGACGTCGGAGCGCGAGAGCTGTTCGGCGTCAAGTATCATATAGCCGAGCCCGGAAGAGGCGGCGACGAGCTCCGCCGCCACAAGCGAGCGCCAACTGTAGCCCAGTCCGAGCTGCAGCCCCGTGAGGATCGACGGCAGGGCCGCCGGCAGTATCACATGGCGGTAGCGCTCCCAACGGTTGTAGCCGAAGACCCGCGCGACCTCGACAAGCTTCGCGTCACAGCCCCTGATACCTTGCAGCGCGTTGAGAAAGACGGGAAAGAAGGTGGCTAGGATGATGAGGATTATCTTGGGGCTCTCCCCGATGCCGAACCAGAGGATGAGCATCGGGATCACCGCCATCGGCGGAATATGGCGCAGAAATTCCAGCGTGGGGTCCAGCTGCGCGAGCAGCGGCGGGAAAGAGCTGCATAAGAGCGCGAGCAAAAGCGCAAGAAGGGCGGAGAGGCCGAAACCCACGGCAATGCGGCTGAGGCTGGCCCATGTATTTTCCTGTAGGGTCCCGTCTGCAAGCGACGAGATGAAAGCGCGCCACACCGCTCCGGGCGACGGCAGCAGAAAGGTATTCCACCAGCCCGCCGCGGCCCCGTACCACCAGAAGAAAAGGACGAAGAGGGGGAGCAAAGCTCCGCTTTTCAATATTTTTATCGCAAAGTCTCTCATCTCATATATAAAATCCCATCGACAAATTTCAGCTAGTATTGTACCTCCAAAAGCGCGAAAGACACTATAATATTACCGGGTGAAAAATATTATATGATAAGGAAGTGCATAGATTGAGCAAGGTGACATGGAAAGCTGGGACGATGCTCTATCCCCTGCCGCCGGTGATGGTCTCCTGCGGCACGATGGAAAAATCGAATATCATTACGGTGGCCTGGACCGGAACAGTGAATTCCGAGCCGCCGATGACCTACGTCTCCGTGCGCCCGGAACGCTATTCCTACGGCCTGATAAAGGAGACGGGAGAGTTCGTCATCAACCTCACCACCGACCGGCTGGTATGGAACGCCGATTTCTGCGGCGTGAAATCCGGACGCGACGTCGATAAATTCGCTCTGCCCGGCCTTACGGCGATCGCGGCGAGCGAGGTGAGCGCCCCGATGATAGAGGAGAGCCCCGTCAATATCGAATGCCGAGTCGAAAGAAGCATGTTGTTGGGGAGCCACGAAATGTTCCTCGCGAAGATAATCGCCGTCAACGTCAGCGAAAAGCTGCTCGACGCAAAGGGCGTGCTGCACCTCGAAAAAGCGGGGCTGGCGGCGACGGCGCACGGCAAATACTTCACGCTCGGCCGCCAGGTGGGAAGCTTCGGATATTCGGTAAAAAAGAGATAAAGGAGAACCTGCAATGCTTAGATGCGAAATATGCCAGAAACCATTAAAGGAATGCTGCGACCTCTTCCACGAGGCTGAGGACGAGAACGGAAACAGCGTCGTGATCTGCTACGAATGCGCCGAAGAGCATAAGATCCCCTTCGAGGACGACAACAGTTAGTTAAACGGAATTTACGTCAATACGGGAAAGATACGCGAGATGGCGTCCGGCTGCTCGACCGGACGCCATCTCGCTTTCAATAGGGGGAGTTATCTATGTTTGCCGGAAAATCACTGATCGATCAAAATCATTGAAGATCTTTTACCTGGGCTTGACAGCGCGCTCCAGCGCATGACGGCTTCCCCTAAACGCTGAAAAGCAGCTCTCCGTAGGTCGGATAGGGCCAGTATTTTTCTCCGACGAAACGCTCTATCTCATCGGCCGCCGAACGCAGCTCGCCCATCACGGGCAGGACCTTGTCGCGGTAGTAGAAGGCGGACTCCAGTTCGCTTCCGCACTTTTCCGCTCCGGCAAGTATCTCCTCAAGTTTGTTGATATTCACATAAAGCGAATCGGTGAGCGTGCGCAGATACTTAAGCATGTTGATCTCCATCGCGCAGTCCAGCTCCGGGCAGGCGCTCTTGACCGCGACCGCCGTCTCGCTGAGGCGCTTGAGGTAGGTGTAGGCGGCGGGGATGATATCCTTCCTCACCATCTCGGCCATCGTCAGGGCTTCTATCCTCAGCACCTTGCAGTAGTTCTCAAGGTGCACCTCGCAGCGTGAACGCATCTCGACTTCGGTGAAGACCTTATGCTTCGAGAAGAGCGCTACGTTCTTTTCGTCAATATAGTGAGGCAGGGCGTCGGGCGTAGTCTTGTAATTTGAAAGCCCGCGGCGGGCCGCCTCTTCAAGCCAGGCATCCTCATATCCGTTGCCGTTGAAGATGATGCGCTTGTGTTCGGAAATCGTCTTGATGATGAGGCCGTTGAGCGCCTCTTTGAAATCCACCGCCCCCTCGAGGACGTCGGCAAACTGTTCAAGTTCGTCGGCGACTATCGTGTTAAGGGCGATGTTCGGCCCCGCGATCGACTGGCTCGAACCGACCATGCGGAATTCAAACTTGTTGCCTGTGAAGGCAAAGGGAGAGGTGCGGTTGCGGTCCGTAGTATCCTTGCGGAAGAGCGGCAGCATATCGACGCCGATCTCCATGTGGCTGGCCACCCTGTCCTTATATACCGTCCCCTTCTCGATGGACTCCAAAATATCCATCAGCTCTTCGCCGATGAACATCGAGATGACCGCCGGAGGCGCCTCGTTCGCGCCGAGCCTGTGGTCGTTGCCCGCCGTCGCGACGGTCGCGCGCAGCATATCCTGATATTCGTCCACGCCTTTGATAACGGCGCAGAGGAAGAGCAGGAACTGCGCGTTCTCCGAGGGGGTCTTGCCGGGATCGAGAAGATTGAGGCCGGTATCCGTCGAGAGCGACCAGTTGACATGCTTGCCGGAGCCGTTGACTTCGGCGAAGGGCTTCTCGTGAAGAAGGCAGACGAGGCCGTGGCGGTCCGCCACCTTCTTCATCAGCTCCATCGTCAGTTGGTTGTGATCGCAGCCGATGTTGGTATTTGTAAAGATCGGCGCCAGCTCATGCTGCGCGGGGGCGACCTCGTTGTGTTCCGTCTTCGCGAAGATGCCGAGCTTCCAGAGCTCTTCGTCAAGATCGGCCATAAACTCCGTCACACGCGGGCGGATCGCGCCGAAATAGTGGTCGTCGAGCTCCTGCCCCTTGGGCGGCTTCGCTCCAAAGAGCGTGCGTCCCGTGAAACGAAGGTCCTTGCGCTTCTTGTAAAGCTCCTTATCGACGAGAAAATACTCCTGCTCCGGTCCCACAGTGGTGGTGACGCGGGTCACGTCGTTATTGCCGAAGAGCCTCAGAATGCGCAGCGCCTGGACGTTCATGACATCCATCGAGCGCAGCAGCGGCGTCTTCTTGTCAAGCACCTCCCCGCCGTACGAGCAGAAGACCGTGGGGATGCAGAGGGTGTTTTCCTTTATAAAGGCGTACGATGTCGGGTCCCACGCAGTGTAGCCTCTCGCCTCAAAGGTGGCGCGCAGTCCTCCCGAGGGGAATGACGAGGCGTCCGGCTCGCCCTTTATAAGCTCCTTGCCGGAAAATTCCATTATCACACGTCCG
>OLGB01001364.1_pt1 | contig 29853 bp, 14 predicted proteins | sample 1605691 | NCBI WGS metagenome assembly OLGB01 (sample SAMEA3888925, study PRJEB22519) | human gut metagenome | biome: human gut; feature: human-associated habitat; material: faeces | place: Denmark | collected 2010 | reverse complement strand
GGATAGAAGCATTGGCGAAGCCAATCTTCGTAAGGGGCGTCAGCCCCTTCTATGGAAGCGGCACTGCCGCCCCCTTCAATGGAAGCGGCGCTGTCGCCCTCTTCAATGGAAGTGGTGCTGTCGCCCTCTTCAATGGAATCGGCACAGCCGCTTGGCGCGCCTTGCGCCTATTTGCGTCTTGATGTCCTGTGTTATGGTTTGTTGGCGTATACGTATTTATAGTAAGCTTTATTTGCCAGCTTGGAGGCCGCCGGTTCGTCGAGAAAAACTTTGACGTTCGGGTGGAGTTGCAGGGCGCTCGCGGGGACAGTTGCCGTGACCGGCCCCTCCGCCATTCGCGCGACGGCTTCAGCTTTGCCTTCGCCGAACGCCAGCAGCAGGATCTCGCGGGAGTCGAGTATCGTGCCGATTCCCATTGTCACGGCGTGCATGGGAACTTTCGAGATGTCGCCGCCGAAAAACCTGGAGTTGTCGGCGCGGGTTTTTTCGGTCAGGGTTTTCACGCGCGTGCGCGAGCCCAGCGACGACGACGGCTCGTTTTACGGCGCCATCGCCCTCAAGGATTTGATCGTCGCGCGCGAGGATACCGCGCTGGATTCGCTCATCAGCCGCCATTTCCCGGCCGTTCTGGCGCATGAGCAGATCGAGGCGTGTCTGGATCGCCTGCGCAGCTACGCCGAAGCCTCCATCCCGGTGCTGGGCGAAAAGCGCCGCGTCATCGGCGTCATCACCACGGATGACATCGTCGAAGCCGTGGACGACGCGATGGGCGACGATTACGCCAAGCTGGGCGGCCTGACCGGCGAGGAGGATCTGCATGAGCCGCTGAAAACCAGCCTCAAAAAGCGTCTGCCGTGGCTGATTATCCTGCTCTTTCTCGGCATGGGCGTGTCTTCCGTCGTCGGGCTGTTCGAGTCCGTTGTTTCGCAGGTCGCGCTGATTGTCTGCTTCCAATCCCTCATTCTGGATATGGCGGGCAACGTCGGCACCCAGTCGCTGGCCGTCACCATCCGCGTGCTGATGGATGAAAAACTGACGGGCAGGCAAAAGTTCGACCTCGTGCTCAAGGAAATGCGCGTCGGCTTTTTCAGTGGCCTGCTGCTCGGCCTTCTGGCGCTCGTGTTCATCGGGCTGTACGTCTGGCTGCTCAAGGGCAAAACGCTGTTCTATGCCCTGTGCATCTCCGGGTGCGCGGGCGCGGCGCTGGTGCTCTCCATGGTGCTTTCCAGCCTTGTGGGCACCGCCGTGCCGATGTTCTTCAAAAAGATTCACGTCGATCCCGCCGTGGCTTCCGGCCCGCTGATTACGACCGTCAACGATTTGGTTGCCGTCATCGCATACTATGGGCTGGCGTATATCCTGTTCTTTCAGGTGCTTCATCTGGTGTAATTCGCTCCGTCTCTTTTTCCCCAAAACATTGAACCCCTTCCGCGGCCGCCCGGCCATGGAAGGGGTTCGTTTGATATACCTGTGTTTGAGCGGTTACTCGATGATCTCAAAATCATCGTCGCCGAAGTCGTTCCCGCCGTCGATCTTCATGTCGTCGTCAAGGTCCAAACCGCTCTGCACCTCGTCCGGCACCGTTTCAACCGGCTCGGCGATATAGGCGTAAAGCACCGCTTCCGGCCAGTTGATCTCCGAACCGGCGTAGTAGTTTTGCAGCCAATTCGTGTGGAAATCAAAGTAAACGTTGGAATAAATCGGCATCGTCGGCAGAAGCTCGTTGTAATACTTCTGGAACTCGATCCACTTCTGCTCGTAGGTCAGCACGTCGTATGGCTCAGTCTTGTGCATGTCCCAAGTCATGTCGATAAGCTGCTCATCGGTCATGCCGCTCGTGTTCATCGCGCCCACAAAGTCGGGATCATCGGTGAACGTCATGAACGGATCAAACGTGGAAACGAAATTCGTCGCCATGAAATTCATGTCGTACAGCCGCTCGCCGTCCTCACGGTAATAATCGCTGAGCATTTCGTTAAAGCTGACCTCATGCACAACCAACTCGATACCGACCTGCGGCAGCGTTTCGCTGAACTGATCGACGACCAGCTGTGCGAAATCGTTGTCCTTCACCTGCGCAAAGTCGAGCGACAGGCGCATCAACTCGCCGTCCACATCCTTGCAGCGCACGGCGTCGCGCGTTTCGTCAAACGGCTCTCCGTTTTCGTTCAGCGTCCAGCCGTCTTCCTCCAGCAGCGCTTTCGCCTTGCCCAGATCAAGCGTATAGGGATTCAGCTCGTCGAGGTTCAGCGCATCCCAGACTTCTTCTTCCTCCGGGGTAATGCCTTCCGGGCGGATGGTGCCCATCGCCGCCAGCGTCATCCACTGGCCAAGGCCGTAATAGCCGTTGACCGTCACGCCATAGCCCTTGAGCGCGTCGCGCACAAAGCTGTCCGCGTCAAAGCAGTAGTCAATCGCCTGCCGCACCGCCTTGAACTGCTGCGGCCCCTGCTCGCAGGCAAAGGCGCAGAAGCCATATCCCAGACGCGCATAGTTCAGCAGCGAATAGCCTTCGCTGAGCATCGGGCGCATGCTGTTGACCACGTCGCCATCGACCACTTTATTCAGCAGGTCGACTTCGCCGCTTTCCAGCTTCTCCTTCATGTCCTGCGGCAGCACCGGGACGAGCGTCACCGTGTCAATCACGGGACGCACGCCCTCATAGTTGCCGACGTAAAATTCGTTGATCGCGAATTCCACCGTGCCGCTTTCGCGGTCATAGCTGACCAGCTTATACGGCCCACAGGTCAGATACGGGTGGGACAGATACCCGTTTTCCGCGTCCAGCACCGTGCTTTGCAGCAGCTCCGCCGTAAAGACCGGCTCGACTGCCGTTTCGTCGATATTGGCGATATACGCGCCCTCTCCGTCGTCGCGCACCTCGCATCCGGGCGCAATCACGCCGATTGGATACGGATAGACGGACAGATACGACAGCTCGTAGAAATACGGTTCATACTGCGCCTTGACCGTCACGCTGAACGTCCGCTCGTCGATGAGCCGTACGCCGGAAAACACGTCCGTCTCTCCCGCGCTAAACGCCTCATAGCCCACAACGTGCGCATAAGCGCCCGTGTTTGCGCCGAGGGCCGCAAACTGCGGCGAGGTCAGCAGCAGATAGGAAAACACGTAATCCTTCGCCGTCACCGGGGTGACGCCATCGTTGTAGGTCAGACCGTCCACAATGCGGATGGTGTAGGTTCTGCCCGCTCTCGTATCAGCGGATTCCAGCGAATCCACGACCATCGGATCGGTCGTGAATTCAAGCTGGTTCATCCATACGATGGGGTTGTAGCCGTGGAGCATGCAGCGCACGTCGATGTCGCTGGTGTTGTTGCCAAACTGCGTGGTGAAAAAGCTTCCGCTGACCTTCGTCGAGTTGCCGACGGTCAGGTGCGTAGGCTCTTCGCTCTCCGGACGCATCGTCAGCGCGATTTCAGCGACGGTCGGCGCGGTTTCGGTCTGCACCTCTTCCCCTGCCGCACTCACGGAAACCATGAGCAGCAGGCAGAGCGCTAAAATGAGTTTTTTCATGGCAAAGTCTCCTTCTTGATGGCCTGCGTATCAGGGAAGCGGGGACGCCGCTTTTAGTTGAAGCAGTCGCCCTCGTTCATGTTGATACCGCCGCCCAGAGGCACGCCGAGGTCGTCAAGAATGGTCAATCCGCCGCGACGTCTGTTCTCCGGGTCAACCGGGACAAAGCCGTCGTCAATGCGGTGCGTGTTGATGACCGTGAAGGTCGTTCCGCGCGTCACGACGCTGGCCGTATAGCCCTCCGGCACATCGTTTTCCACAACGTCGTAGTCATACGCCTCGCCGTTGTCGTCAACCATCGGCAGCTGCGTAAGCGTCTGCGTCCAGCGGTTCGCCGCGTTCAGCGTCAGCGTGGTGATCGTCTGTCCGTTTCTCGTCACATCGACCGTCACGCTCTGCGGACGCAGCTTCTGCGCGTCATTCGCGTCGTTCCACGCCTTGCGCACAATCAGGTCGGTGTACGCCTGCGTCATCGTGTTGACAAACGCCGCCATATGCCCGGTTCCTTTGATCGCGCCTTCGCTGCCCGTAGAGCTTACGCGCATATCCTGCGCCGCGCGCTCAGTGACGGTGTAGCTCGTGCCAAGCGGAATGCCGCTGAGCGTGACGCTCTCGCCGTGGCTCAAGCGGATGCTCGCCGCGCCGCCGTTAAAGTACAGTCTGCCCGTTTCGCCGCTCGTCCTGGTCGTGCGCAGCGTTCCGGTAAAGTCCTCGCCGTCCTCAAGCGTCAAGGCGATGTCAAAGACGAACTGCGTATCGGGAATCTCCGCGCCGCCGATGGCTTCAACCGTCTTGGTGACGGTCAGCGCGCCGTAACCCGGATTGGCTCGCGTGTTGAGGAAGGTTGCGCGTACCGCCGCCGTTTCCACCACGCCGACAGCGCCGGTGCTCGTGGTCGTGTAGCGATCCGCCGTGTAATCCGCTTCGGAGACCGTGTAGCTCGTGCCGGACGGAATGCCCAGAATCGTGAACGATCCGCCGCCCGCAACGCGAACCCGCGCCGTCACGCCGCCCGCCGCGTTGTCCTCAAAGGCAACCGTGCGGCCGCTCTGCGTGAGATACGTGCCTGCCAAAGCGATATTGTCGTTTCGGCTCAAGGTAACGGTAAATTCAAACTCGCGCCCGAATTCCGCCGTTCTGCCGTCCAGGTTCTTGACGATTTCAAGGCTTCCGGTGTCGCGCGTGTTCACGAAGCGAAGCGTATCGCCCGCGTCGGTCATCACGCCGCCCTGTTCGCCCTGACGGACGACATAGCCCTCGGTCTGATAGCCGTTTTCATCCTCGATCACCGTGTAATGGGTATCCACGAGGATATTGCCGATGGTCACACCGCGCTCCTCGCCCGTCGCCGCCGCGCCGTCCGCCATATCCACGGTGACATGCGCTTCGTCGTAGGTGAAGCCGTTTTCCGTCCGGGTTTCAAGCGTCAGCGCCTTTCCGTTCAGCGTCGGCCGGTTGTCGCCCGTCAGCCGGACGCCATCCTCGCGCCAGAGCCGCACCGTGAAGCCGAAGCTCGTGCGCACCGCGTTGCTTACGGCCACGCGGTCGTTATAGCCCGTGCCCTCCAGCTTCTTGGTGATTTCCAGCGCGCCGACATTGCGCGTGTTGGTGAAGACTGCGTCGCCGGTCAGCGCATCCGCGATGGTTCCGGTCACTTCGCTGCCGTTCACCCGGCCGTTCTGCGTCGAAACCGTGAGATAATAGCCGTCCTGCGCGTCAAACACCTCGCGCACCGCGTACCGCGTGCCCTTGAGGATGTTTTCCACATTCAGGCTGCCGACGCGCGCCGCCTCCGTCACCGGGATGGAGAGACTGAGCGTCACCGTATGGTTCTTCGCATCCACGGTCATGTTCTTCGGGGTCTTGCCATCCACCGTGGGCAGGTTGTTCGTCTGCGTAAGATCGATCCAATCCGCATAGGTCAGCGTGGCCGAGAAGCTGAATACGGCTCTGCCGTTTTTCTCGAACTTCACCGCGTTGCCGACCGCGTTCTTGGTTACGCTCAACACGCCGACGTTGCGCTCGTTGGTGAACGCAACCGCCGCATCCGGCGTCTGGCTGTTGACCGCCGCCGTCTGCCCGCTCACCGCTTCATAGCCTTCCGCGGTGTAGTCGTCCTCGGCCACCGTCGCCGTCGTGCCGTAGAGCACGTCAAGCAGCGTTGCCGTCTGGCCGCCCTTGAGCGTCAGCACATATTCGCCGTTCGCATTGCGCGCAACGGTCGTCTGCACATCCGCCTTGTTCGCTTCGCGGATGACCACGTCATACGCGTCGCGCTGAGTTGCCGTGTCGAACCGCGCGTTTTCGAGCTTCACGCGGAACGTGAACGCCTTTTCGCCGTCCGTCGCGTTGCCCTTGAGCGCCTTGCTCAGCGCAAGCGTGCCGCTCTCGCGCGTATTCGTGAACGTCATGGCCTCTTCGCGGCCCGCTTCGTTCACCACGTCGATGATGCCAAAGGCGTTCTGCGGCGTCTGGGTCGTGTAGCCGTCGTCCGTATAGTCGTGTTCGACAATCTCATGGCACGTATGCGCCGGGATGTTGGTGATACTTGCGCTCACCGGCTGTCCGTCCGCGCCCATGGTGATGCTCACCGTTCCGGCGTAAACGTCGTGCCCGTCGCGCTGCTCGTTCGTCTTTGTCAGACCGTCCACGCCGCTGGGCATGGTGCTCGTCTGCGCGTTCAGCAGGTCGAGGTTGCGTTCATTCCACAGCTTCACGTCAAAGGTGAACGTCTTGCCGTAGCCCTTATCGCTCCCCGTTCCCGCAAGCGCTTTCGTAATCTCAATCGATCCGATATAGCGCTCGTTGGTGAACGTGTAGCCGATGATATTCGGCTTTTCGTTTTTCTCCGTTTGGGTCGTTTTGAGCGTGTAGCCCTCGTCTTCGTGCTTCTCGCTCATCGCTTCCGTCACGATGATATCCGCGCCGTCCGGAACGTCATCGATCACCGCCGTCTCGCCCTTCTTCAAGGAGATAGTCTGTACGTCCCTCCGTCTGAAATCGATCGTTGCCGTTTGGCCGTTCACCGTGTAGGTGTACTCGCGGTAAACCGCCTCATCGGACAGCGCATCGTCCTTCTTTTCGATTCTGACGTTAAAGTCAAACGCATCGCCCTCGTTGGCCATTTGGCCAAGCACGTTCTTCGTGATGCTCACGCTGTGCGTGTCGCGCACGTTGGTGATCTGAACTGAGGAGGCCGTTTCTTTCGAAATCTTTCCCTTGTTCTTTTCGGTCGTGCTGCTGTTCCCGTCCGCATAGCTGACGGTAAAGCCCATGTTGCGATACGGCTGTTCGTCCTCGACAACGGCGTAACTCGTCCCTTCCGGCAGGTCATCAAAGGTCACGACCTCGCCGTTATGCAGGCTCAGCATCAGCGTCACCTCCTGGCCGACCTGCTCCTGCTTCACCGGATACGTGGTCTTTTCGCCCTCGCTCGGCATATTCGAGCGGCCGACGTGGCCGTTCAGCGACACCTTCGCGTTTTCCAGCGTCAGGGTGACGTTATACGTTTCCGTATTCGCCGCCAGGCCCTTGCCCACGCCCGTGCCCGTCGCGGTCTTGCCGATTTTCAGCTTGCCCGCGCTGCGCACGTTGGTAAACAGCGCCGTCTGTTTTTCGGCGTTCACAACCCTGTCCAGCGTAGACTCGCCAAACTTCATGTCCTCATCGTAATAGGCCGCATAGCCCCACTCCGCGAAGCCGTCGTTTTCGGTTACCGTGTAGCTTGCGCCATAGAGGATGTTGTCAATCGTCACGTTGGCGTCGGGTTTCGTCTGCGAAACAGCGATCCGGATGTCCTTAATCGTCACCGTGCGGTCTTCAACGGTCATTTGGCTGCCCATTGGAATCTTCGGCAGATTGTCCACGTCCTCCAAATCCACGCCAGCCGGATAGGTGATCGCCGCAGTAAAGCTGAACTCGCGCTCGCTGATCGGATCTTTGCCTTCGATCTTCTTGCGGATCTCAAGCGAACCGACGTTGCGGACGTTTTTCAGTTCAACCTTGGCTTCCTTGTCCGTGGCTATCACACCGCTTCCGCCGGACGTATAGGCGCTTGCGTCGATGTTGTAGCCCTGCGCCCGCTCGTCCGTCTCCTCGACGGTGTAGGCCGTGCCAACCGGAATATCTTTGATCGTCACCGTCTGGCCGTTGCGGATCTTCAGCGTCGCTTCGCCGTTCTTCACGGTCAGCTTCGTCTCCGCCGCGCCATCCATCATCGGATAATCGCCATCCACCGGCACAATATCATTGCGGCTGAGTCTGATTTTCACGGTAAACGCGTCGTCGCTCAAAACCGCGTTGCCCGCCGTCGTCTTGGAAATCGTCAGATCGCGGCGCGCCAGTTCGTTCTTCAAAACGATGCTTCCGTCCTCGCCGCCGGAGATCTCCGCTTTCGGGGTCAGATGGCCCTGTCCGTCGTCTTCAAGCGTCACGGTCACAGTGTACTTCGTCTTGTCGTAGGTCACGCCGTCGAAAGCGGGCGTATCCACCTCTTCAATCTGATAGGTGTACGTCATGCCTTCCCAGTCGCGCTGTGTCCAGCCCGTCTCCGGAATGGTCGCGTAGTTCATCGTCAGGTCGAATTTTCCGTTTTCATCCGCCTGCACAAAGACCGCGTTCTCCTCGACTGTGACGTTTCCGCCCGCCGCAACGCGTTTGGTCAGGTTCGGGTCATCCGGACTGGTGACCCGGATGCGGAAGAGGTTGGCATACCGCTCCAGCTCAACCTGCGTTCCCTCCGCAAAGACCTTCTTCTGCGCCGTGAGCATATACGTGCCCGCCGCGCTGTACAGATCAGTCGCGCTCACGCGATAGGTCTTTCGGCTGTCGGCCTTAAAGTCGCCGGGCAGCGTGTTCATGCCTTCCAGCACGAAGCAGCTGTGCTTTTCGCCGCCGATTTCTACCTCGCCGTGCACCGCAATGCCCTCTCCGCTGAACGTCGCGCCCGTGCTCAGATACGGCGCGGGAGCGCTCGTTTCAACAACCAGATAGCTGTCCGCATAAGTCAGATACGCGCTCTGCGTGCTGACAAAGCTGTACACATTGCCGCTCGACGTCATCTCGCCGACCTTCTTCGCCGCCGAAACCGCGGTCAGATTGTCGAGTTCCTCCGTCGTATACGGGCCGTAAATCGCGAACACCGCATCGGAAACATTCGCGTCGTTGTCCGCCTTCTTGGTGATTTCAAGGTCGCGCACCGGCACGAGGCCGACGTCCACCTGCGGATAACCTAGCTGGTCGTTCTTCACCATCTCTTCGGTGGGCACCGGCAGATAGAACCACTTGGTCGCCGCGCTGCCGTTTCCATCGGCCACGAAATCGCTGTCCTTATCGGAGGCGATCGGGTTGTTCACGCCCTTCCTTGTGACCCTGAAGCTTTCCGGAATGCCGCTCAGCGTAAGCTGATACGTATAGCGTTCCGAACCGGACAGGTTGGTCGCCACAACGTCCCCGGCCGAATCATTCGGATCGTTTTTCAGGCTGGCAAGCTTCACCGCCGCAAACAGCTCGTCAAACTGATAGCTGCCGTCGGTGATCGTCTGCGTCTGCGTCGTCGGGCGGTAACGGTTATACCGCTGGCTGAGCTGCATGGTCAGCTGCTTGCCTTCGCCCGTGTACACGTAATTCGGTTCGACCGACAGGTCTTCGGACTGAATGCCGTCGCCGTTGAAGTCGATCCAGACGCGGTTGCCCAGCCATACTTTCTCCGGGATGATCGCCACGCGCGCCACGTCGCTCGCCACGCCGCTGTGCTGGTCATAGCTGAGCCGCGCAATGTTGTTTGCCGTCGTGAAGTAAACGGAAGAATCCGTCACCTCAGGCGCAGAGCAGGTGTATTCAATCAGCACGCGCTCCTTGCCCGCCAGCGGCTGGGTCAGCATCACGGCAAAGCCGTGGACATCTGCCGGGGCCATGCGCGTCGCCCAGCTTTTTCTGATGTTGTCGGCGCCAAAATAGTCGTTATAGGTATTCCGGTTCTGAGACGTGATCTTCTTCTGCGTGAAGTAGACCGTGTAATCTTCGCCGGGTTTGAGTTCCGTGGAGCTTCCGTCCGCCGCGTATTTGGTCACGCTGATGGCCGTGCTCTCCAGCGCCACATTCCATTTGGAATCTCTGGTGCTGCTGTCGTTTCGCCAGTCGTCCGTGTGCGGCAGTTCGTCCATCACGGCGACGTTGGCTGCCGGCGAGAGCGACGGGTTCTCCACCAGAATTCTGTAATAGATCCGGTTGATTTCGTTGTCCTTTTCGGTCTTCGCGCCGGTCACGGCCACGTTCGACCCGCTGACAAATTTGTTCTTGCCGGTAATCGTGCCCGCCACATACTTGGAAATCGTCAGCGCGGAAGGCTCCGCCGACCTGTGCTCAGCCTTCGCCGAAATGCCGTGCTGGCCTTCAAAGCCGGGCAGTTCGCCGCTCTGGCTGTCGCCGGGCTGCTGCTTCACCATGCCGGTGATCTCGTTGCCCGCATCATCGACAAACGGCACGCCGAAGGGGTTCTTCGTGTTCTTCACGGTCTGCACGCCGCTCATCGCATAGGCGATGTTGGCATCCATGCCCGTGTTGTGCGCGATAATCTGCTCCAGAATGCGTTCGCCGACGAACAGCGCGTCCACCGTCAGGGTGATCTTCTGGCCCGCTTCCAGCCGGCCGTCGCCCCGAACCACAACCGTGTAGCCGTCCTGGGATACCGTCGTCGTCAGCTTCAGCGCGGCGTTGTCGCTCGTCGCTTCCGCCTTCACGGCCATGGCCTGACGCGGCAGCGTATCGACCAGAATCGGCGCCTCGATTGCGGGCAGGTTCTCCGCCTGACCGCTGATATTCTCAAAGACAATCGTATAATGCGCGCCGGAACCCGCGCTCACTGTCAGGCTGTCGCTCTTGGGGTTGGTGGCTTCCGCTTCCACGGTCACGACATAGTCGCCCGTGTTCGGGTTCTGCACAATCTCCGCGCGCTGCACCTGTTTGGTGATTCTGGCTTTCGGCAGGCCGATCGACGAATCCGCATCGCAGTTCGCCGCATCCGTATAGGTCTTGCTGACGCTCTCCGGCGACTTCGCGCCGATGGCATAGGCCAGGTTGAGGCCCGCCGTATTGCGCACACCGCAAACGCGGTCGATTGCTTCGCCGGATTCCTGATGGAAGCGCATCGTCACCACAATCGGCGTATCCTGCCTGAGGCCCGCAGGGATATTCCGGCCGCCCTGCATATGATACGCGATCTTGAAGCCCGTGTAGATGCAGCCGCCGTCTTCCGCTTTCAGGGAAACGTCCGCGCGGCTGCCGGTCACGTCGATGTTCGACCGAATCAGCGTCTCCTGCGTGCCGATCAGGCCGTAAACATCCGCATAGATTCTGTCGCCTTCCGCCGCCGTGCCATAGACCTCCTCCAGCTGCGCAAAGCTCATCTTGCCGACGGTCACGCTTTCCACAAAGTGCTGCGTCTGCACGGTTTCCGCGTCGCCGTCGAGCCAGTCGCTCTTATTGCCGTGCGCGTCCACCGTCTGATATTCGACCTTGTTGTCCGTAATCACGAACCTGCTCATCGGGTAGCGGATTGCGTCGTTCGCGTCCGCCGCGCCGCTGTCGCTCGTCGTCTTCCGGATTTCAAAGGTCACCGTCTGCCAGCTTCCGTCCGCCTGCGTGTTTTGCAGGTTGCCCAGCTTTCCGTCGGCCTCGCCGTTGACCGCCGAAACGGTCTTGTCCAGATACGGATTGCGGTTCGGGATGTTGGCGAACGCCGCCGCGGCAAAGCCGCCTTCGTTCGTCAGCTCCGCTTCTGCCTCCGTGTGCCACGGCATGCCTGCGGACTGCAAAGCCTCGGTTTCGATATAGCCCGCCGGAGTCGTCGTTTCCGCGAAAGCGTAATTGCCGCGCTCAACATACGACGTGATGACGTAGGTATACCGATACTCCCCGTCCGTGTAATACGTTCTGTCCTTCGCAAGCGTATACGTCTTTTCGCCGATTTTAAGCGTCTGCGGCGCTTCCGTCCTGTCTGCGGCGGTCGGTTCGAGGTTCGCAAACGCATAGCTGTGCGTCTCGTCCGTGCCGTCCGTCTCCGCCGCGCTGAACTTCGCGCCGACGACCAGCGCGCTCTTGTTTTCATAGTCGCGCTTGAGGATCACCAGTCTGCCCTTCGGCTCGTTATATGCGTTGAAGTGCAGCGTGCTGAACAGCTCGTTCGGATTGGCCATCAGCTCTTTGCCTGTGACGACGGTATAATAGCCCGCCGCGCCGTCAAGCTTGGAAACATCTTGCTCGTCCATGCTGTGGTTCGCGTCCGTCTTTTTGAAATCGTAATAGGCCTTGTAGCCCCGGCTCACCGGGTTCAGGTACGGCTTGTCGGGATCGTCGCCGATCGCGCCCGCGTCCGGCTGCTCAAAGACGACATACGCCTCGCCCTCTTCGAGCCTCGGCAGATACGGGAACAGCACGTCGCCGTTTGCGTCGGAGGTCACCTTCTGGTACAGATACGGCTGTCCGTCGTCGCTAAGCAGAACCTCGTGCAGTTTGCCTTCCGCGTCTTTCTTCATGATGTGAAGCACAGCGCCTTCGACAACCGGCGTATCATCGTCGCGGTTGATTCTCACGCTGCCGAACACGCGAACCTGAATGGATACGCCGCGCGTATTCACCATCGAAACCGTCTTGGCCGCGCTGCCCGCCGCCAAATCAATCTTCGCGTCATACGCCAGCTGATAGCTGTAATTCGGCGCGGAAATCTCTTCGACGTAATAGGTGTACGACGTGCCGTCCGTCATCGCGTCTTCCGGCGCATAAACTTTATTCAGCTGCACCATGCCGTCCGCGCCGGATTTGAAGCGCGCCGCATTTTCACGCGTGCCCGTCCAGTCGCCAAACGGCTTGCCGTTTTCACGCCCCGCATAATAGCGCTTATTATTCTGCTTGTCCAGCGTATACAGCGAGAAGAAGCAGTTTTCCAGCGCAGTCGGCGTTTCGCTTTCGCTCAGCTTTTTGGTCTTCTCAATCTGACCCGCCATCAGCGTGCCGGCGTTGACAAAGTCAACCTTCATCTGGTGCTGAACGTCCATCGCGTTGTAACGCGTGACGGTCACGTTCCGGCTGCTGGTGATCCGGCCGTCCGCGACGGTCGTGCCGTTGTAAACCGGCGTCGTCTCCGGGTTTCCATTCCGATAGGCCGCGGACTTGGCGAACCAGTAGCCCGAGCTTTCGTCCGTGCTTTCCACAACGGTGTATTCGCCCGGATCGAGCCGCACGACGACGGACTGCCTCCGTTCAGTCTCGGTGAAGCCGCCGAGCGTAATCGGCTGCCGCGCCACCTTCTGCCAGCTTTCGGTTCCATGGGCATCGACGACGCGCATTTCCAGCTCGGCCGCTTCCGTCGTCCCCTTCTTATAGACATAGAAGGCGACGCTTTTCGGGATGCTCTGCGTCTTAGAAGGCTCAAACGTCTTGGTGATTTCCAGATACGCGCGCGGCGTGTTGGTCACATTGATGGTGTGATCGGTGATCGTCACGCTGTTGTTCGCGTCCTGACGGCCCGCGTCGCTCCGATTTTTGAGCGTTGCGGAAGCGAGGAGCTGAACTTCGCTCGTGTAGCTCTTGCTCTTCCCGCTCTTGTCCAGATGCTTGTAATCCTCGTCGCAGATGACGCGGAACCACGTCGTAAACAGCTGCCCCGCGTTCACCTGTCCCTGCGGAATCGTCTCGACCAGCTTATACCAGCCGGAATACAGGCCGTCAAACGTGATTTCGCCCGTTTCGGCGTCCGTTGTGCCCATACGCGGCAGATACACATAGCCGATCTGCGGATAGTTCAATTTGCCCTCGAACTCGTTCTGCGATTTGAACGGGCAGAAATACAGGGCAAAATGCGCCGCAATCGGCTTCAAATCCGCCGTATCCGCCGTATCGCCGCTCCGATCGCTGACCTTGTGAAGGGTAACGCTCGTCGTCGCCGGGTTGTAAACCGTAATCGGTTTGTCAGCCTGAACGTCCGCGCCCGCGATCGTCAGCTTTCCGCCGTTGAGCAGCTTGAAATACCGGTTGACCACTGCGTTCGGGTTCCAGTATTCAGCCACCGGCGTTTCATCCAGCGCCTCGGCAATCGCGTACTTGGCCTTCGGATAATTGCCCGCCTCGCTCGTGCGATAATCCCAGATCGGCAGGCTGAAAATGACCTCGCCCTTTTCGTTCGTGGTCTGTCGCGTGTTCGCCAGCGCGTTTCCGTTGCTGCTCAGAACCGCGCTCTTGCCATCGGAATAACCAATCTGAATCGGCGCGCCCTTGACCCGCTTTCCATCCGCGTCCAGCTTGATGACGGTCAGCGAATGGAAACGCGTATTCGTGGAGCAGACGGCAATCTGGCTCTTGTACTCGCGCGTGGTGAACGTCAGTCGGTTGGGCGACGTGCCGTTCACCTTCTCGCCGTCAAACACAAAACCGCTCTTGTCGGTCTGCACGCCTTCGATTTCCGGCGCGGTTGTCTCTTCAATCGTGAACGTCGTCTGGCGCGGCAGCTGCACCGTCGTCTCATAATGGTTCGCGTTGTTCAGCCTGACATGGGTATACACCTCGCCTTTTGCATCCGTGATGGTGTAAACCGCATCCGTGCTTCCCTCTCCGCCGTAATAGCGCTCGCCGTCCACATACTTGGCGACCGTCAGATAGGTCATCTCGCCGAGGATGTTCTTGATGGCGTTGTGCTGTCCGTTTTTGTTCAGATAATCGTCTACAACCGTCACGTAATCCGCACCCTGCGCATTCTTGACAGCCTTCACATGCAGGGCATACCGCTCCTGCATATAAACCATGTTAATCGGGTAATCCTTCTCGCGGAGGATAAAATCGGCCTCGTAGAAGGGTTGTCCGTTTTCATCCACGCCCAGCTTCACCGGGTTATCCGGATTGTCCGCGCCGCCGTTTTTCGTATAGAGCGTCTCCAGCGAAACGGTGATGCTCACGCCGTAGCCCGCGCTCATGCCGCTCTCGCAGCCTGTGACAAATTCTGTGCTGAACGCGCCGTCGCCGATGACGGCCTCCAACAGGCCGTTCGCGTTTTTGCGCGCAAGCAGGAGTTCAAAGGTCACGCCCGCCAGCGGCTTAAGCTCGCCGACCAGGTTGTTGTCCTTCGCTTCGGTGGACGGCCAGTATTCCTTATCCAGCTTCACTTGGAACAGACCCTTGAACTCGGTCCCCCCCGCCGCTCACCACATCGGCCTCGTTGTATGCTTTCACTTTCGTCACGGCATTGACCTCTGTCGCCGCAGCAGACCACACGCCGCCGTAGACCTTCTGATAGCCGCCTGCGTGGTTGATCTTCACCTCCCGGAACAGGAAGGTATATTCGTCGACGACGTCGTCCAGCTCAAAAGCGTCCGTCATGAACGCGCCCGTGCCCACGCCGCTCGCGCCGGTTTCATAGGTGATTCCGTCAGTAATCAGTTTGCTCTTCTGCGGTTCGTCGGTGAAAATAGCTTCCAGGTCCGCTTCCGGGCCAGTATATGTGCCTTTTTCCACCTTCTGTCCCGCCTGCGGCGCTATAAACGCGCTGTTGCGGGTCAGCAGTTTGCGCTGTTCTTCCTCCATGTCGCTCGTGCGGATGGCGTAAACCTCAAACTGGCAGTAATCCAGCGGCTGCGGCTCGCCGACGACAACGCCTTCCGTCGCCGCGCCGTCCGCAAACCGAACCGTGTAGCCGCTCTTGTTCAGCTTCAGCTGCACATAGTCCTTGTAATTGGTGATGCTGCTCTGACTGTCGTTCTGATTATCGGTCTCTTCGCCCGTCAATTCAACATATTTGAAGTTCTTCAGCACATCCTGATAATCGCGCGGCTCTCTGTTGTACGTCGCGTTTTCGCTGTGCGCATGATCCGAATTTTTGGCATAGGCGCAGTATCCGTCCGGAACTTTCGTTTCCACGAGCACATAGTGCTTGAGGCCGTGCAGATCGGAGATCGTCGCAGTCGGGTTCGTCATGTTGATCGACTCAACCTGTTCAAGCGTGCCGTCCTTCACTTCATAGAGCGTCATCGTCGCGCCCGTCAGCGGATACTCCGGCGCGTTGCCGCGCTCCAGCTCATATTCCTTCTGGTAGTTCAGGCTGACGTTGAGAGCGGCCTTCGGCTCATTTTCAAACGTCAGCGTCTGGCTGGCATTTTCGTCCAGCTTGAACCGCTGCCCGTCTTCCGCCTTGAAATATCTCTGCGCCGCCTGCTCCTGCTTCACCGTGTACGTCAGCGCCGTGGTTTTGTCGTTCGGATCGCCGTAAATCGGCAGGCTGGACAGCTTAAACGCCTGGCTTTCGCCCTTTTCGCCCATGTAAACCAGCGTGTTCGTCGTTTCGTCGAACACAAAGCCGGTTTTCAGCAGCGCCCGATAGGCATAGCTGTCCTCCGCGAGGTTCGACGCGCCCACCGAGACCGTGAACTTCGCCAGATCCGCCGCGTTCACATAATCGATGGCCGCGGGCTGCGTGCCCAGCTTTTCCTTCTTCTCGTCGCGCAGCTCAACCGTCAGGCTGCCGACATTCGCCGTGTTGACAACAGTCTGATTGTCCGCCCGATACGTCTCGCTATACGTCAGCGGCCCAAAGACGCTGTCGTTGAGCATCATGTCGCCGGAAACCGCCGTTTCCCTGACATAGTACGTGCCGTAAGCCGGGATGGTGAACACGCCGACCGCCTGATCCGGCTTGCGCACCGTGACCGGCTTACCGACCTGCTGCTTGCTCTCGTCGTACAGGGTAAACGTCGCAAAGCTGCCGTTCGCCACCTCGTTCGGGAAAACTTTGGTCACCTCAAGCTGATACTTCCGCTGGTCAACCTGTCCGGCCTTCTGGCTGTCGTCGCCCGCCGCAACCGTCAGCCAAACGAGTTCCGTATTCAAATAGTAGTTCTCCGGTGCTTCCAGCTCCTGCAAATAATAGGAAGTTCCTTCCTCCACCGGGAGCACCAGTTCGATTCTGCCGTCCGCGTCCGTCGTGAAGCGATACGCGTCCGCCACATTTTCGGGCTGGGTCAAGCGCCTCTCTTCATCCACAATGGCCGGCGTCCTTTCCGTCAGCACGCCGTCCGTCAGCGTCCGCCCGACCAGATAGGTTGTGCCATCCGCTTTCCGGGTCAGCACGGCATAAACCGCGCCGGGCAGTGTCGCGTTGTCGCTGCCTTCTTTGGTGAAGGTCGTCTTGCCGACCTGACGCGTATTGGTGACGGTGATCGTCTTGTCCGTACCGTCGACCAGCGTCACGCTCTCCTCGCTGTACGTCACCGCATAGCCTTCCGCCTCCTCTTCGCTGACGGTATAGGTCACCACATGGCCGTTTTCGTCCCAGCCGCGCAGCGAAAGGGTCTGGCTTGCCTCGTTCTGTTCGCCGTTGGTCTTCAGTTCAACCGTCTGGCTCGGCAGCGCGTCGCCCGCTTCGCAGGCAGCCTGAACCGTGATCGTCCACGTTTGTTCTTTGTTCAGGCCGCTCACATCGACAAGCCGCTTCGTGATGGTTAGCTCCTGCTGCTTGATGAAGAAATAGTCGGCGTTCTGGATTCTCGCGTCGTCCGTAAAGGTGATCTCAATCTCCGCTTCGGGCTTCTCCTCCTCGCCGTTCTTCCTGCTCGCGTAAAACAGACCGTCCGTCTGTTCGTTGCTCTCCACCTTCACGCGGTAGGTGATGAGGTTCCCGTCCCCGTCGAATCTCGGCAGATAGACGGATTCCGCCTCATCCAGCGTCGTCTGCTTCACCGGCTCCGTCTCGCCGTCGCGCGTGATGGTCACCGTGTAATGGCTTTGATCCGCTTCCAGATTGTCGCCCCGCTCATACTCGCGCAGATAGGCTTTCAGGTTCAGCAGACCATCCGTCGAATAGTTCTTCACGGCGTTGTCGTCCGTCATCCGCGTCTGACTGCCCGCCTCGATGACGACAATCCTGTCGGCCGCCTTGGCAAAGCCGTCAGATACGCCCGTTTCTTTCATCGTATAGGTATCCGCGGGCAGATAAACCGTGGTCGGTTTTCCGTTTTCGACCTTCACCGTGTAGGTGCGGCCGTTCTGCCCGGTCAGCGTAAACTCCGCGGAAAGGCTGGAGTTTGTATTCTGCTTGCCGTCCGGCGCATAGAACATCTTTTCGAGGATAAACTGACCGTTCTGCGCGTTGTAATCCTCGAACTCGGCTTCCACCGCGTTTTCTTTCGTTCCGGCCGTCACCGTCACAAGCTGATACGGATAGGACGCCTCGCCGATTTTGATCGTCTGGTCGCCCGGCTTGACGTTGGTATAGCCCGCTTCCATCCCCGTGCGCACCACATAGTAGTCGCCTTCGGGCAGTTCCCGGCTCGTCTCAAACGCGCCGATCCGGTCGGAAAGCTTCGCGTTCTCGCCAAGCACCAGCTCGCCCTTTTCGTTGCGCACTTCGCTGGCCTTATAAATCGCAAAGACCGCATCGCTGCCCGAATAGGCCGTTCTGTCCGCTACATCTGCCGCCAGCTTCACATACTGTTCCGGCAGGATGTAGCCGCCCTGACGCACGAAATGATAATACAGCGTTTTGCTGCTGTCGGCCTTCTTTTCATCGCTGTCGCCGTAAACCGTGTAGTTCAGCGTCGAATCCAGCGTGACGCCCAAGCCCTTAAAGGCAGCGTCAGCCAGCCGTTCGTCGTCGCAGTCCAGCTCAAAGTCCGCCCTGTCATAGATCAGGTTGACCGTGTAATTGTTGTACGCATAGACCGACGGATGAACGGTATTATCGCCGTCCAGCGCCGCCGTGTTGTGGATCGTGTTTCCTCCGTTTGCGGGCATTACGAGGCTGCGCGTGCCATCCCCGTTTTCCACAATATCGCAGGTGTAGGCGCTGTCTCCAAGTGTCACTGTGGCCTGCTTCGGATAGACCTTCGCGCCATTCTTTCCCGCAACCGGCTGAATCGTTTCCTGGAGCGTATAGCTGGAAAGATCGAGTACGCCATGATCCACGTAGTCGCTGTTCTGGCGCAGAATCTCGCCCTGCGTTCCCAGCGCGCCCGTGCGCACCTGATAGGTGAAGGTTACCTCGTCGCCGTTTACCGTGTACGTCACGGCCTCGTTCTGCACATCCCACGTCTTTGCTTCTGCCGCATTCTGGAAGGCGTTCGTGTGGATCGTTGCCCGATAGTCAATCGGCGTACCGGCGTAAACTTTCTCTTCGCCGTTTTTGTCATAGTAGTGCATCTTCGGCGTGATCGACGCGGAGAGTGAAACCGTCGGCGTGATGCGATCGCCGTCGGCATGTACACCGTTATCGATCATGCGGCCAAAGAACGTATAATTCAGCGTCACGGCGTTGCTTCCGTCCGCAGGAACGACGCTTTGGACGCTGTCAACGTTCAGGGTATCCGTCCAACCTCCGTTATCGGTCGCGGAAATCCGCAGATTGCCGGGCGCGCTGATTTGCAGCTTGATATCGTCGTAGGAATCGAACGGACGATATCGAATGTACTCGTCGAACGTCATCGAATTCAGGTCAAACGCCCTGTATTCGGTCAGGTTCGTGGCGAGCTGGAAGGTCATGCTCAATGTAAAGGGGACGACCTCGCCCGTCTTCCACTGCGCCGCGTTCTGCGCCGGACGCAGGTTCGCGTAAATCAAGGTATCTTTTCCATTCTTTTCGACATCCCGAACGAGTTCTTCGAAAGACTTGTGCGTTTCGTCCGTCGTCGTTTCAAACTCGGCTTCATAGGCTTCCTTCAAAGAGCCATACGTTTCGCCGCTTCTGAGGGTCTGCGCAACCGGCTTCTGCACCTGGCTGACCACTTCTTCGGCAATCGCCGTCGTCGGGCAAGAGCTGACGAGCATCGCGGCCGTCATCACCCAAGCCATAACCCTTTTCAGATGGTTCATCCTTTCCATCCTGTCCTCCAAAAACATGTCGCTCAGTCTTCAACCGATACCACAAAGCGCCAGTAATATTGCGCGTTGATTTTGTCGAGCTTTACCGCATAGCGCATCTCGTTTGCGCCTTCAACGTCTTCAAAGTGTTCGCCGTCCTGGCTGTACTGCCAGCGGATCGACCACTTCGCATCCGTCGGCTGGACGTTGACCACGGCAGTCATTTCCAGCGTGTCGCCATAAGCCAGTCCTTCGCTTTCGTTGCTGATCAGTTCCGTCTCAATCTGCACCGGCTGCCGGACGACCTTCGCATCCCAATGCGCCTGCAATTTGATTCTGCCGTCGCCGCTGTTGCGCAGATCCAGCTCGTTGCCGTCGCCGTCCAGCGCCGCAAGGGTGAGCATCGTTTCCGCATCGCCGTTTCGGCTCAGCGTCAGCGTCAGCCGACGGCCGCCGCAAAGCACCTCGCCGCCCTGCGCCACGCCGTCGTAGACCCACAGAACGATTTCGCCGTTTTCCCAACTGAGGGAAGCGCCGTCCATCCAGAAATCATCCGCCTGCCACGCGTCCGTGTCGCCGCCGATGGCTACCGCAAACGGCTCCAGCCGCACGCCGTCCGCGTTGTTCACGCCGATCACCAGCCGCGCCGAATCGCCGTTTCCGTCCAGTCTGAGCTGCGCCCAGTCGATTGTTTCGATTTGCTCCTCCGGCTCAGGCGTGGACGTGGGTTCGGGCGTCACTGTCGGCTCAACCGTCGCCGTAGGTTCAGGCGTTGCCGTCGGCTCAACCGTTGCCGTAGGTTCGGGCGTCGCCGCATCTTCCGGCTCCTCCGTCGCTTCCGATTCCTCCGTCGCTTCCGGCTCTTCCACGACTTCCGGTTCTTCCGTCGCTTCCGGCTCTTCTTCAGCCTCTTCCGTCTCAATCGGCGTTTCCGTCTCGCTGTAAACTTCAGATTCCGCTTCAGCTTCGGTGTATTCGGGCTTTCCGCCTTCTTCATACAAAACGATTCCTTCGCTCTGCTGCTCATCCTCCGCGTTCACGCGCATCGGAGACGCTGCGCCCAGCAACACCAGGCACAGCATCCATGCAAAAATTCTTCTTTTATTTTTCATATCGACATGCCCCTTTCGCCGATCTTTTTTTCATCTTTCCATTGAAAGCCGCATATACTTCCCATAGGGGGAGATATATACCGATTTCTTCTCTATTTTATTCTACCACTCTTCCTTGTTTTTTTTCAACTTACAAATGCACAAAGGAAACGTTTTAGATCTAATAAAAATGATAAATTTTCCTTTTATCCCATCTCATATATAATGCCGCCAATTCTATACAATTCCCAGCGGAATACTTTCAATTTTTCTCTTGACAAGCCGCTCAATATCCTGTATAATGGCCTTGTTGTTAGAGATAACTAACACCTCCCTGAACAAAATGGCGGATGAGGTTTGACGCGCCTCTCCGCAGCCTAGCAGGCTTGACGCACCTGCCAGGTGTGCGCCCCGCTTGAGCGCAACCCAATCGAGCGAGGATCACTCCTCCCCCTATTTTCTCCCTGTTTCTTAACAGAAAGACCCTGTCGGGCATTGGACGCCGCCCGGCAGGGTCTTTCGCATGTTTACGGCTGAACCGTGATCTTCTGTCCGTCCGAATAGAGCGTCATCACGCCGTTTTCCTTTGCGGCATAAACCGTCGCCCCGGCCTTTTGCAGCCGAATGCGCACGCTGTTGGCGGGGTTTTTCCCCGTGACAAACGCAACGCCCGGCTTGGCTGCCTCCACCCATTCGGTGCAGGTTGCCGCTTCGCTGCCCCCGCACGAGGCGATCAGCGCGTCGCACTTGACCGCCGCGCCGGAGGCGACGATCTCCTTTTCGCCGCTCGCGGTGATGCAGCCCGTCACCACGGCGCTCGTCTCCCCGTAGTCGATGCGCAGCGTCAGCCCGTCGTCGCGGCTGTCCGTATGCTGCGTCCGCGCCGGGCCGATGAATGTCACGCGCGCCCGCCCGAGGGTAAAGGCCATGTTCTGCGTCGCGGAGACGATCTGCGTCCCCCGCTTTTCCGCCGCGTCGATCATCTGCGCGTAGGCCTTGCCCTTCGTCTGCGTCGGCGGCACAAAGAGATAATCCGGCCGCGTCAGCCCCAGCGCCAGCTTCATCGCGCCGAGCTGTTCATCCTCCGAGCCCATCGCAACCGCCGCGCTCAGGTGGTTCACGCCGCAAAGCAGAAGCTGGCCGCAGAGCGCCGCGCCCGTTCCGCTGCCCGCGCCGACGAGCATGGTGTATCCGTCCGCGCAGACAAAAACCGCCTCGCCGTCGCCCGCGCGCAGCGTCTTGATCGTCAGCCCGTTGGGGTTCACGCCGTATGCCCACTTGGGCAGCTTCTCCGTCAGCTTCGAAACGTCCGGCAGCTCGATTTTGCTCAGATCAAAGTCGCCGAGCTTGATTTCCGGCAGATTGTCAAAGCGGAGCGTCGGCGCGCCCGTCTGCGGGTCGCTCTTCACAAAGCCCAGCACATGCGCGCCGACAAACAGCAGCGCCGCCACGCCGAGCACGAGCAGCAGATTCGTCAGGCAGCCAACCAGACAGCCCTTTTTCCTCTTGCGCACATGAGACCGCCCCTCGCGCGCCATCAGGCCATCGCCTCCAGCGCGGAGACGAGCTTCTCGCAATCCTCCGCCGTCGTCGCCCAGCTTGTCACAAAGCGGACGGCCACGCGCCCGTCATCCAGCGTTGCCCAGCGCTCATAAGCGAAATCCAGCGCCAGCGCGGCGTTCTGCTCCTCCGTCAGCACGGCGAAAATCTGGTTGGTCGTCGTCCGCTGGAAGAAGGGAATCCCCGCGCGCTCCATGCCCGCGCGGATGATATCGGCCATCTCGTTGGCGTGTCTGGCCCATGCGAAATAATCGTCGTGCTCCAGCGCCGCCAAAAACATCACGCCGCCGAGCCGCCCCTTGGCGATCATGCCGCCGTTGTGCTTGATCATAAAGCGGAAATCCTTTTGCAGCGCCGGGTTGACGATCACCATCGCCTCGCCGAAGAGCAGGCCGTTCTTTGTGCCGCCGATGTAGAAGCAATCCGCCAGCGCCGCCAGATCCCGGAGCGTCACGTCACATTCCGGGCTGGTCAGCCCGCTCCCCAGCCGCGCGCCGTCCACAAAGAGGATCAGCCCGTGCGCGTCGCAGACCCTGCGCAGCGCCTTCAGCTCGTCCAGATGGTAGACGGTGCCGATTTCCGTCGGCTGGCTGACGTAGAGCAGCCGCGGCGCGACCATGTGCTCGTCCGTATGCAGCGCGCAGACGGCCTCCACGCCCTCCGGCGTCACCTTGCCGTCCTTCGCCGCGCAGGGGAGCACCTTGTGCCCCGTCGCCTCCACCGCGCCGGTTTCGTGCACGTTGATGTGCCCCGTCGGCGCGCAGATTGCCGCCTCATATGGGCGCAGGAACGCCGCAATCGCGATGCTGTTGGCCGATGTGCCGCCGACCATGATGTGCACCGCCGCCCCCGGCTGGCCGCATTTCTCGCGGATCACGTCCGCCGCGCGCAGGCTGTAATCATCCAGCCCGTAGCCGCAGGTGTGCTCCATGTTGGTTTCAAGGAGCCGCTGCATCACAATCGGGTGCGCGCCCTCGCCGTAGTCATTCATAAAAAACGTCTTCACAATTCTTCCTCCCGTTTGATGGTGCCGACGATCATCGTCTCGTCAACGGTGATCTCCGTCACGCCGCTCAGGTCAAGGCTCTCCGCGTCGATGTTGGCGAGCATCGGGGTCATTTTCGCCAGATGCAGCGCCAGCGCCCCGCTGACCGGCATCGTATAGGTGATCGTCCTCTGTTCCAGCACGTTCAGATGCGCGTGCGCGTAATCCGAAACGGGCGCGCCGTCGTAGGCCGCCAATCGGCCGCCCGCCGCCTCGCGGAGCTGGCGCAGATAGCCCGGCCTCGGCGCGAGCTTGATGAGCACGCCGTCTTTTTTGAGGATGCGCCCGAACTGCGCGTAGTTTGCCGGCGTAAACACGTCGAGCACCGCGTCGCAGCAGCCGTCCGCCAATGGTATGTTGGCCAAATCGCCGACGAAATACGTCGAGCGCCTGTCGCCCTTCGCCGCCAGCAGAACGGCCTCCTTCGACAGATCAAACCCGATTCGGATCATGTCCCGTTCCGGGCAGACGCTCCGCAGATAATATCCCTCGCCGCATCCCGCGTCCGCCACAACGGGGCGCTCGGCGCGCACATATTTTTCCAGCGCCTCGCCGACGGCGGCGGCAACCGGCGCAAAAATGCCCGCCTCAAACGCCCTCGCGCGGCTCTCAAACAGCTCCTTTTTGTAAAAGGACGGCTTGGCGTTCGGCGCGAAATTGACGTGCCCCTGCCTGGCGATGTCGTAGCAATGGCGCTTGCCGCAGAGCAGGCTTTTGCCCTCCTGATGAAAACTGCCCGAACAGATCGGGCAGCGAAGAAGCGCGACCGCTTCGTTTTGCATGGTTGTAACGCCTCACTCTTAGAAATAATCCGAGAAATACGGCTGCTCGATGGGGATGATATCCTCCAAAATGCGCACGGCGGTGTCATTGGCCTGCAGCCGCTCGACGCGCTTGAGGTAGGTCGGCCGCTTGTAGCCGTAGAACATGGCCGTCAGCGTCTGAATGTCGCAGCGGACGGTTTCGCCGCGCGTGCCGCCGCGCTCCAGAATGGTGTTGCCCGCCGCGTCCCAGCGCAGGGAGAAATCGCCGCAGTTGCATTCCATGATCGGGTCGTCGATGATGAAATGCAGGTCGTCGTGGATGGAGATGATATCAAACGGATACTGCCGGATAAACTCCTCGAAATCGACGATGCGCGCCATGATATATGGCTCGATCTCCTCCTGAATTTCGCTGTCCTCCAGCAGGAACGCCATCGGCTCGTTGGTGTAGTTGTTGCCGACCACCTTTTCGATCATCGAAAAGTGCGCGGAGATATAGTTCCACAGGCCGTGGCGCGCCTCCTGATTGACGTACACCAGCTCCTTGATGCGGAACACATCGTTGGCGATGTAGTAGACGAGGTAGCCGGTCGGCTTCTCGTTTGCGTCGTAATACACGGCGACGAGCACGTCGTCTGCCTCCCACCGCCAGTATTCCTCCCACTCCAGCTCGTTGCGCTTGAGCGCGCCGTGGCGCATCGCGGAGAATGCGTCGTGCACCCGGTGCACATCCTCGCTGTCGATGTCCACGCGCTCGACCATACCGCCGACCTTGCGGTGCTTGGGCAGCTGCGTATCCTTGATGGTGTAGGTCATCTTATCCGAAACGATTTCCCAGCCCTTTTTGCGGTAATACGGAATCAGGTACGGGAAGAGCATCGACACGCACTGGTGGTTTTCGCGCATGTTATCAAGCGCTTTTTTCATCAGGTGCGCCATCAGCCCGTGCCCCATGTATTCCGGATAGGTCGCCACGCCGGTCACGCCGCCCATGTTGTACATCGTGCCGAACAGATTGACCTGCATCGGGTAGACGCTGATCTGCGAAGCCAGCTTTTCCCCGTCAAACCAACCGAACGACTCCGTCTTTTTGAGCACGGGTTTTTTGCTGCGCTCCATTTCCTTCTGGTTCCAGCCCAGCGAGGCCAGCTCGCTGTCCGTCACCTGAAACGCATAACGGAGCAGCGCGTTATACTGCGCGGTATCGTCCACCGTCAGCCTGCGCATCTGCAATCGGTCTTCCAGCTTTTCCTGCTTCATGGTATCCTTCCTGTTCGTCGCGTCGTTTCAAAGTCTGTCAAAATCGTATATAGTATAGCATAAAACCCGCCTTGATTTCAAGGCGGGCAACTTGTTGACATAAGCAAACTTGGCTTGAATAGCAAAATCAAGAAATTCAGCTATTCTTTCATTTGCGGAAAGGGCTATTCTCCCCCCTCGGGGGGAGAATAGCTTTTTGTCTACAGTCTGTGCTCCCTCTTCGAGGGAGCTGTCAGCGAAGCTGACTGAAGGAGTTTTTTATTCCTCGTCGTCGAGGTTCGGCAGATCGTCCATGCCGTCGTCCGTCGGCCTCTCGTCGTCATCCGCCGCGCTCTGCACGACGGGCGCATCCTTGCCCATCAGCTCGGCGCGAACGAGCTTGTCGATTTCCGCGGCGATTTCCGCGTTCTCCTTGAGGAACTTGCGGGTGTTCTCGCGGCCCTGACCGATGCGCTGGTCACCGTAGGAGAACCACGCGCCGGATTTGTGGATGATATCCAGCGCAACCGCGCTGTCCAGCAGGCTGCCTTCCTTGCTGATGCCCTCGCCGTAGAGAATATCGAACTCCGCGGTTCTGAACGGCGGCGCGACCTTGTTCTTGACGATCTTCGCCTTCGTGCGGTTGCCGACGACGGTTGTGCCGTCCTTGAGCTGCTCGCCGCGGCGGATGTCGATGCGCACGGACGCATAGAACTTGAGCGCGCGGCCGCCCGGCGTCGTCTCCGGATTACCGTACATCACGCCGACCTTCTCGCGAAGCTGGTTGATGAAGATGCAGGTCGAGTTCGTCTTGTTGATGATGCCGGTCAGCTTGCGCAGCGCCTGGCTCATCAGGCGCGCCTGCAGGCCGACGAACGAATCGCCCATCTCGCCGTCGATTTCGGCCTTCGGCACGAGCGCCGCCACCGAGTCGATGACCACGACGTCAATCGCGCCGGAGCGAACCAGCGCCTCGCAGATTTCCAGCGCCTGCTCGCCGGTGTCCGGCTGAGAGACGTACAGCTGATCGACGTCCACGCCCAGCTTGCGCGCATAGACGGGGTCGAGCGCGTGCTCCGCGTCGATGAACGCGGCCACGCCGCCCATCTTCTGCGCCTCCGCGACGATGTGCAGCGCGACGGTCGTCTTGCCGGAGGATTCCGGGCCGTAGATCTCCACCACGCGGCCGCGCGGCACGCCGCCCACGCCCAGCGCCATATCCAAATCCAGACAGCCCGTCGGAATCACCTGAATATCGCGCACGGCGCGCTCGCCCATGCGGATGACCGCGCCCTTGCCGAATTGCTTTTCAATGCCGGCCAGCGCGATATCCAGCGCGCGCTTTTTTTCGGTGCCGTCGTCGTTCGCCGGAATCGCCGTGACCGTCTTTGCGGATTTTTTGCCCTTATCGCTTGCCATATTGCCCCTCCTGTTTTTACCCTCTTATCGCCGCGCGGCGCACCATGTCCAGCGCCTTGAGCGTCGCCAGCCTGCGCACCCGCGCGCGGTCGCCGCCGAGCTGCAGCCGCTCGACCGTCACGCCGTGCCTGTCCGCGCAGGCGACATACACCAGCCCGACGGGCTTTTCCTTCGTCCCGCCGCCCGGCCCTGCGATGCCGGTCGTCGCCACGGCGATGTCCGCGCCGCTTCTTTCGCGCAGGCCGCTCGCCATTTCAAACGCCGTCTGCTCGCTGACCGCGCCGAACGCCGCCAGCGTCTCCGGCTTCACGCCGCAGTATTTCACCTTCGCCTCGTTGGCGTAGGTCACATGCGCTTCATACAGACATTCAGAAATGCCGGGATAATCCACCAGGCTCGCCGCGACCATGCCGCCCGTGCAGCTCTCCGCCGTCGAAACGGTCAGCCGCCGCGCCACCAGCGCGCGCCCCGCCGCCTCCTGCATGGAGCCCTCGCTCGTCTCGGTCACGTCGTAAACGCAGTCGCCCAGCACGCCGCAGATCGCGTCCACCACGGGCTCGACCTGCCGCAGCGCCTCGTCCTCGTCCCTGCCGCGCGCCGTCACGCGGAGCTGACACTCGCCCAGCGCGCAATACGGCGCGACGGTCACGCCCTCGGCGTTTTCAATCCACCTCGCGCACGTCTGCGCCACCTGCGATTCGCCCATGCCGTAAATGCGGATGAACCGCGAGGCGATGCAGCCGCCGGTCTTTTTCGCCAGCCTGCCGTAAACCTGCCGGCCGAACATATCCGCCATCTCGTGCGGCGGGCCGGGGAGCTGAACGACGATTTTGCCGTCCTTTTCGATCATGCAGCCGGGCGCGGTTCCGCATGCGTTGGGCAGAATCGTGCAGCCCTTGGCGAACATGGCCTGCTTGCGGTTGTTCATCGGGCAGACGCGCCCGATTTTTTCGAAATACCGGCCGATTGCGTCCCAGCTTTCGGGGTCAAATTCCATCGGAAGCCCCAGCAGCTCGGCGGCGATTTCCTTGCTCAGGTCGTCCTGCGTCGGCCCGAGGCCGCCCGTCGTGATGACCAAATCGCTTCTGGAAAGCGCCAGCGCCAGCGCCTCGCGCATCCGCTGCGGGTTGTCGCCCACCACCTGATGGTGGTACACCGCGATGCCGAGGCTCTGCAATTCGCGCGAGAGCATCTGCGCGTCGCTGTCCGCAATCTGCCCCATCAGCAGCTCCGTGCCGATGGCCACAATTTCTGCAATCATTTTGCTCCACCCAGAACCGAACGGTTCTGCCAAACGTATTCACACATCGAGTACAGCGTCATCACCGACGCAGCCAGCGTCAGCAGCCCCGGCAGAATGCCCTCGCCCGTGATCGTCAGCACGACCACCAGCATCATTTGCAGCACAGTCTTGATCTTGCCGCTCATGCCCGCCGCAATGACGTGCCCCTGCTCCACGGCGCACAGCCGCAGGCCGGAGACGACAAACTCCCGCGCGATGAAGATGATGCAGGCCGCGACGTTCAGCCGCCCGATGGCCGTCAGCATGATGAACGCGGTATGCGTCAGCAGCTTGTCGGCAATCGGATCCATGAACTTGCCGAAATTCGTAATCAGGTTGCGCGAGCGCGCGATGCGCCCGTCGAGCATATCCGTCAGCGAAGCGGCGACAAACACCAGCAGCGGCCAAATCTGCATCGACTTGTCGTTGTCAAAGAACCACAGCAGCACCAAATACAGCGGCACCATCGCAACACGCAGCAGCGTCAGCTTGTTGGGCAGATTCATCGCGCGAATCGCCCGCCCCGTCTGTTTCAGCGTCTCCACAAACTTTTTCATACGCGCTCACCCATCAGGTCATACGCCTTCGCGGCCGTGATCTTCACGTTCACAAACGAACCGATCTCGCACGGCTCCTCCGAGCCGAAGAAGATGCTGCCGTCCGTCTCCGGCGCTTCGTATTCGCTGCGGCCGACATAGCGGCTGCCGCGCTTTTTTTCCACCAGAACGCGGCAGGTCGTGCCCACGCGCGCCTTGTTCTGCGCCAGCGAAACGCCGTGCTGGAGCGTCATCAGCCGGTCATAGCGCTCCTGCTTCACCTCTTCGGGAATCTGGTCGGGCATTTCCGCCGCGCGCGTGCCGTCCTCCGGGCAGAACATGAACGCGCCCATGCGGTCGAACTTGATTTCCTTCACGAAATCCATCAGCTCGTCAAAATCTTCCTCCGTTTCGCCGGGGAAGCCGACCATCAGCGTCGTGCGCAGCATCATGCCGCGCTCCTTGAACATGCGGCAGACCTCGCGGATATGCGCGCTGGTGTCCGTGCGGTTCATATCATTCAGGATATGCTGGCTGATGTGCTGCATCGGCAGATCGAGGTAATCGCAGACGTTCGGCAGGCGCTTCATCGTATCCAGCAGGCGCTCGTCCACGCGCTCGGGATAGCAGTACAGCGCGCGCAGCCAGTCCACGCCGGGAATCGCGGCGATTTCCTCGATCAACTGCGGCAGCTGGCTCTCGCCGCCGTCGTCCGTGCCGTAGCGCGTCGTGTCCTGCGCGATGAGCGTAAATTCCTTGACGCCCTGCGCCGCCAGCGTCCTGACCTCGGCCAGGATATCCGCCTTCGGGCGGCTGCGGTAGCCGCCGCGGATCATCGGGATCGCGCAATACGAGCACCAGTTGTCGCATCCCTCGCCGATGCGGATGTAGGCGCTGTATTTCGGCGTGGTCAGCACGCGGCCAAATTCGTGGAACTTTCCGTCGTCGTCGGTGTAAACGGGGCGGCCGCCCTTTGCGGCCTCCTGAATAGCCTGATCGAGCTTTTGATAGTCGTTCACGCCCATAATCACGTCCACCTCGGGCATTTCCTCGCGGATGGCCTCCGGGTAGCGCTGCGCGAAGCAGCCCGTCGCCACCAGCAGGCGGCAGCAGCCCGTCTGCTTGTAGCCCGCCATTTCAAACAGCGTGGAGATGGCTTCTTCCTTCGCGGACTGGATGAAGCCGCAGGTGTTGACGATGATGACCTCCGCCCGCGACGGGTCGGAAACGATCTGATAGCCGTGCTCCTTGAGCACCGCGAGCATCTGCTCGGAATCGACGCGATTTTTGCTGCATCCCAGAGAGATCAGCCCAACTGTTGTTGCCAAAATGATTGCTCCTTTAACTGCCGCTCGGGCAAACTGCGTTTATAGTCATACATGATTATTTTATCATGCTCCGGCGGCAAATACAAGCCTCACACGCGCAAAGCGCGCAATTCCCAAAGGATAAAAGAAAGCTGTCAAGCTTAAACCGAACATTTCAAAAAACAGATATCTAAGCATTTTGGGATATGGGGCTTTGCCCCATCGCCCCACCAAAGGGCTTT
>OLGB01001362.1_pt1 | contig 29869 bp, 29 predicted proteins | sample 1605691 | NCBI WGS metagenome assembly OLGB01 (sample SAMEA3888925, study PRJEB22519) | human gut metagenome | biome: human gut; feature: human-associated habitat; material: faeces | place: Denmark | collected 2010 | reverse complement strand
TGAGTTCATAGGCCTCCGAAGCCGATGAACTCGCCACCCGTAAAGAGGGAGAAGTTTCGGTGCTTGAAAATGATATTCTGCACGAGCAGCAGACCATCCGCAGATTAAACGGCGAGATTGAAAGCGCCGCGCTGACCGGACAAACGCTTGAAGCGGATATTCAAGAAAAAGAACAGGCGGTAAAAGCAAAGGAAGCGGAAGCTGCGCAGAACCATGCCGATTTCATTGCCTTTACCGCACAACTCGAGGAGCTGCGTGCCGGCACGGACAGCACCACGCGTGAGATCGACGCCGTTTCGGCTGAGCTTGTGGCACTGAACGCCGCACTTTCCGAAATGCGCGTGCAGCAGTCCTCGGCGGAATCCTCCATGCAGGAGATTCGCGCCCGCGCTGAAACAGTGGATGCTGCGATCACCGAAAGCGAAGAACGCCTTGCAGCGCTTCACACGGAGTGCGAGGAGCTTGACGCCATGCTGCACGATACGGCGGAGTACATTCAAAACGCTGAAAACACTGTGCAGGGGCATGAAATGCGTGTGCAGCAGCGCAGAAAACGCGCCGAAGCCGTGAAAGCCGAAGCCGACCGCCAGATGCTCGACGCCAAAGAAAAAGAGCGCCGCGCCGGACTGTTGGAAGACCTTGAACGCAATCTTGAAGGCTTCACGCAGAGCGTTAAAACCGTCATGCGCGAGAGCACGCGCGGCAATCTGCGTGGTATCCACGGACCTGTTACACGGCTTTTAAAAGTCCCGCGCGAATACGCCGTGGCGCTGGAGACCGCGCTCGGCGCCGCCATGCAGAACGTCGTCGTTGATTCCGAAGATGCGGCGAAAGCGGCTATTCGCTTATTGAAACAGCGCGATTCCGGCCGTGCGACATTCCTGCCGCTGACCACGGTGCGCGGTACGGTTATCGATGCGCGCGATGTGCAGAATATGCCCGGCTTTGTGGGCGTGGCTTCAACACTCTGCCACTGTGATGAGCAGTACGCCGGCATCCGCGATTCTCTGCTCGGCCGCACTATTGTTACAGAAGACCTTGACCGCGCGGCGGAGATTGCACGGCGTATTCGGTTCCGCTACCGTGTCGTCAGCTTGGACGGGCAGATTGTCAATGCGGGCGGTTCGTTCACCGGCGGTTCCGCGGCGCGAAACTCCGGCCTTTTGAGCCGCTCGGCGGAGATTGCACGCATTCGCGCAGACGCACAAATGCTGGCGCAGGCTGCAAATGAAACACTGGAGCGCCACAAGACTACACAGCAGGAAGTGCTGCAGGCCATGGTGGAGCTTGAAAACGCCAAGGCTGTGCTGGCGCAGCACAGGGAAGATGAGATCCGCTTCAAAACGGAAGCGGCCCGTGCCGCACGCGACGTGGAGACGGAAACCGCGAACCTTGCTTCTCTGCGCGACGAAAAAGAAAGTGCCGCAAAGCGTCTGAGCGGTTTTGTGCAGACCGCAGACAGCGCCCAGCAGAAAACAGAAGAAACAGAAGACAAAATTCAGGCAGCCAGAAGCAAAATGGAATCCATGATCGGCGACCGCGAGGACGCAATGCATCGTTGTGATGAGACCTTGCAGCATTTGCAGGAAATCCGTTTTGCGGGGCTCGCCATCGAAAAAGATAAAGAATCGCTTGAAAATGCTGTGCAAACGCTGAAAGCACAGCAGTCCGAACGCGCTGCACGTATAGAAAGTTTAAATCAAGAACTTGCGGAAAGCTTCGAGAAGATCAAAGCGCGCGAAGCGGATATTGAAAACCGAAAAATTGAATCTGCTAATCTGCGTGAGACCGCAAAGGAAAAACGGCAAACGGTCAGCGTCATCGCCGCAAAGCGCACGGCACTCGAGCAACAGACGAGCGAGTTGCGCCAAAAAGAACGCGAAGCTTCCTCGCGCCGCGAGACGATTGGCCTTGAACTTGCCCGTCTGCGCGAACGCCGTGAAAACCAGAGCGGTGAATACGACGCTATCCTCAAAAAGCTGTGGGAAGAATACGAGCTCACCCGCCGCGAAGCCGAGGAAATGAACATCACGATTGAAGATGTGCCCACGGCGCAAAGGCGGTTGTCCGAACTTAAAAACAGCATCAAAGCGCTCGGCTCCGTCAACGTGGCGGCTGTTGTGGAATACAAAGAGGTTTCGGAGCGCTACAATTTCCTCAAAATGCAAACGGACGACGTGCAGCGCTCCCGCGCCGAGCTGTTAAAGCTCATCGACAACTTGACAAAGCAGATGCAGACGCAGTTTGCAGAGCGCTTTTCCGTCATCAATCAGAATTTCAGCCGGATTTTTCAGGAGTTATTCGGCGGCGGATCGGCAGAGCTTTGCTTTACGGACAGCGGCGATGTACTGCATTCCGGCATCGATATCCGCGTGCACCCGCCGGGCAAGATCGTCTCGCACATCGAGCTGCTTTCCGGCGGCGAAAAGGCGCTTGTGGCAATTTCGCTTTACTTTGCAATCATGCGCGTAAATCCACCGTCGTTCTGTATGCTCGACGAGATCGAAGCTGCACTGGATGACGTAAATGTCGTGCGCTTTGCAAATTACCTGCGCCGCATGAACCAAAAGACACAGTTCATCGTCATCACGCACCGCCGCGGCACGATGGAAGAAGCTGATATGCTCTACGGCGTGACGATGCAGGACCAGGGCATTTCGAAACTCTTGGCACTGCACGCACACGAAGCGCAGGAAAAACTGGGTATAACAACATAAATTCGGAAAAGAGGTGCCTGAATGGGCTTTTTTGATAAGATCAAAGCGGGACTAAAAAAAACAAGAGACAGCATCACCGGGCAGATTAGCAGCATGCTCCACGCGTTCACAAAGATCGATGAGGAGCTGTTTGAGGAGCTTGAGGAGCTGCTTGTCATGGCGGACGTCGGCATGAACACCGCGACCGAAATCTGCGATACGCTCCGCACACGCGTGAAAGAGCGCGGCATCACAGACCCGAACGAGATTATGACGCTTTTGCAGGAGGTCGTCACGGAGATGGTCAGCGGCGACAACGAGTTGCATCTCGATACGCAGCCATCCGTCATCCTTGTCATCGGCGTGAACGGCGTCGGCAAAACGACGACCATCGGCAAGCTGGCTTCCCGCCTTAAAAAAGAGGGCAAATCGGTAATTTTGGGCGCGGCGGATACGTTCCGCGCGGCGGCCATTGAGCAGCTTGAAGTCTGGGCAGAGCGCGCAGACGTGCCGATCATCAAGCATGCAGAGGGCGCAGACCCCGCCGCCGTCGTGTACGATACAATCTCCGCGGCGAAGGCACGTCACGCCGATGTGGTCATCTGTGATACGGCCGGACGCCTGCACAATAAGAAAAACCTGATGGACGAGCTTTCCAAAATTTCGCGCATCATTGATAAGGGTCTGCCGGGCTGCAGCAAAGAAGTTTTGCTTGTGCTCGATGCCACAACGGGGCAGAACGCCGTCAATCAGGCGCGTGAATTCAAAGAAGCCGCAGGACTCACGGGTATCGTGCTCACAAAGCTCGACGGCACCGCAAAGGGCGGCGTTGTGTTGGCGATCCACCGGGATCTCGGTTTGCCGGTGAAATTCATCGGCGTCGGCGAGCAGGTGGACGATCTGCAGCCGTTTGACGCGGAGGATTTCGCCCGCGCACTGTTCGAGCGGAGACCGGAAGCATGAGGCTCGCCGTTTTTTCCGATGTACACAGCAACCACCATGCGCTGAAAGCTTGCCTGAAGGAAGCGGAAAAGCAAAAAGCGGATGGGTACATTTTCCTCGGCGATTATATTTCGGACTGTGCAAACCCGCACGAGACCATGAAGCTAATATACCGCGCAAAGCAGGAAATGCCCTGCTGGTTCGTGCGCGGCAACCGCGAAGAATACGTGCTGAACCACCACAACTTCGGCAGCGATTGGGCAAACGGCACTACAACAGGCTCCCTTCTATACACCTACGAGGGGCTTACGGCGGAGGATCTCGAGTTCATCTCCACATTGCCGTTTATGCAGACGATTGACCCAAACGGCAAGTGTCCCATACGCATTTGCCACGGCTCACCGGAAAAAACGCGCGACACGCTGCGCCCGTTCTCCTATAAAATAGAAAGCTGGCTTTTAAAAATCGACGAGCGCGTGCTTTTAAGCGGTCACACACATCAGCCGTGCAGCGCGCACACAATGGGCAAGTTGTACGTGAACCCCGGTGCGGTGGGCGTGCAGTGTACGCAAACCGTCACGGCGAAAATGGCGCTGCTCGATTCCGACGGAAACACATGGAACGAAACGCTGCTCGAAGTGCCGTATGACATTGACGCCGCAGCACTGGAAATTCGCGAAAGCGGACTGCTGACCCGCGCGGGCGTGTGGGGGTATGCGATTTTAAAACAGCTTTACACCGGCAAAAATTATTCGCTTTTCTGCGTGCAGCGCGCAGAAGAGCTTGCAGCGGGCGGCCCCGTACTTTTAGAGCATTGGCAGCAAGCCGCACGCGATTTCGGAATTTTGGAGGGATAACGCATGAACATGATCATTGCAACGCATAATGCGCATAAAATAGAAGAATTCGGCCGCATTTTGGCGCCGCTTGGCATCACCGTGCAGACGGCCGAGCTGACCGAGGCGGAAGAGACCGGCACCACGTTCCGTGAAAACGCGTATATCAAGGCGAAATCCGCGTGTGACGAAACGGGCCTGCCGTGCGTCGCGGACGATTCCGGCTTATCGATCGATTATTTAAACGGCGAGCCGGGCGTGTATTCCGCACGGTATGCCGAGCCGGGCGAGCGTAAGGCAACGGTCCTCGAAAAGCTCAAGGGCGTTCCGGAAGAAAAGCGCGGCGCACACTTTACAAGTGCCATCTGCTGTGTATTCCCGAACGGCGACGTACTTGAAGCTGAGGGCTACTGCTACGGGCGCATCGCAGAGGAATGCCGCGGCGAAAGCGGTTTCGGTTATGACCCCATTTTTATCTGCACCGAAGAAGGCTGCGCGGGCAAGACGTTCGGCGAAGCGACGGCAGAAGAAAAGGATGCCGTGAGCCACCGAGGAAAATCCTTGCGTATTTTCGCAGAAAAACTTGAAAACTACCTGAAAGACAAAGAGGGATAAATTATGCTGACCAGTAAACAAAGAGCGTATCTCCGCTCGCTCGCCGTAAATGAAGACACCATTTTGATGATTGGCAAGGGCGGCATCGATGGAGATGTCGTAAAGCAGGCTGCAGACGCTATTTTTAAGCGTGAACTCATCAAGGGTAAAGTGTTGGAGACTGCGCCGGTCTCTCCGCGTGAAGCCGCAGAAACGCTCGCAGAGCAGACGGAAAGCGAAGTCGTGCAGGTCATCGGTTCCAAATTTGCGCTTTATAAGCGCAACGAAAAGGATCCGAAAATCGTCCTGCCGCGTGCGAAAAAGGCATAAACCATGCGCATCGGCATTTACGGCGGCACGTTCAATCCCATCCACACGGCGCATGTGCACCTTGTGCGGGAGTTTATTAAGCGTCTGTCGCTTGACCGCGTGATTTTGATTCCGACGGGCACGCCGCCGCACAAAGCGACACATCAGCTTGCAAGCGGGGCAGACCGCATTGAAATGTGCAGGCTTGCGGTGGCAGACATCGCCGAATGTCCCGTCACAGTCTCGGATATTGAAGTGCTGCGCACGGGCAAAAGCTACACGGCAGACACCATGACGGAACTGAAAGCGCAATATCCCGACGATGAGCTCTTTTTGCTGATGGGGGAAGACATGTTCTGCACTGTCGAAAAGTGGTATCACCCGGAGCGCATTTTCGCCGCGGCAGAGATCTGCGCCGCACCGCGTGACAAGGATAGCTTCCAAACGCTTGTCACGCACGGGGAAGAAGTGAAGGAAAAGTTCCCGCAGCTTCGCTTTACCGTGCAGAACATCGAGTTTTTGCCTGTCTCATCGACGATGGTGCGCGAAAAAAGTCTGCATGGCAAAGATATAAGCGGTCTTGTGCCCGCAGGCGTCGCGGAATACATCCAAAAAAAGAGGCTTTACACGCATGAATAAGAAAGAAAAACAGCAATATATCGATATCATCAAGCCCATGCTCACGCAAAAACGTTTCGAACACTCCTTAAATGTTTCGGAAGAAGCGGTAAAGCTTGCAAAAAAATACGGTGCCGATACCGAAAAAGCGGAGCTTGCAGGGCTTTTGCACGATATTTTGAAGGATACACCCCCGGAGAAACAGTTGAAAATTCTCGCGGACTTTGGTATAATTATGAGCGACGTTGAACTTTCCGCTAAAAAGTTCTGGCATGCCATCAGCGGCGCGGTATATATCAAACATGTTCTGCACATTGAGGACGAGGATGTTTACAACGCCGTGCGATACCACACCACGGGCAGAAAAAACATGACGTTGCTCGAAAAAGTCATTTTTATCGCGGATTTCATCTCCAAAGACCGCAATTACCCCGGCGTAGAGGATATGCGCAAGGCCGCGTATAAAAGCCTTGACAAAGCCATTGTGGAGGGCATCGCGTTCACCATTACGGAGCTCGCAAAAGACCGCGCGCCCATCGTGCCGGAGACCATAGACGCATATAATGACGCGGTGTGGGCTTTGCGGCATGGCAACTAAGCGGAAGGAAGCATAAAAATCGCGCAGCGCGCAGAAAGGAATGGCTAAAAGCATGGATTCATTGACGCTTGCAAAAACCGCAGCGGGCATTTTGGATGCGAAAAAAGCCGATCAGATCAATGTGATCCGCATTTCGGACGTTTCCTCGCTCGGTGATTATTTCGTTCTGGCGAACGGCACCGGCAGCACGCATGTGCATGCTCTGGCGGACGAGCTGGAGTTTAAGCTGAAAGAGCTCGGCATTGCGCCGGACCGCGTGGAGGGCTATCGCTCCGATTCCTGGGTCGTGCTCGATTACGAAACGGTGGTCGTACACATCTTCACCTCGGAAGCGCGCAGTTTTTATGATTTGGATCGCCTGTGGCTCGACGGCGAAAAGCTCAACATGACGTTTGAACCGAATTGATTTTGTTATTTTATATAGCGCAGAGAGGTAAGTGTAATCAATATGAACAAGTACAATCCCAGTGAAATTGAACCGAAGTGGCAAAAGAAGTGGGAAGAAGCCGGTGTTTTCCATGCTTCCAATACTTCGGATAAGCCGAAATATTATGCTCTGATCGAGTTCCCGTACCCGTCCGGTCAGGGTCTGCATGTCGGCCACCCGCGTCCGTACACCGCACTTGACGTTGTTTCCAGAAAGCGCCGCATGGAGGGCTACAATGTGCTCTACCCGATTGGTTGGGACGCATTCGGCCTACCGGCAGAGAATTATGCCATCAAGAACCATGTGCACCCGGAAGAGATCACAAAGAAGAATATTGCGCGCTTTAAGCAGCAGATTCAGTCTCTCGGCATCTCCTTCGACTGGAGCCGTGAAATCAGCACCATTGATCCGAAATACTACAAGTGGACGCAGTGGATTTTCCTCCAGCTCTTTAAGAACGGTTTGGCCTACAAAAAAGAGATGTCCGTCAACTGGTGCACCTCCTGCAAATGCGTTCTGGCAAACGAAGAGGTTGTCAACGGCGTCTGTGAGCGCTGCGGCAGTGAAGTTATTCACAAGGTCAAATCCCAGTGGATGCTGAAGATCACCGCTTACGCACAGCGCCTCATCGACGACCTTGATCTTGTCGATTACCCGGACCGCGTTAAGACCCAGCAGAAAAACTGGATTGGCCGTTCCGAGGGCGCCGAGGTCGATTTCAACACGACCGCAGGCGATAAGCTGACTGTTTACACGACCCGCCCGGATACACTTTACGGCGCAACGTACATGGTTGTTTCCCCGGAGCATCCGTTCATTGAAAAGTGGGCGGATCAGCTGCAGAATCTGGATGCCGTCCGCGTGTATCAGGCAGAGGCCGCGAAAAAGTCCGACTTTGAGCGCACCGAGGTCGCAAAAGATAAGACCGGCGTGCGTTTGGAGGGTGTTGAGGCCATCAATCCGCTGACCGGTACCACCATTCCGATCTTCATTTCCGACTACGTTCTCGTTTCCTACGGTACCGGCGCCATCATGGCTGTTCCGGCACACGATACCCGTGACTGGGAGTTCGCAAAGAAGTTCGACCTGCCAATCATCGAAGTCGTTAAGGGCGGCGATGTGCAGAAAGAAGCGTTCACGGACTGCGACACCGGCATCATGGTCAACTCCGGCATTCTGGACGGCATGACCGTCGAAGAAGCGAAGGTCCGCATCAAAGATTACCTTGAGGAGACCGGCATCGGCCACCGTAAGGTCAACTATAAGCTCCGTGACTGGGTATTCGCACGCCAGCGCTACTGGGGCGAGCCGATTCCGATTGTACACTGCGAGAAGTGCGGCTATGTGCCGATCGATGAAAGCGAGCTGCCGCTCGTTCTGCCGCAGGTTGATTCCTACGAGCCGACCGATAACGGCGAATCTCCGCTCTCCAAGATGACCGATTGGGTCAACACCACGTGCCCGAAGTGTGGCGGCAAGGCCATGCGCGAAACGGACACCATGCCGCAGTGGGCAGGCTCTTCCTGGTACTTCCTGCGCTATATGGATCCGCACAACGATGAATCTTTTGCATCCAAGGAAGCGCTCAACTACTGGCATCAGGTAGACTGGTATAACGGCGGCATGGAGCACACCACGCTGCACCTGCTGTACAGCCGTTTCTGGCATAAGTTCCTCTACGATATTGGCCAAGTCCCGACCGCAGAGCCGTATGCAAAGCGCACAAGCCATGGCATGATCCTCGGTGAAAACGGCGAGAAGATGAGTAAGTCCCGCGGCAATGTTGTCAATCCGGATGACGTTGTAAACGAGTTCGGCGCAGATACGCTCCGTCTCTACGAAATGTTCATCGGCGACTTTGAGAAGGCCGCACCGTGGAGCAATGCCGGCATCAAGGGCTGCCGCCGCTTCATTGAGCGTTATTGGAACCTGCAGTCCATCCTCGTCGACGGCGAAGCGATCCGCCCGGAGATGGAAAATTCTTTCCACAAAGCCATCAAGAAGGTTTCTTATGACATTGAGAACCTCAAGTTCAACACCGCCATTGCAGCTTTGATGGCGCTCATGAACGTTATTGCGGAAAAGGGCTCCATCAATAAAGCAGAGCTCTCCGTCTTCACGATGCTCCTCAACCCGTTTGCACCGCATGTAACAGAAGAGGTTTGGAGCGAAATGAAGCTCGGCGAGGGCATGGTCACGGAGCAGATTTGGCCGAAGTACGACGAATCGAAGTGCAAAGATGACGTCATTGAAATCGTTGTGCAGGTCAACGGCAAGGTTCGCACAAGATTGTACGTTGCAGCCGACATCCAGAAGGATGACGCGATTGCACTTGCAAAGGCGGAAGACCGCATTGCTGCGGAGATCAACGGCAAGAACGTCGTGAAAGAGATCTACGTTCCGGGTAAGCTTGTCAATATCGTCGTAAAGGGTTAATTCTTTACAGAGCGTGTGAATTCACAGCGCTCTTTTTACATTTGCGTGAAGTTAAATGGCTTTGCAAAGGTCTTTTACTTCACAAAATCGGAGATCAGTATATGAAACATGCACTCGTTTTGTTTTCTTCGCCGCATAAAGACGGACACACAAAGAAGCTGCTTGAAGCTTTTCTCTACGGATTGAAAGGGAAAAACTGGCAAGTAAAATCACTTGACATTTGCAAAGCGAATATTCATCCGTGTATCGCCTGCGGATATTGCCAAAAAGCAAACGGCTGCGCGTTTCGCGACCTCGATGAATTCGATCGTGACCTACGCGCGTGTGATCTGCTTCTCATCGCCACGCCGGTCTATAACCTCTCGTTTCCGGCGCAGCTCAAGGCGGTCATCGACCGTTTTCAGCGGTATTTTGAAGCTAGATTTGCCCGCGGTATCCGCCCGGCGATTGCGACACACCGCGATGCCGTTTTGCTGCTCACCATGGGGCGGTATGATCCGTTTGCGGTGGAGGTATGCGAGAAAACACTGCGCCAAAGCTTTTCCGTTATGAACACAACGCTCAAAAAAACGGTGGTTTTGCCGGACACAGACCGTGCAGATTGCGAAAACTCTGCGATTTTCGCGACGGCACAGGAAATTGCTATTGAAATCGCGCGCGAGCTGTGATATAATAACTTGAATTTGTGTGAATAAAGGCAGGTTTTCATCAATGTCAGGACATTCCAAGTGGAATAATATTAAGAGAAAGAAAGAAAAGACCGACGGTGCAAGAGCGAAGATCTTCACAAAGATCGGCCGTGAACTTGCCGTTGCCGTTAAAGAAGGCGGCAGCGCAGACCCGGCAGCAAACTCCAAGCTGAAGGACGTCATTGCGAAGGCTAAGGCGAATAATGTGCCGAACGACAACATTGAGCGCATCATTAAGAAAGCCGCAGGCGAGGGCAACTCCAACGCATATGAAAGCATCACCTACGAAGGCTACGGCCCCGCAGGCGTTGCCGTCATCGTGGAATGCCTCACCGATAACCGCAACCGTACCGCAGGCGATGTCCGTCATTACTTTGATAAGTTCGGCGGCAACCTCGGCACCACCGGTTGCGTTTCCTTCATGTTCAACGAAAAGGGCGTTATCGTGCTGGAGCGTGAGGGCCTTGACGAAGATACCGTCATGAGCGATGCACTGGAGGCCGGTGCTTCTGATTTTCAGGCAGACGAAGACGTGTTCGAGATCTACACTGAGCCGTCCGATTTCAGTGGCGTTCGCGATGATCTGGAAGCTAAGGGCTATTCCTTTGTTTCCGCAGAAGTGGAAATGGTCCCGGATACCTACACGGATCTCACCGATCCCGATCAGATTCTCAAGATGCAGAAGCTGATCGATGCACTCGAGGATAACGACGATGTCCAGCAGGTCTGGCACAACTGGAACGAGCCCGAGGAAGAAGACGAAGATTGATGCTGAAAACCTCTCTGGGCTTACCGGGGAGGTTTTTTACAGCCTGTTTTTACTTGCGCCACGTATAAAACGCAACACACGGCGCACATAAGAAAGGAAGGCATAGATAAGATGAATGAGTTAAGACACCTCGTAGACCCGCTGGATCTTTCCTTTGAGGAGACCCTGCGTCTGCTGGACCTTGCGGACAGCATTGCAAACGACCGCACCGCATTCGCCCACAAGTGTGAAGGTAAAATCCTTGCCACGCTCTTTTACGAGCCGAGTACCCGCACGCGTCTGAGCTTTGAATCGGCCATGATGCGCCTTGGCGGCAAGGTATTGGGCTTTGCAAGTGCACAGAACAGCTCTGCTTCCAAGGGTGAAAGCGTTGCCGATACGGTACGCATGGTATCCTGCTATTCGGATATCATCGCCATGCGCCACAACAAAGAGGGTGCGCCGCGCGTAGCAGCACAGTACGCTCGCGTGCCGGTCATCAACGCCGGTGACGGCGGCCACCAGCATCCGACGCAGACGCTCACCGACCTGCTCACCATCCGCCGCGAAAAGGGCAGACTGAATAACCTGACGATCGGTCTGTGCGGCGACTTGAAATTTGGCCGCACCGTGCACTCACTCATCAAATCGCTTGTGCGCTGGGAGGGCATCCGCTTCGTGTTCATCTCCCCGGAAGAGCTGCATGTGCCGAGCTATATCATCGATGAAGTCGTAAAGCCCTCCGGCTGCGAATACAAAGAAGTCCGTACCATGGACGAGGTTCTGCCGGAGCTTGACGTGCTCTACATGACCCGCGTACAGCGCGAGCGCTTCTTCAACGAAGAAGATTACATTCGCTTAAAAGACAGCTTCATTCTTGACGCTGAAAAGATGAAGCTTGCGCCGAAGGATCTTATTGTGCTGCATCCGCTGCCGCGTGTCAACGAAATCGCGGTCGAAGTGGACGACGACCCGCGTGCAAAGTACTTTGTGCAGGCACAAAACGGCGTATATGTCCGCATGGCGCTCATTTTAATGCTTCTGAACATCGAACCGGGACTTTTTGAGGAGGAAACCGTATGCTGAACATCGACAGTATCCAAAACGGCATTGTGATCGACCATATTCAGGCAGGCAAGGGTATGCGCATCTACGAGCTTTTGGAGCTCGATAAGCTCGATTGCTGCGTGGCACTCATCAAAAATGCCCGCAGCAGCAAGCTGGGCAGAAAAGATATCATCAAGATTGAAGGCGACCTCGCCATCAACTTCGATGTGCTCGGCTTTATCGATAACAACATCACCGTATGCACCATTAAAAACGGTGAGCTTGTGAAGAAAGAGAACATCGTGCTGCCACGTCGCATCAAAAATGTTGTAAAGTGCAAGAACCCGCGCTGCATCACAAGCACGGAGGAAAACCTCGACCAGATCTTCGTGCTGTGCGATGAAAAAGCGCACCGCTATCGTTGCCTGTACTGTGAACAGGCGTATAAGAGCCATGAGTAAGGCACAGCGTAACGGTGCAGGCCGTCGCGATCCGGAGAAACTGAAGCGCCAAAAGCGCCGTGACCGCTTGTTTCTGGCGTTCCTGACCTTTTTGAATTTTCTCCTCGCTTTGATCGTGCGCATCGCAGACCGCAAGAGCGTCATCAAAGCGGTAAAGCAGGACGACAAGCTTGCGTTGCTGCTTGAAGAAAAAACCACAAAATCCCTTTGAAATACCTTGACTTTAGGGTCAGTGTATGTTAATATGATAGAGCCGCTTACTGTGGGCTGAAAAGTGACGAAAGTCCGCCTACGAGTAGCGAGATTACAGAAAGGGCAGGCAGAAAAAAATGTTTGCAGTTATTGAAACCGGCGGTAAGCAGTACAAGGTACAGTACGGCGACGTGATCTACGTTGAGAAGCTCGCTGCCAATGAAGACGAGACAGTTACGTTCCCGGTCGTTGCAATTTGCAGCGAAGACGGAACAAAAATCGGCACCCCGTATGTTGAGGGCGCTTCCGTTACAGGCAAGGTCCTGAAGAACGGCAAGGCTAAGAAGGTTACGATCCTCACTTACAAGCCGAAGAAGGGCGAAAAGCGCAAGATGGGCCACAGACAGCCCTACACGAAGATTCAGATTGAGTCCGTTCAGGGCTAATTTGATCGTATGATTCGTGCGGATTTTTTCGCAAATGCAGACGGAGCACTTCTCGGTTTTTCCGTGCTTGGCCATTCCGGTCTGGCACAGGAAGGAGAAGACATTCTCTGTGCTGCGGTTTCTTCTGCGGCGTATATGACGGCGAACACCGTGCTGGAGATTTTACACATCACACCGATTTCTCTCCGAGCAGAGGACGGCGAGATGCTGTTTAGGGTTTCCGATACCGATGCACGGACATGCCGTAGCCTGTTTGAGGGATTTAAGCTGCATCTTCTCGGTTTAGAGGAGCAGTACCCCGAAAACTTACAGGTACGCTACGCAGAAGTCTGACAATAAAACGAAAGGAAGGCAACAAAATGCTTAAGATCAATATCCAGTTGTTTGCTCATAAAAAAGGTATGGGCTCCACGAAGAACGGCCGTGATTCCGAATCCAAAAGACTCGGTGTCAAGCGTGCAGATGGTCAGCACGTCCTCGCAGGCAACATTCTTGTTAAGCAGCGCGGCACGCACATCCATCCGGGCGAGAACGTAGGCAGAGGCTCTGATGACTCTCTGTTCGCGCTCATTGACGGTCAGGTTCGTTTCGAGCGTATGGGCCGTGACCGCAAGAAGGTCAGCGTTTACTCGATCGAGCAGTAATTTTGACCCTTGGGGGGAATACCGGTTTCGTATCCCCGAATATACGATGAAACGGGCTTCTTCGGGTAAAGCGGGGAAGCCCATTTTATTTTGTACAGAGCCGTCCGCGGCGCTGAAAGGATGATGAATTATGTTTATCGATATAGCTAAGATCAAGGTAAAAGCCGGTGACGGCGGCGACGGCGCCGTGGCTTTTCACCGTGAAAAATACGTGGCTTCCGGCGGCCCGGACGGCGGCGACGGCGGTCGCGGCGGCGACATCGTGTTCCGCGTGGACGATAACCTCTCCACGCTGGCGGATTTCCGCTACAAGCGCAAGTACACCGCAGAGCGTGGCGAAAACGGTCGCGGCAAGCGCTGCTTCGGCAAAAGCGCACAGCCGCTCGTCATTACCGTGCCGCGCGGCACACTGATCCGCAATGCGGAAACCGGCCGCATCATGGCGGATATGTCCACAGACGAAGACGTCGTTATCGCGAAGGGCGGCCGCGGTGGCTGGGGCAACACGCATTTTGCATCGCCTACGCGCCAGACTCCGCGCTTTGCAAAGCCCGGCACACCCGGTGAAGCATTCGAGCTTCAGCTTGAACTCAAGCTGCTCGCCGATGTGGGCCTTGTGGGCTTCCCAAACGTAGGTAAATCTACGCTTGTTTCCGTTGTAAGTGAAGCAAAACCGAATATTGCAAACTACCACTTTACGACCATCACCCCGGTGCTCGGTGTGGTGCATATGCCGAACGCGCCATCGTTTGTCATGGCGGATATTCCCGGCCTTATCGAGGGCGCATGGCAGGGTGTAGGCCTCGGTCATCAGTTTCTGCGCCATGTAGAGCGTTGCCGCATGCTCATTCACATTGTCGATGTTTCCGGCAGCGAGGGTAGAGACCCGAAGGAGGACTTCCGCATCATCAACGAAGAACTGCGCAAATTCAACCCCGACCTTGCGAACCGTCCCATGCTGGTCGCCGGCAACAAATGCGACCTGACGACCGACGAGCAGGTAGAGGATTTCCGCAAGTTTGTCGAGGCGCAAGGCTATGAATTCTTTCCAATCATGGCGGCAATCCGCTATGATGTTGACCCGCTTTTGAATAAAACTGCAGAAATGCTTTCCACGCTGCCGCCGGTCGCGCATTTCGAGCCGGAACCGGAGCCGGTAAAGCCTGTCGAAGAATTCAGCAGCAAGGCAAAGGTCGATATCCGTGTGGAAGACAACGTGTATTTTGTCGAGGCCGATTGGCTCTTAAAGCTCATCTCCGCCGTCGATTTCGATGATTACGAGTCGCTCCAGTACTTCCAGCGTGTGCTCATTCACACCGGCGTTATCGATGCGCTGCGTGAGGCGGGCATCCAGGAAGGCGACACAGTCAGCATGTATGACCTTGAATTTGATTTTGTAAACTAAGAGGGTGCCTATTTGGAAAAGTTCTATCAAACGGAATCGGATCCGAAGCAGTTAAGCCCCTTAACGCTCGCTTATGTGGGTGACGGCGTGTACGAGCTTTTCGTGCGCGAATATATCGTCTCCAAAGGCAACTGCCCCGTGAAAAAGCTGCACAGCCGCGCCGTTTCGTTCGTGCGTTGCGAGTTTCAGGCGAAGGTGCTTAGTGAAGTGCTGATGCCGCTTTTCACGGAAGAGGAAAAAGAAGTCTGCCTGCGCGGACGCAATGCGCACGTTTCGCACGTGCCGAAAAACTCAAGCGTTGCGGATTACCACGCAGCCACAGCATTTGAATGCGTTTTCGGCTATCTTTACCTTAAAGGCGAGCTGGAGCGCCTGCGTCTTTTCTTCGATAAGATCCTTGAATTTGCAGAAACGGAGGAAACCGCACATGCGCAAAAATAAAGTTGCAAAAAACGTGAAGGAATTCCTGCTTGACCTGATTTTCATGACGGCGGGTTCCGTTATTTACGCGGTCGGCCTGAACGGCTTTACCGCGCCGAACAACATCGCGCCGGGCGGCGTGAGCGGTATCGCCATCGTGCTGAATTATCTGTTCGGCACGCCCGTCGGCACCGTGATTTTGCTTATTAACGTGCCGATCATCATTTGGGCGATCATTGAGATCGGTTATAAGCTCGTCACCAAAACGATGTTGGCGGTCGTGTTAAACGCTGCCTGCATCGACATCGTGGCGCTGTTCATGCCGGTCTACCACGGTGACCCACTCATCATCACACTCATCGGCGGCGTGTGTGAGGGCGTAGGTCTTTCACTCGTCTTTATGCGCGGTGCCACGACCGGCGGCACGGACATGATCGCGCGTCTGCTCAATCATCGCCTGCGCCATCTTTCCATGGGCAAGCTGATGCTTGCCGTAGATGGCTGCGTCGTGCTGTTTTCCGCCATCGTATATAAGAGCATCGAAAGCGCCGTGTACGCGTGCATCGTCATTTTTGTATCGACAAAAATCATCGATACAATTCTGTACGGCACAGATGCGGGCAACGGCAAAATGTTCTTCATTATGTCCCATAAAAACGATGTCATTGCCGACCGCATCATCAAGGAGATGGACCGCGGCCTGACGTTTCTCAAGTCCCGCAGCGGCTATTTGAAGCAGGACGGCGAGGTGCTGTTCTGCGCCGTGCGTCGCTTTGAGGTGTTCCGTATCAGCGAGATCATCCGCGAGGAAGACCCCGATGCGTTCGTCATCGTCGGCGATGCCGGTGAAATCGCCGGTGAGGGCTTCAAACCCGTGCGCTCCGACGACCGCACGCTCGGCGAGATTATCAAAGCTATTCGCAAGACGGTCGATAAGCCGGTCAGCGAGCCGAAAGAATAAATCCGCATAGAAAAAGCAGACAAGCGCATCGCCTGCCTGCTTTTTCCGGTTTTTTGTGTTACCGGCAGCTTTTTTCACTGCGGTTTTCCGTACGATTTTCCGTGCCGTTATTCACGCGGTCGGTTGTCTGACGGTCGCTCTTATTGCGGCTTTGTTTCTGGTTTTTGTTTGTATAATTCTTGTTTTCGGAATTTGCCATGTGATTCACCCCTTCCGAAAGCTATTATGCGCACGGTACGCGCGTTTATGTACCGAATTTATGAAATTAGGAAAGGTGGGGCGGCCATGGAATTGCCCGCAGCTTTTGAAAAACGAATGCAGGATATGCTTGGGGCAGAATATACGGCGTTTCGGGCGTCTTACAACGAACCGCACAAACGCGGCATTCGTTTGAACACTGTAAAATGCACAAAAGAGCAGCTTGAACGCGCACTGCCGTTTACACTGGTGCAAACGCCGTTTTCGCCGCTCTCGTTTTATGCGCCGACAGATACCAAAATGGCGGCGCTGCCGCTCTATCATGCAGGCGCGTTTTATTCGCAGGAGCCGTCCGCGTCTTCGGCCGTCACGCTTTTGGCGCCGGAGCCGGGGGATAAGGTGCTCGACCTCTGCGCCGCACCGGGCGGTAAATCCACGCAGATTGCCGCGCTGACCGGCGACACCGGGCTTTTGTGGTCAAACGAAGTTGTGCGCAATCGCGCCGCAATTTTATCCTCCAATTTGGAGCGCATGGGCGTGCGTAATACAGTCGTTTCCAGCGTATACCCGGAGATGCTTGCGGAAAAGCTCGGCGGGTATTTTGATAAAGTGCTCGTTGATGCGCCGTGCTCCGGCGAAGGCATGTTCCGCCGCGATCCCGTTGCCGTGCAGGAATGGAGTCCTGAGCACGTGGAAACCTGCGCTGTACGTCAGCTCGCAATTTTATCCTCCGCCGCACAGTGCGTGCGCGAAGGCGGCATTTTAGTGTACTCTACCTGCACATTCTCCACGGAAGAAAATGAGGGCGTTGTGCAGAAATTTCTCGAGAGCCACCCGGAATTCGTGCTCGAAAAGCCGAATGTCACATTTGGTCGCCCGGCCTATGGCGTAAACGCTGTGCGCATTTTCCCGATGGACGGGGGTGAGGGGCACTTTGCCGCGCGCTTCCGCCGCGTTGCGCCATGTGAAGAACGTTTTGCACCGTTTAGCTTTAAACCCGACCGAGAGACGCAGGCGCATGCCGAAGAATTGTACACATCTCTGTTTACCGATGCACCGGGAAGATTCCAGCGCGTGCGCGACCGTGTGATCTTATTGCCAAATGAGCTGCCGGACATTGCAGGACTTTCCGTTCTGCGCGCCGGTGTGGAATTCGGCGAGGCAAAAAAGAACCGCATCGAGCCCGCGCATGGCATTTTCATGGCAAGCCGTGCGGAAAACTGCCGCAGCGTGCTGCATCTCACATCGAACGATCCTGCTTTATTCGCGTTTTTGCGCGGCGAAGAAATCCCCGCAGAGGGGCTTTCCGGTTACACCGCCGTCGCCGCAGACGGTATTGTAACGGGCTTTGGCAAGGCATCGAATGGTGTTTTGAAGAATCGTTACCCAAAGGGGCTGCGCACACACCTGTAAAGGTGCATTCGTTTATACAAAAAGAACAGAAAGCTTCGCAAAGCCAAATGGTTATTTGTGAAGCTTTTTTTGCAATTTAGACCTCGGTAACTTGCAAAAAAGGCAGATACGTGCTAAAATGTGTATAAGCAAACAGGAAAGAAGTGTTTTTTGATGCAGAAAATCCAGATTGAGCGTACCACTGCGCCTAAAGCGAAGCCGGCAGACGAAAGCAAGCTCGGTTTCGGTAAAATCTTTACAGATCACATGTATGTGATGGAATATAACCCGGAGCAGGGTTGGCACGATCCGAAGATCATGCCGTATCAGCCGATCGTCCTTGATCCGTCCGCTATGGTTTTCCACTACGGTCAGGAAATGTTCGAGGGCATGAAGGCTTATAAATGCGCAGACGGCCGCATCCGTCTGTTCCGCCCGAACAAGAACATCGAGCGTGCAAACAATTCCAACAGAAGACTTTGCATCCCGGAGATCCCGGCCGATGATTTCCTCAATGCGATCAAGACGCTCGTCGCCGTTGACGCAGATTGGATTCCGAGCCGTCCCGGCACTTCTCTTTATATTCGTCCGTTCGTCATTGCAACGGATCCGTTCCTCGGCGTACGCCCGTCGGACACCTATAAATTCATCATCATTCTTTCCCCGGTCGGCGCTTACTATGAGAGCGGCCTCGACCCTGTAAAGATTTGGATCGAAGACGACTATGTACGTGCAGTCCGCGGCGGCATCGGCGAAGCAAAGACCGGCGGCAACTACGTTGCCAGCCTCGCGGCACAGGTAAAGGCACACGACGAAGGTTACTCTCAGGTTCTGTGGCTCGACGGTGTTGAGCGCAAGTACATCGAAGAAGTCGGTGCTATGAACATCTTCTTCAAAATCAACGGCACCGTTGTCACTCCGATGCTGAACGGCAGTATTTTGCCGGGCGTTACCCGTGCATCCTGCATCGATCTCTGCAAGCACTGGGGTCTCCCGGTCGAGGAGAGAAGAATCTCCGTTGACGAGCTCGTTGAGGCGGCCCGTACCGGTGCACTTGAAGAGTGCTGGGGTAGCGGTACCGCAGCCGTTATCTCCCCGGTCGGCGCACTCCGTTACGAGAACGAAGTCATGCAGATCAAGGACGGCGGCATCGGCGAATTCAGCCAGAAGCTGTACGACACCGTCACCGGCATCCAGACCGGTAAGGTAGAAGATACCCTCGGTTGGACTGTGGAAGTCACACCGCTTGAGAAGTAATTCGAATATTTGAACATTCAAAAGGCCGAGCCCGCGTGGTTCGGTCTTTTTGTATAAAAGAAGAGCTCTGCGGCCGGCAAAAGCCAAATGCAGAGCTCAGTTTATATCCGAACCAGTTTTTCTGTATAATCCATGTTCGCAGGGCGGCGATGCTTTGTGCACAGGCTGTAAAGATTATCCGCGCGCACTTCCAATTCAAACACACGTCTGGCTTCCGGCGAAAGCTTCTTCACGTCCGCAGGTCGTGCGATGATTGGCAGCATCGGCTTCGCTTTGTGCAGGATCTCCGCGCCACAGCTTGTCATACCTAAAATGCGCAGGTACGGAGGCAAATTGGGCAGATCGTTCGTGATGCCCAAATACGCGCTTAAAACAATACGCCGAATACGCGCGTGACTGTACCGCTTGGTTTTCACCGCATCAAACAGTCCTGTGCACGTTTCCGCCGTTTCGGCAGCTGCCAAAATGCGGTTTTCAATGCCCTCTGAAACATCCGGCACGCGGCGCAGGTCTTCGGGTGACATGGCAGAGACAGCCGCCAGTACCGCACGGTCGAGATACGAAAGGGAAGCGGGGTACTGCTTTTCCTTTTGCAGCGCACGAATACACACCGCCGTATTTACCGGGACATACGAGGAAATCTCTTCACCCTCGGCGCTCTTGCTGCGGATCAGGCTCGCCGATGCAAACGCACCATGCGCTTTGTCGCTGTCGTGGTCAATCGCGATACGCTGCACAGTCTGCGGCACGATATTAGAATTCAACGATAAGATCGCCTTGCAATACTCTATACCCAAAATGCAATTTGGCTTTGTGAGCAGCTCTGCGGTTTCTGCGCCGAGTGCCTTTTTCACAGCCTCCGTACGCGCCGCTGCAAACGAAACGCCTTTTGCAATCTCCGGGCGAATATCCGAATTAAATACATCGGAGTGCAAGTATTCCGCGCAGTGCATGAGGGGAGCGGTATCGCCGGTTTCGCTGCCAAACGTCAGTGTATCTACGCAACCGAGCGCATTTAATAACGAAATGCCGCCGCGTGCAAATTTTTCTGCGCCTGCCACAGCCCACGGCAAGGGCAGCTCCATCACGAGTGCCGCGCCGTTTTGCAGTGCCAGCCGTGTGCGCGACCACTTATCGAGCACAGCCGCCTCGCCGCGCTGCACAAAATTTCCGCTCATCACACAGACAGTGTCGCTGCCGAACTCCTCCGAAATGCGGGAGAGCAGTGCCGCGTGGCCGTTATGCAGCGGATTAAACTCGCAAACAACGCCCGAAATCTTGTTTTTTCCAATCATTTTATAGGAAACTCCTTGAAATTTACATGATTTTGTATTATCATAAGTATAAAGCAATGAAGATCAATTTACAAGCCGCGTTTCCTTATTTATAATTTTGGAAGTGTCGTGCTTATTTTTTGTGCGTTTGCACAGATGATCCAATTCAAATTTAACCATGATTCAGGGGGAAGACGAAATGAAAATTCTGGTCATCAACGCCGGCAGCTCCTCACTTAAGTATCAGCTGATCGATATGGACAACGAGCAAATGCTTGCAAAGGGCAACTGCGAGAAGATTGGCCTTGAAATGGGTATTTTCGGCCACAAGACGGCAGACGGCAGAGAGAAGAAGATCGAAATCCGCATGGCGAACCACACCGAAGCGTTCGAGCAGGTCAAGAACGCACTTCTCGACAGTGAAGTCGGCGTCATTAAGGATCTGAGCGAAGTCGCTGCTATCGGCCACCGTATCGTTCAGGGCGGCGCGCTCTTCAGCGAGTCCGTTCTCGTTGACGAAAAGGTCATCGAGGGCATCGAAAGCCTCATCCCGCTTGCACCGCTGCACAACAGCGCACATGTACAGGGCATTCGTGCCTGCATGAGCGTTTTCGGCAAGGAAGTCCCGGAAGTTGTCGTGTTCGATACGGCTTTCCATTCCACCATGCCGCAGAAAGCTTACATGTTCGCTGTGCCGTATGAGTACTATGAGAAGTACAAGATCCGCCGCTATGGCTTCCACGGCACCTCCCACCGCTATGTCAGCCACCGCGTTGCAGAGCTCATGGGCAAGGACATCAAGGATCTGAAGCTTATCACCTGCCACATCGGCAACGGTTCCTCCATCACCGCCATCAAGAACGGCAAGGTCATCGACACCAGCATGGGTCTCACCCCGCTTGACGGCTTCATGATGGGTACCCGTACCGGCACGCTTGATCCGTCCGTTGTCACGTTCATCGCAGAGAAAGAAAACCTCACCCCGGCACAGCTTTCCGACCTCTTCAACAAGAAGTCCGGCCTGCTCGGTATCTCCGGCATCTCCAGCGATGACCGCGACATTTGCAAGGCAGAGGACGAGGGTGACGAGCGTGCACACCTCGCACATGAGATGCTCGTTTATCAGATTCAGAAGTTCATCGGCAGCTATGTCGCTGCGCTGAACGGCGTAGACGCAATCGTCTTCACCGCAGGTCTTGGCGAGAACCAGGATACCCTGCGCGAGCGCATCTGCACCAACATGGAATACCTCGGCATCAAGTTCGATCACGAAGCCAACAAGGGCGTTCGCGGCAAGGAGAAGAAGATCTCCGCGCCGGACAGCAAGGTCGCTGTTTACATCGTCCCGACCAACGAAGAACTTGTCATTGCACGCGATACGAAAGCCATCGTTGAAAAGCTGTAATTTCACCTGAAATTCGATACCGGATCCGCTTTTGCGGGTCCGGTATTTTTCATATTTAAATTTTAAGCGAAAATCGCGGATTTATTTTCTGTTTTTGGCTTTTGAATCGCAAAAATAGTTGCAAATTTGTAACTATTGTGTTATGATTGTAACTGTATAAAACGATCTGTACCATATTCTGCCGCAACAGGACAGAAACCGGCTTTTGCTTCTACAGGTCGATGCCTTGATAAGGATAGGTGAAAACACATGCAATACAGAAAAAGAATGCTCCGAAAGAAGGGCACGGCTCTGTTGCTTTCCGCGCTGCTATTGGCTTCTGCGCTGCCGCTTGCGGCCTATGCGGAAGAAGTTTCCGCAAAAACAACCGAATACGTGAACTTCCGCTCCGGCCCCGGTACGAATTACAGCTCGCAAGGGATCATCGCTTCCGGCACGACCATCACGGTAACGGATACGAGCAATTCCGAGTGGTACGCCGTGCGTCTCTCGAACGGCTCTACAGGTTATATCTACGCCGAGTATATTTCCATGTCTACCGGCGGCAGTACAAGCAACGGGGAAGAACGCAATGCCAAAACGACGGAATATGTGAATTTCCGCTCCGGACCGGGCACAAATTACAACTCTAAAGGCGTCATTGCATTAGGCACCACCGTTACGGTCACCGACACGAGCAACGCCCAGTGGTACGCCGTGCGTCTCTCGAACGGCTCTACAGGCTATATTTTTGCCGAATACATCAGCTTCACGGGCAGCAATACGCCGTCTGCTACGGCGGCACCGACACAGGCGCCATCCAACGGTTCCGAGCAGACCGCAAAAACGACCGAATACGTAAACTTCCGTTCCGGCCCCGGTACGAATTACAGTTCTAAAGGCGTCATTGCATTAGGCACCACCGTTACGGTCACCGACACGAGCAATTCCGAGTGGTATGCCGTGCGCCTCTCGAACGGCTCTACGGGCTACATATTTGCGCAATACTTGAAGCTGAACAGTTCTTCCTCCGCAACGGCAACGCCCGCACCGACACAGGCACCGAGCGGTTCCGAGCAAAGCGCGAAAACGACGGAATACGTAAACTTCCGTTCCGGCCCCGGCACGAATTACAGCTCTAAAGGCGTTATCGCTTCCGGCACAACCGTCACGGTCACAGATAGAAGCAACTCTCAGTGGTATGCCGTGCGCCTTGCAAACGGCTCCACGGGCTACATCTTTGCACAGTATTTGAAGGTCACCGGCACGTCGTCCGCAACGCCTACACCTACGCAGGCACCGTCCAATGATGGCACTGTGCAGGCTAAGCTCACCGCAGACGTAAACCTGCGCCGCGGTGCAGGTACGAATTACGGCGTCATCAAGGTCATCGGCACCGGCACCACCGTTACAGTCACGGACGCGTCGAACAGCCAGTGGTACAAGGTAAAGCTTTCGGACGGCACAGAGGGCTATCTGTTCTCCGAATATCTGAAAGTTACTTCCGGCAATATTGATTCTGCCAAGCCTTCTGCAACGCCCACGCCGACCCCGGCGCCGAGCAACGGAACCGTACAGGCCAAGACCACATCCGATTTAAATGTGCGCAAAGGCCCCGGCACAAGCTATGGCATCATCAAGGTTATCGATATGAACGTTACCGTTACCGTTACGGAAGCCACAAACAGCAGCTGGTACAAAGTGAAGCTTTCCGACGGCACAGAGGGCTACCTTGCCGCGCAGTACTTGAAGATCACCTCTGGCGATATCAACTCCGTAAAGCCCGGTAACAGTGGAGATGATAACACCAATAACGGCAATAACTCCAATGCACCCGCAACAGACGAATACGTCCGCGTTACAGTCGGCCTCAACCTGCGTTCCGAGCCGAACACGAGCTGTAAAGTACTCACCGTTTTGAGCACCGGCACCGTGCTGAACGTGCTTGACCGCAAAACGAGCGGCTGGGTGCATGTGCGTACGACCGGCGGCGCAGAGGGCTATGTCTCGGCAGAATATGTCACAGCATATGACCCGTCTTCGTCCAGCGCATCGATCTCCGTTTCTTCCGTCGATCTCGCACAGTATAAGACCATCTACATTCAGGCTTCTGCTTCCGGCTCTGTTACATGGGAGAGCAGTGATGCTTCCGTTGCAACGGCAAAAGCCGGTGTTTCCGGTCAGCTCTTCATTTACGGCGCTGCGCCGGGCACGGCCAAGATCACCGCAAAGAGCGCAAATGGCACTGCACTTGCCACCGTTTCCGTCACGGTCTCCGCGCCGGAAGCTGTCCGCTTTGCGTACACAACACCGAATATTATCACAGCCGGTGCATCCTTCAATTTGAAGGCGGTTACGGATACGCAGAAATCCGCCGTGCGCTTTGAGATTGATGGCGTCGGCACCTACGATACCACGTCCTACGATTCCGAAAGTCAGGGCGACAACAACGTCCGTATTTTCTCTGCTTCGGCTACAATCAGTACACCTGGCACCTACACGGTGCGTGCGTATTCGTCTTCCGGCGGCGGTTATTCCTCCGATTACAGAGAGTTCACCATCCTCGTCGTCTCTACAACGGATTCCGATACGACAACAGGCGAGAGCCGCCGCGTAAGTGACAGTATGCTCGACAACATCGCCTCTTATGAAGGCTATGTCCCACAGGTTTCGCCGGACACGCTTGCCGGCAATATCCCGACCGTCGGCTACGGTTACGTTGTTTCCAAGAACACCACATTCTACAATAACCTGACCCGCTCGGAAGCAAAGGCCATGCTGGCCGATACCGTCAACCGCGGCTCTTACACCACAGAGATCAACCGTTTCATCTCGAGCAACGGCCTTTTGATGAGTCAGTGCCAGTTTGATGCGCTTGCAAGCTTCTCTTACAATGTCGGCGCAGGCTACTGGAACGGCTCCGGCGACTGCTACGTGCGTACAGTCATCATGAACACCGTTGTTCCGCCGCAGGATCTGTCTTCTTCCAACCCGTACGGCGGTAAGGTAACGGCTTCCACACTGCCCATGTATCAGGACCACAGCGCTTCTTCCACGCAGATTACTACGCTTAAGATCAACACAAGTGTGAACATCCTCGATTATTACCGCGACTCAAGCACGAAGCAGAGCTGGTACAAGGTCTCTGCAAGCGGCAAGAGCGGTTGGGTGCGCGCAGGCGATGTTGCTTTCAACAGCACCTCCGGTCTCACGCATGACCTGAACTATGTGGACGCCTACACATTCGGCAGCAATCTGCTGGATTGGCATGTGGCAGGCGGCAACTGCTACATCGGCCTGTATTACAGACGCCTTGCAGAAGCTAAAGTATTCTCCTACGGCAACTACGCCGAGGCCTCGCCCTCTAACGGCAACTATAAGAAGAATACATACGGCTACAAAGTCCCGAGCTGTCTGTAAAGCTAAACTACTTTTCATAGCCCTAAAATTAAGCTGTGCATTCTAATGGAGTGCACAGCTTTTCTTTATATGCTCGGCAATGTGTAAAGTTTTGTCACTTTACGTGTTATTTATAAAACGGCAAGCCGACTGCTTTCACACAGTCGGCTTGCTTTTATATTATGCGATCGACCGATCAGCAGCCACAGCCGCCGCAGCCGTTGTTGCAGCCACCACAGTTGTTGCAGCCGCAATCGTTACCGCAGCCACAGCCGCCGCAGCACAAGAGGATCAGTATGATAATGATGATCCAAGAGCAACCTCCGCCAAAACCGTTACACATGATTGAACGCCTCCTTTCGTTTACAGTACAGAATATGAAAGTGGGGGAAATGTGTGATGGTCAAAACAAAACTTCAAAAACTTTTTAAATTTATGTGTTTCAGTTAGTATTATTGAGAAATAATTTTAAATAGAGAGATAATTTAATGTAATTCCTGAAAATCGTCTAAAATCACGCTTGACAATACATCCGTTTTGCTTATAATTAAAGTCAAAGAAAGTCAAAGACAAAGAAAGGACAAGAGGCGATCAGAAATGCGAATCAGCGACAGCGTTGCGAATTACATCTTACAAATGCTCAATGATGAAAACGGCATCGCGGAGATCCAGCGTAATGAGCTTGCAAACACGCTGGGCTGCGTACCGAGCCAAATCAACTACGTCATCACGTCCCGTTTCACACCGGAGCAGGGATATATCGTAGAGAGCAGGCGAGGCGGCGGCGGTTACATTCGCATCATTCGCCGGAGCATGACAAAATCCGATTTAATCATGCACATTGTCAATTCCATCGGGCCTAAGCTGGACGCAGCTTCTATGCGCGCCATGCTGCGGAATCTTGTGGAAACGGGCGTTGCGTCCGAATCCGACGCTCACCTGATGATGGCAGGGCTTTCGGATTCGGCACTTGCACCGGCGCCAAAAGAAATTCGAGATCAACTGCGGGCATCGATCTTCAAAAACATGTTGCTCGTACTAAATATATAAAAGCCATTTTGAAAGGACGGGATGACTTATGATGTGTCAGAACTGCGGAAAGAATCCGGCAACGACCCACATTAAAACCATCGTCAACGGCAAGTTGGCGGAATATGACCTTTGCTCGGAATGTGCAAGGGCAAAAGGCTACAAGAGCTTTTTTAACTTTGATGATATGGACTTTGATTTCAACAATCTGCTCGGCAGCTTCATCGGTGCGCCGACCGGGCGCAGTAATGCGATGCGCTGCCCGAAATGCGGTGCTTCCTTTGAGGAGATTGCAGAAAGCGGCAAGATCGGCTGCGCAGAGTGTTACAATGTGTTCCGTGACCGCCTGATGCCGACTATCCACCGCATCCACGGTGCAGCAAAGCACAAGGGCAAAGTACCCGGAAGCAATGCGCTGCGCATTGTGGAACCGGCAGGTAAGATTGCCGTTGTGGAAGAACCCACGCCGATCGAAAAGAAACGTGCGGAGCTGAAAGAAGCAATCGAAAAGCAGGACTTCGAGCATGCAGCTGAGCTGCGTGACGAAATCAAAGAAATGGAGAAAGGAGATGGGAACCATGCTTAACGAAGAAAAGAAATGGTATGAAAAAGCAGGTAAAGAAAGTGACGTTGTCATCAGCACGCGTGTGCGTCTGGCGAGAAACCTTGCAGATATGCCGTTTCCAAACCGCATGACGCCTGACCAGAAAGCAGCCGTAGAGCGCCGCGTACGCGATGCGATCCTCAGCGGCAACAGCGCCATCGCATCGGATTTCGACTTCGTGCAGATGGATGACCTCAGCAACGAGCAGGCGGTGTCACTTGTGGAACGCCACATCGTCAGCCCGGAGTTCATCGCAAACGCAAAGGGACGCGGATTCCTCATCTCAAAGGACGAGCGCATCTCCATTATGGTGAACGAAGAAGACCACGTGCGTATTCAAGTGCTGCATGAGGGTCTTGCGCTCAGCGAAGCTGCCGAAATGGCAGACCGCATCGATACGCTTTTAAACGAATCGCTGCGTTTTGCGTTTGATTCCGAGCTCGGCTACCTCACCCAGTGCCCGACGAACCTCGGCACCGGCATGCGGGCCTCTGTGATGTTGCATCTGCCGGCGCTCACCGAAAACGGCGCAATGTCCAGAATCTCCACGAATCTTTCGAAGCTCGGCCTTGTGATCCGCGGTACATACGGAGAAGGCAGCAATGTCATCGGCGCTATGTATCAGCTTTCAAACCAGATTACACTGGGTCTCAGCGAAAAAGAGGCTGTGGAAAACTTGCAGAACATTACGATGCAGCTCATTTCCGAAGAGCGCAAAACGCGTGCTTCGCTCAGCAAGAACATCAATGTGCAAGACAAAGTAGGCCGCTCCGCCGGCGTGCTGAAAAACGCACGGCTGCTTTCCTGCGATGAGTATATGAAGCTTATCTCCAATGTGCGTTTCGGCATTGCAGAAAAGCTTTTAAGCGGTATAACGCTTGAAGATATTCACACACTGACCGTAGCGGTACAGCCGGCCACCATGGCAGCCGCACACGGCAGCAACCTTTCGGCGGGGCAAAGAGACATTCTCCGCGCAGACGAGGTGCGCAAAGCCCTCAAAGCGCTTCAATAATAGAAAATCAGTAAAGAGAACTGCGATACGGCAGTGATCGAAAGGACGGGAATTTATATGTATAGATTCACAGGTTTTACAGAGAAAGCAAACAATGCCATGAACCGCGCCATCGAAAAGGCGGAGGAACTTGGCCACAATTACATCGGCAGTGAGCACGTGCTCTACGGCTTGATTGCAGAGGGCAGCGGCGTTGCGTTCAACGTGCTGAATAAGCTCGGCATCACGGCAGACGATTACGAACGCCTGATGCAGGAGAAGATTGGCACTTCTTCGCCGACGAACCTCACCACCGCATATTTCACCCCGCGCACAAAGCGCATTTTGCAGATGGCAAAGCTCGCGGCCTCCAAGCTCGGCAGTAATTACGTCGGCACGGAGCACCTGCTCATTGCCATCATTGAAGACGGTGAAAGCTTTGCGGTGCGTTTCCTGCAAATGCTCGGCGTTGATCCGCAGAGCGTTGCAAATACGTTGTCCTCGGCGCTTTCCGACGGTTATACCGTCGATAAAGCTTCCGGCAACGCGTACCCGAAGGACGAAAACGGCGAAAAGGAAGGCGGCAGTGCACTTGAAAAGTTTGGCCGCGACCTGACAAAGCTCGCAGCCGAAGGCAAGATTGACCCGGTCATCGGCCGTCATAACGAGATTGAACGTGTCATTCAGATCTTGTCTCGTCGTACGAAGAATAATCCGGTGCTCATCGGTGAACCGGGCGTCGGCAAGACCGCCGTTGCGGAAGGCTTGGCGCTGAAGATTCATGAAGGCGAGGTGCCGGAGCTGCTGAAAGGCAAGCGTCTGGTGGCTCTTGATCTTACCGGTATGGTCGCAGGCTCTAAGTACCGTGGCGATTTTGAAGAGCGTATCAAGTCCGCCATCGACGAAGTGAAGAAGGACGGCAACGTCATTTTGTTCATCGATGAGCTGCACACCATCATTGGCGCAGGCTCCGCAGAGGGCTCTGCCGATGCCGCCAATATCTTAAAGCCAGCTCTGGCGCGCGGTGACTTCCAGGTCATCGGTGCGACAACCATCAACGAGTACAGAAAGTACATTGAAAAAGACGCCGCGTTGGAGCGTCGTTTCCAGCCGGTACATGTCGGTGAGCCGACCGAAGAAGAAGCGGTGCAAATCCTTGAAGGTCTGAAAGATCGCTACGAGGCGCACCATAAAGTACAGATTACCGATGAAGCCATTGAGAGCGCCGTTAAGCTCTCCTCGCGCTACATTGCAGACCGTTACCTGCCGGATAAGGCCATCGACCTCGTCGATGAAGCGGCGTCCCGTGTGCGCCTCAGAACATTCACTGCGCCGGAAGACCTGCAGGAGATGGAAAAGCGCATCAAGGAAGTCGAGATTGATAAGGCGGCTGCCGTCAACGAGCAGGACTTCGAGCGCGCGGCCGAGTTGCGTGACAAGCAGAAAGCCCTTACAGATGAGCTGGAGCAGAAAAAGAACGAGTGGGCTGCAAAGAATGAGCGCAGCAACAGCGTCGTGAAGGCAGAAGACATCGCCGAGATCGTCGCCATGTGGACCGGCATCCCGGTCGTACAGCTGACGCAGGAAGAAAGCGAGCGCCTGCTGCATCTTGAAGATACGCTGCACAAGCGTGTCATCGGTCAGGATGAAGCCGTTACGGCCATTGCAAAGGCCATCCGCCGCGGCAGAGTCGGCCTGAAAGATAAGAATCGCCCCATCGGCTCGTTCATTTTCCTCGGCCCCACGGGTGTGGGCAAGACGGAGCTGTGCAAGGCCCTGGCCGAAGCGCTCTTTGACAGCGAAGAGAACATCGTGCGCCTCGACATGAGCGAGTACATGGAAAAGCATTCCGTGGCGCGGCTCATCGGT
>OLGB01001348.1_pt1 | contig 30096 bp, 24 predicted proteins | sample 1605691 | NCBI WGS metagenome assembly OLGB01 (sample SAMEA3888925, study PRJEB22519) | human gut metagenome | biome: human gut; feature: human-associated habitat; material: faeces | place: Denmark | collected 2010 | reverse complement strand
GATTGTGGCCACAGCCGATCACAACACACCGACGACCGGTTGGGAAGCCGGAATGGAGGGCATTACTGATCCGATCTCCAAGCTGCAGGTCACGACATTGGATGAAAACATTCGTCAAAACGGATGTGCGGCGTTTTTCCCGTTCCTGTCCCGCGGACAGGGCGTCATCCACGTTATGGGACCGGAAGAGGGTGCAACGCTTCCCGGCATGACTGTCGTTTGCGGTGACTCTCACACGAGCACCCACGGAGCTTGCGCAGCAATTGCCTTCGGTATCGGAACGAGTGAAGTTGAGCACGTGATGGCAACCCAGACGCTGCTCACGAAGAAAATGAAAAACATGCGCGTGCATGTGGAAGGCAAACTGCAGCCCGGCGTTTTTGCTAAGGATCTTGCGCTCTACATTATCGGCAAGATCGGAACGGCCGGCGGAACAGGGTGCGCCATTGAGTTTGACGGCCCTGCAATTCGTGCGCTCTCTATGGAAGGCCGCATGACGCTCTGCAATATGGCCATCGAAGCCGGTGGAAAGAACGGTATCTTCCCGGTTGATGAAAAAGCGATCGCTTATATGGAGGAACATTCCACAAAGAAATATACCGTATATGAGGCAGATGAGGATGCGGAATATGAAGAGGAATATACGATTGATCTTAGCACATTAAAACCGACCGTTGCATTCCCGCATCTTCCGGAAAATACCAGAACCATCGATGAAGTGGGTGACTTAAAGATCGATCAGGTTGTGATCGGTTCCTGCACCAACGGAAGAATGGATGATCTGCGTATTGCAGCATCTATTTTGAAAGGAAAAAAAGTAGCAAAGGGACTTCGTGTTATCGTCATTCCTGCAACACAGCAGATTTATCTGGATGCCATGCAGGAGGGACTGTTAAAAATTTTCATTGAGGCAGGTGCAGTTGTGAGCACCCCGACCTGTGGACCGTGTCTGGGAGGTTATATGGGTATCCTGGCAGAGCATGAGAGATGTGTTTCTACCACAAACCGTAACTTCGTAGGAAGAATGGGACACGTTGAGTCAGAGATTTATCTTGCAAGCCCTGCAGTAGCCGCAGCAAGTGCGATCACCGGCAGATTATCAGGCCCGGATGAAGTTGTATCAGAATAGAGGATGGAAGGAGACAAAACATGAAAGCAGCAAAAGGTCATGTGTTCAAATTTGGTGATAATGTAGATACGGATGTAATTATTCCGGCAAGATACTTAAATTCTTCTGATCCCAAAGAGCTTGCAACACATTGCATGGAAGATATTGATGCGGAGTTCGTAAACAAAATGACACCGGGAGACATCATTGTTGCAAATAAGAACTTTGGATGTGGTTCCTCCAGAGAGCATGCACCGCTTGCCATCAAGGCAGCGGGAGTAAGCTGTGTCATTGCAGAGACATTTGCGCGTATCTTTTACCGCAATGCCATTAATATCGGACTTCCGATCATAGAATGTCCGGAAGCGGCACAGGCGATTGAAGCCGGAGATGAGGTAGAGGTGAACTTTGATACCGGAGTGATCACTGATGTTACGAAAAATACATCGTATCAGGGTCAGGCATTTCCACCTTTTATGCAGAAGATTATTGACTGTGAGGGACTGGTCAATTATATCAACCAGAAATAGCAGACAGGTAATCTAAAAATCGTTTTGAAATTTTGATATGGGTATATACATCGGCATATTCTTTCGGGGAAAACGTATCGACATAGTTTTCCGGAAAGTTCCGATGGATGCCGGCTGCCTTTGCCAGATCAACTGCCTTGTTGTAGGCAATGGCAGCTTTTTCTTCTTTGGAGTAGGTGCCGATGATGAAATTGCCGTTGATGTGGATCACGGCGCGGTATTTGATCAGTCCCTTGTCCTGATACTGTAAAACACCATGGTAGCGGTTGATGATGATCAGATTGGAATAGCGGAAATCAAACTCGTCGCCATTGGCAAACTGGTAATCTCTTCCGGCAACTGCGTAGGGCTTAATGCCATAGCGGGATAAAATGGAGTACTGCATGCCATAGTCATTGACGAACAGGTGTCCCTGCCGTTTCTGGATCTTGTGGCTTGCGTAATAAAAAAGATCATCAATATCAAACTTCAACTCCAGGGAAGGTGTCAGAAAATAGCTGAAATAACCTTTCCGAAGGTAAATGGGATTTCTGAAATAAAGATGATTATCCCGGAAATTAATAAGTGTGACCGCCTTGTCCGGTGACAGAAACTGAAGATGACTGGTATAGTTGGTCAGATCCACGGACGTATCATTCAGGATATGGGCAGCCTCAAGATAAGTGCCATGTGCATCTTCTTCTGTGGAAGAACTGCCGAGGCTGATGTGTTTGTTTTTGTAAGTAATATTGGAACGGTAGTAGATCGTACCGTTTTTTTGTTTTGCGGTATAGACTCCCGGGAGCATAGAACCTCCTATATGATTACTTTTCATCATTGAGATGGGGATAGCATAACATTTTTCAGGTAAGAATGCAAGTTTCGAGGGCGAATACGTTGACATGGACGTATTGTTTCTTATATAATGGGGAAAGAAATTTCCATAAATGTATGAAAATGTTAAAATCGCAGTTTGTGGATGTGCGCTGCCTGACACAGATTGCGTTTGTGTAATGTAACAGGTAAAGTGACAGAGCGCAGCGCAGAAATGAGGATAAAATGGAATTAATGTATGCGAGCACGAGAGATGCGAATGAAAAGGTAACAGCTTCCGAGGCAATCTTAAAAGGATTGGCAAAGGATGGGGGATTGTATGTTCCGACAACGATTCCGACCCTGGATGTAGAGCTGGATGCTCTGGCAAAAATGTCCTATCAGGAGACAGCTTACGAGGTATTAAAACGTTTTCTGACAGACTTTACAGAAGAAGAGTTAAAGCATTGTATTAATGCTGCATACGACAGCAAGTTTGATACTGAGGAGATCGCACCGCTTGTAGATGCAGATGGCGCATATTATCTGGAATTGTTCCATGGACCGACCATTGCATTTAAGGATATGGCTCTTTCTATTCTGCCACATCTGCTGATCGCAGCAGCCCGCAAGAATCAGGTAAAAAATGATATCGTTATCTTAACAGCAACCTCTGGTGATACAGGAAAGGCTGCTTTGGCAGGATTTGCTGATGTAAAGGGAACCAAGATCATCGTATTTTATCCAAAGAACGGTGTCAGCCCAATCCAGGAGAAACAGATGGTAACCCAGAAGGGTGACAACACATTTGTGGTAGGTATCCACGGAAACTTCGATCAGGCACAGACTGGTGTGAAGCAGATGTTCTCCGATGCTGCACTGGCAAAAGAGATGGATGCAGCCGGATATCAGTTCTCATCTGCAAACTCCATCAACATCGGACGTCTGGTACCACAGATCGCATACTATGTATATGCTTATGCAAAATTGTATGCAAACGGTGTGATCGCCAAAGACGAGAAGATCAACATCGTAGTGCCGACAGGAAACTTCGGTAATATTCTGGCAGCGTTCTATGCAAAGAATATGGGACTTCCAATCGCGAAACTGATCTGTGCATCCAATGAAAATAAAGTCCTTTATGATTTCTTCCAGACTGGTACCTATGATAAGAACAGAGAGTTCATGCTGACCAGTTCTCCATCCATGGATATTCTCATCTCAAGCAATCTGGAACGTCTGATTTACCGTATTGCAGGAGAGGATGCAGCAAAGAATACAGAACTGATGAAAGATCTCTCTGCAACTGGAAAATACGAGATTACACCGGAGATGAAAGAAAAATTAGATGACTTTTACGGTAACTACACCAGCGAGGCAGAGACCGCAAAGACCATCCGCAATTTATACGAAAAGACCGGATATATCATTGATACCCATACTGCAGTGGCAGCCGGTGTATATGACAAATACAAAAAGGATACAAAGGATACCGATACCAAGACCGTGATCGCATCTACAGCAAGCCCATTTAAGTTTACCAGAAGCGTAATGGATGCGATCGATATGAAATACGATAGCTTGGGTGATTTTGAGTTAGTTGATGAGTTAAGTAAGATCGGCAATGTAAAAGTGCCACAGGCGATCGAGGAGATCCGCAACGCGGAGGTTCGTCACAAGACAGTTTGTGAAGTGGCAGAGATGCCACAGGTCGTAAAGAAATTCCTTGGTATTTAAGAGAATAAGATAAATGTGTGCGCCCGTCTGGCGCACACCAAAAAGAAAACACAGAAGTTTAACTCTGTGTTTTCTTTTTGGTTCTAATTATTATTCTGATTTATAGATCTCGAAAATGAAGTGGATTGTTCCAAATGGATAAACGATCGGAAGCAGATAAGTCTCTGATTTGAAAGTAAGTAACTCGTCTGTTTCTACCATTGGAGGATCTAAAGCCAATTCGATAGAAAATTCATTGGATACATTTACATTGAATAATCCGTTGTGGAGATTTAAGAAATCTTCCAGAGAGGACTGCACATACTCGTCAAATGCTGTAAATGTCTCGCCAACATATCGTGAAGCAAATGCGATACATGCAGTTTCCGGCATATCGATATAAGTCTTTAAAGAAAAACGTCCGTTGATTTTCTGGGATACACAGTAATTCGTCGGATATTCTTTGCATACATATGGATTTACCGGAGTGAAATCATCTCCGATAAAACGCACCAGATTTGTAAAGAGCAGACGAAGGAATGAAATCTCGAAAGAAGAAAGGGAACGCTCTGCAATTACAAAGAAGTTTTCAACCAGATGGTCGATGGATTCCTGTGTCTCATTGGAATAATCATCTTCATAAATCTCGTTCTGTGATTCGTAGTCAATAATGAGAGACTGGAGCTTTTGGTTGTCAATTAATCCCTCATCTACAAGAGTCTGTCCTAACTGCAAGAAGTCCGGACTCTGTGACTGCAAAAGTTCAGCAACCTGTGCCTCTGTAAGATATCCCTCATGGATAGCAAGCTCACCGAAACGGGAATCCTGATGGGTCTGCATAATTACAATTTGATCTACTTCGTTCGCTGTCATGTATCCGGCATGCATTGCAAGGGTACCAAGTTTCAAATGCTCGGAAGACTTTTTCTCCAAAGCATGGATAAGCTGATCGCCGGTTACGACATGATTTGCTAATAGATAGTTACCAAAAAACTGGGCGTACATAGTTAGCTCCTTTCAAATCTGGAAGTGATAATGTGTTGAATTTGATCCGCCGTTTTTAAAGGTTTTTGCACAAAATCCTTTGCACCTGCCTCAATGGCGGCACGGAGCTGTGACTGTGTTCCCACAGATGAGACAATAATGATATCGGCATTTTTATCAAAATCAATGATTTCACGAATAGCAGCATTTCCATCTTTTACTGGCATTACAATGTCAAGGAAGACAAGAGTTGGCTTTTCTTTTTTGTACATGTCGATGCAATCCTGACCATTGGATGCTTCTAAAAAGACCGGAGAGCCATACTGCGAAATAATGTCTTTGATCTGTTTCCTTGCGAGTATAGAATCGTCACCGATGAGAATTTTTGCGTCTTCTAATGTCATGGTTCTTTCCCCCATCTCTATTGTATTTATACTTTATTTTACACTACTTGGGAAAATAGTTCAATCGTTATAGATGAAAAATGTACTAAAAAGTCCCGATTTGTAATAAATTTGTACTGGATTCTTGCACCTGTTTCTGAGAAAAGCTATAATAGCATTAAAAAAAGATGGAGAGAAGAGACATGGATTTAAACACGATCATGATGCCGGTTTTGGATGCGGTCATTGCAATGATGGGCGTATATCTGATCTTTGCCGGATGGAAGATGAAAAAGACCAATGAGATCAGCGTACTTTTAATCGCAGAGGAAGAACGCAAAAAATGCAAAAATAAAGAGAGATTCATTCAGGATATCTATTGGAAAGAAATGACGTTTGGCGTTGTCATGACAATCGTGGCTGTGCTTGGATTTATCAACGAATTTGTGACAAAACTCGGGAAATTTAATTATATTGAGCTTGCAGTCTTTTTACTGGTATTTATCTGGTTCCAGCATGAACTGGTAGCGGCAAGGGGCAAATACCTGTCGAATTTCCGCTAGAAATCAGCTGATTTTCACAGGAACATCACAAAGCCACGCTAACATATCAGAAAGAAATTTGGAAATGGAGAGAACGATGGAGAGAATATTAGTCGTAGATGATGAAGAAAAGATCCGTGCCATCATTCGTAAATATGGTGAATTTGAGGGTTACGAGATCACAGAAGCCCATGATGGGATGGAGGCAGTGGAACTCTGCAAAAAACAGGATTTTGATCTGATGATACTGGATGTTATGATGCCGGAGCTGGATGGTTTTTCCGCCTGCCGCGAGATCAAAAAGAGAAAAAATATTCCGGTGATCATGCTGTCTGCGCGTGGAGAAGAATATGACAAGATCCACGGATTTGAGCTCGGGATCGATGATTATGTGGTAAAACCGTTTTCACCGCGTGAACTGATGATGCGTGTGAAAGTCGTCATTGGCAGAAATACGCCAAAGGATACATTGGATGGACATGAGAGATTTCAGGCAGAGGGGCTGTTGGTGGATTTTACCGGACGGACTGTTTCTGTGGACGGCACCAGAGTCGATATGTCACCAAAAGAGTATGACCTTTTATTTTATCTGGTAAGAAACCGCAACATTGCGTTAGCACGTGAAAAGCTGATCACAGAGGTCTGGGGCTATGACTATTATGGGGATGACAGAACGTTAGATACCCATATCAAACTGCTCCGGAGCAGCCTTGGCGAATACCGCAAATTTTTAGTGACATTACGGGGGGTGGGATACCGGTTTGAAACATGAAAAGATAAGCATTAAATGGAAAATATTCTTTTATCTTCTTATCTTTACCGGGATACTGTTAGTCGTGCTCTGGCTGGTCCAGATCTGCTATCTGGATACGTTTTACAAGACCATTAAAAACCGGGAGGCAGTGCAGCTGACCAGTGAGGTTACAGAGATCTTACAGTCGGAGGATGAAGATAAAGAAGAAAAGATCGATGCCTTAACGGCACGGTATAATATGGCAGTGCTTGTGGCGGAGCAGGATGGCACGATCCTTTACAGTGCCGAATATATCCCAAATTCTAACTTAAATATGATGCCGGCAGAACTGGTGCAGGATTGCTATCAAAGGGCAGTCGAAGATGGAGGCAGCACCAGGATCGAATTTGGTGGTGGTGAACGGAAGCCGTTTACGCAGCCGGATACCGATATACCGGAAATGCCAGAAACAAATGAGAGTGCGCAGGCAGATGCAGACCGGATGATGGATGGATTTATGCAAAATCATGGACAGGATCGGATTGAAAGTGTGATCACTGTAAATCTTGTCCCGGTGGATGGAACAGAGGTATTGCTGTTTGTCAATACGCAGTTGACACCGGTGGATGCAACGGTCAATACGTTACGGGTGGAACTGGTCTGGATTACTTTTATCATGATACTGCTTTCCCTGGTGGTCGCACTTTTAATCTCCCGTCAGGTGTCCAAATCCTTTATCAAGATCAATGAATCGGCAAAGAAGATGGCAAAGGGTGATTTCTCTGTCCGCTTTGAAGGCAAGGATTACAGGGAAATTGCAGAATTATCGGATACCTTAAATGCAACAGCTGTGGAGTTAAACCGGAATGAGAGCTTACGGCGGGAACTGATCGCCAATGTGTCACATGACCTTCGGACGCCGCTTACGATGATCATTGCCTATGCAGAGGTTATGCGTGACCTGCCGGGGGAAAATACACCGGAAAACGTACAGGTTGTCATTGACGAGGCGGCAAGACTTACCAATCTGGTCAATGATATGCTGGATATGTCCAAACTGCAGGCTGGAGTAATGGTAAAGAATGCAGAGATTTATAATCTGACCGAAAGCATTGAAACGGTTCTGGAACGCTACAACAAATTAAAAGAACAGGAAGGATATGTTATCGAGTTTGACTATGACCGCAAGGTTTATGTCGATGCGGATGAATACAAGATCTTTCAGGTCATTTATAATCTGATCAATAACGCCATCAATTATACCGGGACGGATAAGACGGTCCGGGTAAGACAGAAAGTAGTAGAAGACAGGGTGCGCATTGAGGTCGAGGACAGCGGAGAGGGCATCGCCAAAGAGGATCTGCCGTATGTATGGGATCGCTATTATAAAGTGGACAAGACACATAAACGTTCTGTGATGGGAACCGGTCTTGGACTTTCTATCGTAAAGAATATATTAGAGCTTCATGATGCCGCTTATGGTGTCTGGAGCGAGGAAGGAAAAGGTTCTATCTTCTGGTTTGAACTCTCTCTTGCAACGAAATCATAGAAGGAATTTCCTATACAGTAAAAAAAGAGTCGTTTACGACTCTTTTTTTCGTTCATCCATAGGGATATAGACTTTGTGTTCGCCCACGTTTTTATAGGCAGGACGCATGATCTTGCCATTGATCGCAACTTCCTCGAGGCGGTGTGCACTCCATCCAGAAATTCGTGCGATCGCGAAGATCGGTGTATATAACTCGACTGGAAGTCCAAGCATGGAATAAGCAAATCCACTGAAAAAGTCGACATTTGGGCTGACACCCTTGTAGATCTTGCGTTCTTCTGCAATGATCTGCGGAGCAAGACGTTCTACCGCAGAATAGAGTGCAAATTCTTTTTCGTAGCCTTTCTCGGCAGAGAGACGTTCCACGAAAGAGCGGAAAATACGTGCTCTCGGGTCAGACAGTGAGTAAACAGCGTGCCCCATACCATAGATCAGACCAGCTTTATCAAATGCTTCTTTGTGAAGCAGAGCTCTTAAATAACGGCTGATCTCTTCCTCGTCACTCCAGTCGGAAAGATTGGATTTCATATCATCAAACATTTTTACAACTTTGATGTTGGCACCACCGTGTTTTGGACCCTTTAAGGAGCCTAAGGATGCCGCAATGGCAGAATAGGTATCGGTGCCGGAAGAAGAAACCAGATGCGTGGTAAAGGTAGAGTTATTTCCACCACCATGCTCCATATGAAGAATTAATGCGATATCGAGAAGTTTTGCCTCAAGTGGAGAAAACTGGCTGTCTGCACGCAAAATATGTAGGATATTTTCGGCAGTAGAGTATTCCGGCTTTGGAGGATGGATAAAGAGGCTGGCACCATCGTGATAGTGCTTGTAAGCCTGATAGCCGTAAACGGATAGCAGAGGAAACAGACTGATCAACTGCAGACACTGACGAAGTACATTCGGAAGAGAAATATCATCTGCCATATCATCGTAGGAATAGAGGGTCAGTACGCTTCTGGCAAGGGTATTCATCATATCTTTGCTTGGAGCTTTCATAATGATATCTCTGACAAAACTGGTCGGAAGTGTACGGTAATCGCTGAGCATTCTGGTAAAGTCGGATAACTCATCTGCAGTCGGGAGTTTTCCAAAAAGCAGAAGATAAGTACATTCTTCAAAACCAAAGTGGCTGCCTTCCGGGAGTCCCTGGATAATATCACGAACATTATAACCTCTATAGTAAAGTTCACCATCTGCAGGAACGGTTTTTCCATCGACTTCTCTGGTGGAAGAGACCTCGGAAATCTCGGTCAGTCCAACGAGTACGCCTTTTCCGTTTAAGTCGCGCAGACCACGTTTGACATCGTATTGTGTATAAAGCTCCGGATCGATCTTGGAACACTGTTCACTGAGTGTGGCAAGGTGCTGTAATTCGGGGGTGATTTCGCAAAAACGATTTGTAGACATGTTAGCCCTCCTTTATAGTAATAGTGTGCACTTCATTAAAATAAAGCATGAAAATATCATAACACATGTATTTATTTTTATACAAGGAAAATGGCTATTTTTTATGAAAATTTAAGAAGATACTTCTTTCCTTATTAAAAAAATTGAATTACAATAGGATTAAAAGATGTGATTCCTAAGGAGGAGAACTATGAATCAGGAAATGATAAAAGAAGCCATTCTGGCAAAAGAAAATGCTTATGCACCATATTCTCATTTTAGAGTGGGAGCAGCACTTTTGACGAAGAGTGGAAAAATATATCGTGGCTGTAACATTGAGAATGCAGCATATACACCTACAAACTGTGCAGAGCGGACAGCCTTTTTTAAAGCGGTTTCAGAGGGAGAGAGAGAGTTCGAGGCGATCGCGATCACGGGAGATGCAGATGACTACCTTTATCCCTGCGGCGTATGCAGACAGGTAATGGCAGAGTTCTGTGATCCGGCTGCTTTCAGGATTTTTTTAGTAAAGAATGAAAATGATGTAAAGGAATTTACCTTACAGGAACTCTTGCCAGGTGGCTTTACAAACGCAGATCTGGAAAAGGGCGTTCGTATTTAAGAAAACAGCATAAATATGGATGCTCTATATACATTTTTATGAGCAGAAAGCATATAAAAACCGGAAACGAAACTTCGTTTCCGGTTTTTTATATCGGGAAATCCGACTAATTATGCCTGAGGACCTGCAGAAACTAATGCTTTACCAGCTTCGTTTCCTTCGTATTTAGCAAAGTTCTTAACAAATCTTGCAGCAAGATCTTTTGCTTTTGTCTCCCACTCAGAAGCGTTAGCGTAAGTATCACGAGGATCTAAGATACCTGCATCAACACCTGGAAGCTCTGTAGGAACTTCGAAGTTGAAGTATGGGATGGTCTTAGTAGGAGCAGATAAGATAGCTCCGCTTAAGATCGCATCGATGATACCACGGGTATCTTTGATGGAGATACGTTTTCCTGTTCCGTTCCATCCTGTATTTACAAGATATGCTTTTGCTCCGCTCTTTTCCATTTTCTTAACGAGCTCTGCAGCATATTTTGTAGGATGTAACTCTAAGAATGCCTGTCCAAAGCAAGCAGAGAAAGTAGGAGTAGGCTCGGTAATTCCGCGCTCTGTACCTGCTAACTTAGCTGTGAAACCAGACAGGAAGTAGTACTGTGTCTGCTCTGGAGTTAAGATAGATACTGGAGGAAGTACACCAAATGCATCTGCTGATAAGAAGATTACGTTCTTAGCTGCTGGAGCAGAAGAGATTGGACGTACAATGTTTTTAATGTGGTTGATCGGATAAGATACACGAGTATTCTCGGTAACGCTCTTATCTTTGAAGTCGATCTTACCAGAAGCGTCTAAGGTTACGTTCTCTAACAGTGCATCACGAACGATCGCATTGTAGATATCTGGCTCAGAATCTTTGTCAAGATCGATAACTTTTGCGTAGCATCCACCCTCAAAGTTGAATACGCCGTTGTCATCCCAGCCGTGCTCGTCATCACCGATTAAGAGACGCTTCGGATCGGTAGAAAGAGTTGTTTTACCTGTTCCGGAAAGACCGAAGAAGATAGCTGTGTTCTCACCGTTCATATCTGTGTTTGCAGAGCAGTGCATAGAAGCGATGCCCTTTAATGGCAGATAGTAGTTCATCATAGAGAACATACCTTTTTTCATTTCTCCGCCGTACCATGTATTTACGATAACCTGCTCACGGCTTGTGATGTTGAACATAACAGCTGTCTCAGAGTTTAATCCTAACTCTTTGTAGTTCTCAACTTTTGCTTTGGAAGCGTTGTAAACAACGAAATCTGGCTCGAAGTTCTCAAGCTCTTCAGCAGTAGGTTTGATGAACATGTTTGTAACAAAGTGTGCCTGCCAAGCAACCTCAACGATGAAACGGATTGCCATACGGGTATCTTTGTTTGCACCACAGAAAGCATCCACTACGAAAAGTCTCTTGTTAGAGAGCTCTTTGATCGCGATGTCTTTTACTGCGCTCCATGCTTCCTGGCTTGCAGGATGGTTGTCATTTTTGTACTCGTCAGATGTCCACCATACAGTGTCCTTGGAATTCTCATCAACTACGATGAACTTATCTTTAGGAGAACGTCCTGTATAGATACCTGTCATAACGTTGACAGCACCGAGTTCACTTTCCTGACCTTTTTCAAAACCTTCAAGTGTTGGTTTTGTTTCCTCTTCGAATAACACTTCGTAAGAAGGATTGTAAACAACTTCTGTGGTTCCGGTAATACCGTACTTGCTTAAATCAATTTTTGCCATCTTACTTAACCTCTTTCTTTAAAATTTTGTTATGATAATTACCTGTAAAATACAGGCATTATACGAAAAATGACAGGAAAACAGCGTACACTGCTTTCCGTATTCTATTATACATAATAAATTCATAAAATCAATAAATAATAGAAAGAAAAACATAATTTGGCACTAATTAATTGTTGCGAAACGGGACATATTAAAGTATAATAAGACTAACAAAACAGCCTGGGATGTGCGACACCCTACATTTTTGAACCTACATTTACGTTCATGGGATTCTTATATTCGAAGGCAGATGTCAAGCCACCAGTACCTTTTGGTACGCGAGCAGTGGAAGGCAGAAACTGACGTGCGGTTACCCACCTAGCTTTGGCTAGGCGTCAAAAACGTAGGAAACGGCATTTTGGGTCATGCAAAAGATTCTGTTTGAAGTACAGAAGAGCTGCAGTAAGGTACTTTAGAGAAGATCGTAAGATACTATCCGAGAAAGTGATAAAGTACCAAAGAATATATGCACAGTGTTGTGCATCACAATATACCAAAGAGGGAAGCTGCTTTGAAATATAAGCAGCTTCTTTTTTTCATAATATAGAAATACAGGGGAAAGAAATGAGACAGCGTAAAAAGAGCAGTGGAAAGCAAAAAGCAGTACTGTTTACAGTGCTTGTGATAGTTTTTTCCTTATTATTATGGCAGAAATTAAAGCCGGATTACATAGAGAACGATTATTCTTCTGATTTCGTCGGAATAGCGGAGATCAAAAGTGAACTCGCATTCGGCGTTTACTCCGGGGAAGAGTGGGATGATTTTTTTGCTCAGTATGATAAAAATTATCTTACCGGGGAGAGCCTGGATGCGATGCTAAAAAAACTGGGTGTTTCCGAACAGATCACCGGGAAAAAATACCGGAAACACCATGTGATAGCAAGATCAGAATGGAATGATGTCTACAGCCAGATCCGGGACTATCTGGATTTAAACCGGCTGGTGTCAGAGCAGAAGATCTTAATCTTAGAGCAGGAGGCGGCAAAGGATGGCGTTTTGCTTTTGACCAATGAGGGGGATTTCTTTACTCCGCTTGATGGGCAGTATTTCAAGCCATGGCAGGCATATGAAGTCTATGTGATGGATGGGACATGTATCGGCATTAAGCAGGTTTGTGGGGATGAGCTGACCATTCCTAATGTTTATTTAAAGGAAAATACAGGCGAACAGCTTTCCTTTTTATTTGCCGGAGCAGAGTATCAAAAGGAGGTTTCATCCGTGGAAACCGATCTTTCTCTGGGCGTTTGTGATGTGATCGTGCAGGATCTGGAGATTACGGCATTACATATGAAACAGGACCAGATCGAGGGGAAACTGTTGTCCTATGATGAAGAAAATATTGAGATCAGGGATTATGGAAAGATCGCACATCCGAAAAATTTACCGGTTTATCAGACGTACGGGGAGATTACGGAAAAATCGATCTCGGATATTGTACTTGGAAATATGAATGTTTCCTATATTACGGCGGGAACTGAAGTATGTGCGATCCTGATCCGTGAGCCGGCAAAAATAAAGGATATCCGTGTGCTGCTTCTGGCAGAGGATGGCGGAAACTACAGAAATGATGTCTATCTCAAATGCAATACGCCTGCAACGGTTTCCTGGGGCGATGGAAATGAAGAGGTTGAAGCAGAAACGCTGCTGCATATGAACGATTACCTGGCGGCACATGAGGGAAAGACCATTATTGTGACGCCGGGAGAGGGTGGTACACTTATGATCTGTGCGGAGGATGGCAGTGCGACATCGACCCCATATGCCGGCACAATGGAAGTAAGACAGTATGAGCAGGGCGATACGTTAGTCAATCAGCTTCCGTTTGAACAGTATCTGTATGCGGTCGTACCGAGCGAGATGCCGTCAAGCTTTGAAAAAGAGGCGTTGAAAGCGCAGGCGATCTGTGCGAGAAGTTATGCGTATATCCAGCTTTTGCGGGCAGACCTTGCAGAATTTGGTGCACATATCAATGACAGTACATCCTATCAGGTTTACCATAAACAGGAGCCGACAGCCGAGGCGATTGCTGCGGTAGAGGAGACCAGAGGAAAAATGCTTTATTTTCAGGATGAAGTGGTGGAAGCCTATTATTTTTCAACTTCCATGGGATATACGGATACCGCAGAGATCTGGAATGTGAGTGATATCGGAAAATATGGATATCTGCATAAATTCTGTCTAAATGAGTCGGACTATGACGGAAATCTTTCAGATGAGGCAGACTTTTTGCAGTATATTAAGAGCAGCCAGACGGGATATGACAGCGGGATCAAGTATTACCGCTGGTTTGCAACGGCAGATCTTTCAGGGAAAACAGAAAAGATCAACACAATTTTAGAAAACAGGCATTCCATTTCAGAGGAGAACGTGTTATATTATGACTCTAGTGAAAAAATGGGAGATCTTACCGGCATTTCGGTGGGGCAGCGCAGCCAATCCGGTGCGATACTGACATTGAAACTGCAATATGAAAAGGGCGCAGTGACGGTAAAGACAGAATATAATATCCGGAAAATACTGGGCTGTCTGGTGGAAAAGATCGTATATGCAGACGGAAGTGAGAATGATGAGGTAAGTATGTTGCCGAGTGCGTTCTGCGCTGTTGAAAAACAGGAGGACGGAAGCTATATCCTGCGCGGAGGCGGTTATGGGCATGGACTTGGCATGAGCCAGAACGGTGCAAATGGAATGGCAAAGGCAGGCATGACCTGTGAGGAGATCTTACAGTCCTTTTATCAGAATGTAGAAATAAAAGAAGCCAGCGAATAGAGAGGGAAAAACATGATTTGGAAGATTATAGGGAATGTCAAGGCATTTATGGATAAATGCAAACGGGATAAGATCAATGCTTACTCAGCACAGTCAGCATTTTTTATCATATTATCCATCATTCCATTTCTGATGGTGTTTTCTTCCTTATTACAATACACCAATATAACAGAAGGTGTTTTGTTTAAGATCGTGCAGGAAGTCATGCCGCAGTATGTGGCACCATTTCTGATCTCATTGATCGATGAGGTATACAACCGCTCGGTCGGAATCATTTCGATCACGGCTGTTGCTGCAGTCTGGTCGGCAGCAAAGGGCGTGCAGTATATGACGGACGGTCTGAATTCAGTCAATGACCTGGAAGAAACGAGAAACTGGTTTATCCTCCGGTTCTGGGCAATCGTTTACACGGTCGTGTTTTTGGTGGCGATCGTATTTACGATGTTAGTCCTCGTATTTGGAAACTCTCTGCATGATATCGCAACGGGGTATGTGCCGTTTTTAGCAAAGGCGGTCAGTATCCTGGCGGGATTCCGCGGACTCTGGATGTTACTGTTTCTGATCCTGTTTTTTGATATCATATTTACGGCACTGCCAAACCGCAAACTTACCTTAAAAAGTCAGCTTCCGGGTGCAGCAATCTGTGGCGTGGCATGGTATGTTTTTTCGTTTGGACTGTCGGTCTATGTAGATTATTTCAATGGATTTTCCATGTATGGAAGTCTGACCACGATCGCATTGATCATGCTGTGGCTGTACTTCTGTATGTATATTATGATGATGTCGGCGGAGGTCAATGTCGTGTTTAACGATTCTTTTCCGAAATGGCTGACAAAGCAGCACAAGGGTGCATGAATTTTGAAAAAGTCCTTGAACTTGCAGAAATGCTGTGATAAAATGCAATACAGAGTGAAAAGGCAATGAATGTGTACGGATGAGTCCGGGTATCCGATTGGGATATTCAGTAGAGCACTATACTCCTTTCAGAGAGAGTGGGTCATCGGCTGTAAGCCCGCTTAAGAAGAGGTAGGAATCGAATTTCACACAGGAGCCGCATCAGTGAAAGTTAAGTAGCAGATGACGTTCATACGCGTTAAGTATGTTAAGTGCTTTTAGAAAAATCTAAAAGAAACAGGGTGGTACCGCGGAACTGTTCGTCCCTAGACGAATGTTTCCGCGGTTTTTTGATAATAGAATGTCCGCGAAGCGTACAGGTTATTATGCCGGCAGGTTTGCCATCCCCATCAGAGAAAACAAAGAAAAAGGAGATATATGATGAAAGAAAAACTGCAAAAAATCAGAGAAGATGCGATTCGTCAGATCCAGGAATCCGGAGATCTTAACAAACTGAATGATGTACGTGTTGCGATCCTTGGAAAAAAAGGAGAGCTGACTGCTGTATTAAAAGGAATGAAAGATGTCAGCCCGGAAGAGCGTCCCTTAGTAGGACAGCTTGTCAATGAGACACGTGAGAGCATCGAAAAAATATTGGAAGAAACCAAAAACAAACTGGAAAATGCAGAGTTAGAGGCAAAATTAAAAAGAGAAGTGATCGATGTTACCTTACCTGCAAAGAAAAACAGCGTAGGACATCGTCATCCAAATACCATTGCATTAGAAGAGGTAGAGCGTATCTTTACCGGTATGGGATATGAAGTCGTGGAGGGACCGGAAGTAGAGTATGACTACTACAACTTCGAAGCATTAAACATTCCGGCAAACCACCCGGCAAAAGATGAGCAGGATACTTTCTATATTAATGATAAGATCGTACTTCGTACCCAGACTTCTCCGGTACAGGTACGTGAGATGGAAAAAGGAAAACTCCCGATCCGTATGATCGCACCGGGACGTGTATTCCGTGCAGATGAAGTGGATGCGACACATTCTCCATCCTTCCATCAGATCGAGGGACTTGTCATTGACAAGAACATCACATTCTCTGATCTGAAGGGGACACTGGCAGAGTTCGCAAGACAGTTATTCGGAAAAGATACCAAAGTAAAATTCCGTCCGCATCATTTCCCATTTACAGAGCCGTCTGCTGAGATGGATGTTACCTGTTTTAAATGTGGTGGAAAAGGCTGCCGTTTCTGTAAGGGAGAGGGCTGGATCGAGATTTTAGGCTGTGGAATGGTACATCCGAGAGTACTCCGTATGAGTGGCATTGACCCGGAAGAAAATTCCGGATTTGCATTTGGAATTGGTCTGGAACGTATCGCCTTATTGAAATATGAAATTGATGACATGCGCCTGTTGTATGAGAATGACCAGCGCTTCTTAAATCAATTTTAGCAGAAAGTGAGAACGACGTTACGATATTTAGGAGGAAACTATGAATACATCATTAAAATGGATCAAAGATTTAGTACCTGGGCTTACATGTACGCCACAGGAATATATGGATGCCATGACATTGTCAGGATCTAAAGTAGAAGGTTATGAGAACATGGATGAGGATCTTGAGAAGATCGTCATTGGTCAGGTAAAGAGCATTGAGAAACATCCGGATGCAGATAAGTTAGTAATCTGCCAGGTGGATATCGGAACCGAGACCATCCAGATCGTAACCGGAGCACCAAACGTAACAGAGGGCGCGAAAGTGCCGGTTGTTCTGGACGGTGGTAAAGTAGCGGGCGGTCATGATGGCAACAGAGCCGAGGGCGGCATCAGGATCAAAAAGGGAAAATTAAGAGGGATCGAGTCAAACGGTATGATGTGTTCCATCGAGGAACTTGGTTCTACCAGAGATATGTTCCCATTAGCACCGGAAAACGGACTTTATATCTTACCGGAAGATGCACCGGTAGGAGCCAATGCCGTAGAATATTTAGGACTTGATGATACTGAAGTGGAATATGAGATCACTTCAAACCGTGTGGACTGTTTCTCTATTCTTGGTATTGCAAGAGAGGCTGCTGCAACTTTTGATAAAAAATTCGTGCCACCGGTTGTAACAGAGACCGGAAACAGTGAAGATGTCAACGACTACATCAAAGTAGATGTAAAAGACACCGATCTGTGTTCCAGATATGTGGCAAGAGTTGTAAAAAATATCAAACTGGCACCATCACCGGAATGGATGCAGCGCAGACTCCGCGCACAGGGTATCAGACCGATCAATAACATCGTCGACATTACCAACTATGTCATGGAAGAGTATGGTCAGCCAATGCACGCTTATGATCTGGATACGATCGAATACAATGAGATCGTGGTAAGACGTGCAGCGAAAGATGAGAAATTCGTGACATTAGATGGTCAGGAGCGTATCCTTGATGATTCTGTCCTTGTGATCTGTGATGGAAAGAAAGCTGTTGGTATGGCAGGTATCATGGGTGGAGAAAACTCCATGATCACAGACAATGTAAAGACCATGTTATTCGAGGCAGCATGTTTCGATGGAACCAACATCCGTCTTTCCAGCAAAAAAGTAGGACTTCGTACCGATGCTTCCTCTAAATTTGAAAAAGGACTGGACCCGAATACTGCAATGGAGGCAATGAACCGTGCCTGCCAGTTAGTAGAGGAACTGGGTGCCGGAGAAGTTGTCGGCGGAGCCGTTGACGTTTATCCGGTGAAAAAAGAGGGAAGAAGAATTCCGTTTGAGCCTGAGAAATATAATAAATTACTGGGAACAGACATCAGCAAAGAGACCATGCTTTCTTATTTTGCCAAACTGGAGCTTTCCTATGATGAAAAGACAAATGAGATCATGGTTCCATCCTTCCGGCAGGATCTGGAATGTGATGCCGATTTAGCAGAAGAAGTAGCACGTTTCTTTGGTTACGATAAGATCCCGACCACATTGCCAAGCGGTGAGGCAACCACCGGAAAGATCAGCTTCAAGATGAGAATTGAGGACGTGGCAAGAGATATCGCAGAGTTCTGTGGTTTCTCACAGGGAATGACCTATTCTTTCGAAAGCCCGAAAGTATTTGATAAATTACTGCTTCCGGCAGATTCTCCACTGCGTAAGACCGTTGTGATCAGCAATCCGCTTGGAGAAGATTTCTCTATTATGAGAACCACTTCCTTAAATGGTATGCTGACTTCATTATCTACGAACTATAACCGCAGAAATAAGGATGTCCGTCTGTACGAACTGGGAAATATCTATCTTCCAAAACAGATTCCGGTTACCGAACTTCCGGAAGAGCGTATGCAGTTTACACTCGGAATGTATGGAGAGGGCGATTTCTTTACCATGAAGGGTGTGGTAGAAGAGTTCTTATATAAAGTAGGAATGAAACAGAAACCGGAGTACGATCCGAATGCCGGAAAGACATTTTTACATCCGGGACGTCAGGCAAATGTGGTATATGATGGAACCGTCATCGGATATCTGGGAGAAGTACATCCTACTGTAGCGGCTAATTATTCCATCAAGGATCGCGTTTATGTAGCAGTCATTGACATGCCGGAGATTGTTTCCCGTGCATCCTTTGATTATAAATATGAAGGAATTGCAAAATTCCCAGCTGCAACCCGTGACATCTCCATGATCGTACCAAAGGATGTGCTGGCAGGAGACATCGAAAAAGTATTTGAGACAAAGGGCGGCAAACTCTTAGAAAGCTATCAGCTCTTTGATATTTACGAGGGAGCACAGATCAAGTCTGGCTATAAATCGATTGCATATTCTCTGGCATTCCGTGCAAAAGACCGTAACCTGGAAGAGGCAGATATCACAGGTGCCATGAATAAGATCGTAAAAGCGTTAGAAGCAATGGGCGCAGAACTCAGGAAATAAGATAAAGGAAGTAACAATGGACGTAAAAGATTTTTATTATGATCTGCCAGAGGAACTGATCGCACAGGATCCTCTGGAGGATCGTTCCAGTTCAAGACTGATGGTTCTGGATAAGAAAACAGGAGAGGTGGAACACAAAGTGTTCCGCGATATCCTGTCTTATCTGAAACCGGGGGATTGTCTTGTACTCAATAATACAAAAGTAATCCCGGCAAGACTTTACGGGGTAAAAGAGGGAACCGAAGCCAGGATAGAGATCCTTCTTTTAAAAAGAAAAGAGAACGATGTCTGGGAGACTTTAGTAAAACCGGGCAAAAAATGCAAGGTCGGAACCAAAATAATTTTTGGAGATGGGATCTTAACCGGTGAAGTCATTGATATTGTGGAAGAGGGAAACCGTCTGATCCAGTTCCGGTATGAGGGGATCTTTGAAGAAATCTTAGACCGGCTGGGACAGATGCCGCTGCCACCTTACATTACCCATCAGTTGAAAGATAAGAACCGTTATCAGACCGTTTATGCAAAATATGATGGTTCTGCAGCTGCACCGACGGCGGGACTTCATTTTACACCGGAACTGTTGCAACAGGTGCGTGATATGGGAGTGGAGATCGCAGAGGTAACACTTCATGTTGGACTCGGTACGTTCCGTCCAGTTAAGGAAACGGATGTGCTCAAACACCACATGCACTCGGAGTTTTATCAGATCACGCAGCAGGAAGCGGATAAGATCAACAAAGCAAAACAGGAAGGCCGCAGAGTGATTGCAGTCGGAACCACGAGCACGAGAACCTTAGAGGCTGCATCCGATGAAAACGGCTTTTTGAAGGAGACGAGCGGATGGACGGAGATCTTTATCTATCCGGGCTATCAGTTTAAAGTGATCGATGCCCTGATCACAAATTTCCATCTGCCCGAGTCGACACTGGTCATGCTGGTATCTGCACTTGCAGGAAGAGAACATGTGTTACATGCGTATGAGATCGCGGTACAGGAGAAATACCGGTTTTTCAGTTTTGGCGATGCAATGTTCATAAAGTAAAAATGAAGTGAAATGGAGAATGGTATGGTAGAAAGGCGAGGACATAAAAGACTGGATCTGGAAGTATCGGTGCGGTTAGAACGTCTGGATGACGATGGGATGGCGACATCAAAATATGTCCATGTGGATGTGACAGATATATCCAGAAGCGGGATTGGATTTACGGCAACACGGGCACTGGATATGCATGCATATTATGACACGAAGATACAGATCTGGACACAGGAAGTATTGGAGGCAGTCATTGAGATCGTCCGGGAAGAAAAACAAGAGGACGGAAGCTATAAATACGGGGGAATTTTTATCGGAATGTCTGATACAGATGCGGTAAAGATTGATATTTATCAGATTTTTAATGACGTATAAAAGAAAACAGATCAAAGAGAGAGGGCGTTGCCGCAATGAGAACTGTTTCTCAAGGTGGTAACGCCTTTTTATATAGCTGTGATTATGCTTCGTAATTTGTTACGGTAATGGTATAGGAACTGGTTCCCTCGACATAAACGGTGCCATCTGTTCCCTGAATGGTTACGGTGTTGCCCTTGGCATCCTGAATGGTTCCAGCACAGGAGAGAGAAGATAATGTGCTGTCCCCCGTTACGATCCAGGTGGAGGAGGAATCAACAGACAGATTTGCATATCCGTCTCCGCCATTTCCGGCATTGCTTTCATCCTGAACAAATGCTCCGGTCCAGACAGAGTCATTGGTCAAAGAGACATCCAGTGTGCTGATGGAGTCCCAGATGATAGAACCTTCCATGGTCTGGGTATCTGCTGTAAATTTACAGTCCGCGCCGTTGGCACCTGCGGTTCCCCAGCCTCTTGCATTGCTGTTTCCGGTACATTTCAGAAGAAAATCATCAGAATCAGAGTTATTTAAGGTAACATTGGATAGGTAAAAGGTGCTTTCCGTGTTGGTCGTATAGAACAGACCACCATTTTGGGAAGTGAGACTTCCGCCTGTCATGGAGAAGGTACTGTTTCCAACTTCGGAATCACCGGACATACTCTGGTATAAAATGACAGTCCAGGTGCAGTCGTTTTGTTCATTTTCCGGCATATCTCCGGTAAGATCGCAGTTTTTAAGGGTTAAGGAATTTAATCCCTCAATGCAGACTGCTTCAGAACCGGTTGCAGTCAGGGCAGCATCTGCTATGCTGATATCAGCAGTACAGTAAACAGCTGGAGAACCGGAACCATTTGAGGTGTAGGAACCTCCGGTAACATCCATGGTACCGCCGCCACGATCACTTCGGATCGCTGCAGAAGAGGCACCTTCTGTTGTAACGGTCAGGTTTTTTGCTGTCAGGGTACCGCCACCTGCTACATGGATGCCGCCGGAAGTATCCTGTTTGGTGGAAATGGTGGTGTTGGATACGGTTACATTGCCATCGCCATAAGCAAAGACACCTGCTGCACCCGCAGCATCAGTCTCAATGGTGCTGTCTGCAATGGTCAGATTTCCGTTCAGTGCTAAAATTCCTGCACCAACACCGTAAAAGCTGGAGTTGTCACCACCGGTACTGTCGGAGGATTCGCGGCTTAACGTGATATCAGATAAGGAAACATTGGCACCTTCCTCTACCAGAATAGCGTTTTCATCCGTGCCGGTAGAGGTAAAGGTTTCGCCGGAAACCTCAGTATCTTCTGTATAGGTGTTTGCTGCAGTATAGGAAGTTGGGGCAGAAGAGCCGCCTGGGGCGGCTCCTGTCTGCATGTTGGATGGGTCAGAGATTGTAATAGTAAGTGCATTTCCAGAATCATCTAAAGTAACAGTGACCATGACACCCTCGGATAAAGCGGACAGATCGGTTTCGTTTCCGTCTTTATCCAAAACGGTGGTCGTGTCGGTCAGCGGAATGGTCTGTGTTTCCAGACTACTCATATCCGGTGCTCCGCCAGCCGGATCGCCGGAACCATTGCCGCCTGTCGGTGGCTCACCCGGCTTATCGGAAGAACTGTCAGAAGAACCATTGGAATTACCATCGGTCGGTGGTTCACCCGGTTTTTCGCCCTGTGCATTTTCCGGCATAGAGGCGATGGTGAGTTCGGTATCGGAAACGGACGAAACCATTCCGGTTACGGTTGTGCATTCTGCGCTTTCTGTAGATGCTTTATCATTTGTTGTATCTGTTTCCGTGCTTAGCTCAGCGGAAACGGTTGTGTTTTCTTTTGAATTATTGGCAGCACCGCATCCGGTAAATAAAAGTGTTCCGGTCAGTGCGAGACATAATAGAACTTTTTGATATTTCATGTTTGTGTCACTCCTTTTCTCTTGATGATTGTATTGTAGGGGCGGAATGTGACGGCTGTGTGATGTGGGATGGGAAATTGAATGAAGATATTATTTTCCAATACATAAAAATGTGAAAATGTACAAAAAATGGTAATGATTCATTGAAACAAAGCTGTTTCAGTGATAAAATAACATTACTAAAATTTGTACATTGTACAGAAATGAGGAATACAATGATGGAAATTAGGAGAGATTCCTACCTGGAACAGTTAAAACAAAGAAAAAACAATGGAATGATCAAGATCATTACAGGAATTAGAAGATGCGGAAAATCATTTCTGTTATTTGTGTTATATAAGAAATATTTATTGGAGAGCGGTGTCGATCAGGATCACATTATTGAGATTGCTTTGGATGGCATTGAAAATGAGGAGCTAAGAGATCCAAAGAAGTGCTATCGGTATATTAAGGATGCAATGAAAGATGATGGAATGTATTACTTGCTTTTAGATGAAGTTCAGTTTATGCCTCGATTTGAAGAAGTGCTGAATAGTCTGCTCCATATCAGCAATATTGATGTATATGTGACAGGAAGCAACTCCAAATTTTTATCAAGTGACATTGTAACAGAGTTTAGAGGCAGAGGTGATGAACTCCGGATCTATCCTTTATCTTTCGCAGAGTTTTTTGGTGCCTACGATGGAGATTATGATGATGCCTGGAATGAATATATGGTATATGGTGGTCTGCCGCAGGTTGCACAATTTTCTGTTGAAAGGCAAAAGGCAGAGTATCTAAAAAATATTTTTACCAATGTCTATATCAAGGATGTGGTAGAACGAAATAAAATTCAGAATGTTGATGAGATTGGGACTCTGGTTGATATTCTGGCTTCTGCCATAGGGGCACCTACCAATCCGACCAGAATCTCGAATACGTTTAAAAGTGAACGTGGTATTAATTATAGTAATAAAACCATTTCGAAACATATTGATTATCTGGCAGAGGCATTTTTGATTTCAAAGGCAGCACGATATGATATTAAAGGTAGAAAATATGTGGGGGCAAACCTAAAATACTATTTTTCGGATATAGGACTTAGAAATGCAAGATTGAACTTTAGACAGCAGGAGCCTACTCATATCATGGAAAATATTGTATATAATGAGCTGCTTGTCCGGGGATATAATGTGGATGTTGGAATCGTGGAGGTATTAGCCAAGAATAATGAAGGCAGAAGAGTCCATAAGCAGTTAGAAGTTGATTTTGTTGTAAACCAGGGTAGTCAGAGGTATTATATTCAGGTGGCTTTTGATATGACTTCTGAGGAGAAGCAGACGCAGGAACTTAATTCATTGAGAAATATTCCAGATTCATTTAAGAAAATTATTATCGTCAATGGAACAAAAAAGCCATGGAGAAATGATGAGGGATTTGTAATTATGGGGATGAAGTATTTCCTACTTAATGTGGACAGTCTGGAATTTTAATTAGAGGCGTTGGAGGAAGAGATTGAGCTATGTACGAGAAAAAAGATTTGAAAAACATGTTATATAAGCAGCTTGCACTGGATTATTGCTGCACGGCGGAAGAAGTTGCAGATCCTTATTCTCATTTTACAGAATACCATGAACTGGAGGGCAGGCGCAGATTTGAAGAACAGGACGCGTGTGCCTTAAAAGTGGCAGTCGTAAATGGAAAATTACTTTTTACCGGAAAAAAAGAGATTGTGGAAGCATGTCGGGTAAAATATGAAACCCATTCCGGGGCATGGTTTATGGATGTTGCAAATTTCAGAACGTTGGATACCATTTTAGAACCATATGGCTACAGGTTGAAAACGGCACATCCGTTTTTCCTGCCGGGAAGAGAAGGAAAAAAATATGACTGTGATGTTACGATCAGACATTATCAGGAAGAGGAGATCAAGCAATTTGAGGGAGATACGCGGTTTGATGAGGCATTCTGTTTTGATGAAAAAACACCGGATATGCTGGGCGTGGCAGCAGTGCAGGAGGAAGAGATCATTGGCATGGCAGGCGCAAGTGCGGACAGCCCGTATTTCTGGCAGATTGGGATCAATGTGGCAAAAGAAGCGGAGGGAAGGCATATTGCTACCAAACTGGTATCACTGATCACGCAGGAAATCTTAAAACAGGGAAAGGTTCCGTATTATGGAACAAGCATATCAAATCTGGCATCGCAGCGGGTGGCAGCAAATGCGGGATTTGAGGTGGCATGGGTGGAACTGCTGGCGGAGAGAGAATGAATGATAGGAGATATACTTACTTTTAACAAGAATAAAATTTGTATAAAAAAGACAGAATTTCCATAGAACGTAAGCGATATGTATGGCATAATGTTGCTATGATATAAATTAGGAGTTGCTATGGCAGAAGTTTCACTGCTTTCTGGCGAAACAAAAAATATTGAATATAAGGTAACGATTCCGAATAAAAGCGAAAAATATATGAAGACGCTAATTGCTTTTGCAAATACACAGGGAGGTAAGCTGATCATCGGAGTGGATGATAAAACACATGAGGTAGTTGGAGTAGATAATAGTGAGTTGTTTCAAATGATGGATAGCATTGCCAATGCTGTTTCAGATTCGTGTGTGCCGCAGATTATACCTGATATTGAACCGCAGACGATGGATGGAAAAACAGTTATAGTGATAACAGTAAAGGCAGGAAAGAACCGACTAGCACCAAACTTCACCAGGTGGATTGTATAATGGATTGACTTACGAAGAACTGATGAGTGGTCATTCTAAGATCCGAAATAAAGGAATTGCCAATATATTCAGTCAGATGGGCTTGGTTGAGGCATGGGGAAGTGGGATTCAGAGAATATTGAATGCTGCATCCGAGTATGGGTTACCAGTTCCTAATGTCCAGGTATTTGATAATATGTTTCGAGTAGAGTTATATCGTTTAAAGCAGGTGCCTGACCAGACTATCCAAGAAACAAACCAGGCTATCCAAGAGACTGTCCAAGCTATCCAAGGTATGGAAGAATTGTTATGCAGTGAGGAAGAACAGGAAATCCTTATGCTTATCCAAAAACAGCCGAGAATTACACAACAGGAAATGGCAGAAGTGTTGGGGTGGACACTTGCCCGTGTGAAGTATTATACAATGAAATTGAAAGAAAAACATGTGTTGGATAGGGAAGGAAGCAGTCAGAAAGGACAATGGAAAATATTGAAAGCCTATAAACCAAGAGGTTAGGCAAAAAAAGAAACGGAAATCCGCCGTTTCTTTTTTTGTATCTCCTTAGCTATCTCTCATAGATCGTATACTGGTGTTTTTTCAGCAATGTAACTGCCGAAGCAAGGGACGTTTCATCATACATTTCCAGATGCAAAACACCATCCTCAAATTCACGGTTATGGATAATGCCGATGTTTTTGATACTTAAATTATTGCTTGCCAAAATGGTAGCAATGGTGGCAATGCTGCCCGCCTCATCCGGCAGATCCAGATAAAGTTCGTAGACCGTTTTGAGAGCACCTTTTTTCGTAATGGCGATCGAATCGCGGTAGTCTTTTGCAGCAGTAAACTGTTCCATAAGAGCAGCCTCGTTTTTGGCGGCAATGTCATTTCTGGTTTCAGAGAGTACCTTAATATAGCTGTCCATCAATTTTAAGATCTGCTCCTGATTGGAGATGCAGATGTTTTCCCACATGATGGGGGAGGAGGAAGCGATACGGGTAATGTCTTTGAAACCACCGGCGGCGATCATTTTCATTGTGCCGTTTGCATCATCCGATTCCCGTACAAGATTGACAAGACCGTAGGCGATGATGTGAGGAAGATGGCTGATGGCAGCAGTCGCGTAGTCGTGCAGCTCATAGTCGAGAACCATCGGGATCGCATCTAAGGATTTAACGATTTCGATAAATTCCTGTAATTTCTCATCGGATGTGTGCGCGGTAGGCGTAATGATATAGTAGGCATTTTCTAAAAGAGAGTCAGTTGCGTTTGATAAACCAGTCTTCTCAGAGCCTGCCATGGGATGACCGCCAATAAAATGTTCTTCTAATCCAAGCGCAATGACTTCGCGATGGATTTCTGTTTTAACGCTTCCAACATCAGTAATGATGCAATCGTAAGAGATCACATCTTTTAACTGACGTAAATATTCTATATTTTTCTGAACCGGAGTACATAAAAATATGTAATCACAATCTTTAAAATCCTCTAGCTGACATAACGTCTGATTGGAGATCAGATGTTCTTTATATGCATTCTGAATTGTTGTTTCGTGACCGGAAGTGGCAATGATAGTGAGGTCCGGATGCAGAGCACGCAGCTTCTTTGCAATCGACCCTCCGATCAGACCAAGTCCGATAAAACCTATTTTATTAAGTGACATTCGAATCCTCCATGTTAGCATCGTAAATACCTTCGTACCACAATATCATAGACATTTTAATATAAAAAGTCAACACTTTAAAGTGCAAAAGTTACGGAGAAACAAAAAGCAATTCGGGAAAGAAATACAACAAAACAAGACAGATATGGATAAAATATGAACTTTGTGTAAACATCATCCTAAAAAGGTTATAAATTATTTAAAAAGCATACATAATATATAAACAATGCTATGTTATTGTAAATATAGTTAGTAAAAATGAATAAATAAGTTGTAAAAATTAGAAAAATTTAGTAAAATATAACCATACAGCAACACAAGTACAACGAAATACAGGAGGATTTTACTATGAATGTTTACACAACTGACAAGATTCGTAATGTGGTTTTACTTGGACATGGGGGATGCGGCAAGACAAGTCTTGTAGAAGCAATGGCTTATCTTGCAGGAATGACGACACGTATGGGAAAAGTTGCAGATGGAAATACCATCAGTGACTATGACAAGGAAGAGATAAAACGCCAGTTCTCAATCAGTACATCGGTTGTTCCGATCATCTGGGGTGATACGAAGATCAATATCTTAGATACGCCTGGTTATTTTGATTTTGTAGGTGAGACAGAGGAAGCAGTCAGCGCAGCCGATGCAGCGATCATCGTTGTTTCCGGCAAGGCAGGCATTGAGGTTGGCACCCAGAAAGCATGGGAGTTATGTGAGAAATATCATCTGCCGCGTATGGTATTTGTAACAGATATGGATATCGACGAGGCAAGTTACCGTCAGGTGGTAGAAGATTTACAACAGTTATATGGAAAGCGGATCGCACCGTTCCACTTACCAATCCGTGAAAACGGCAAGTTTGTAGGATATGTCAATGTATTACAGCAGAGGGCAAAACGCTGGACGGATCGTGGCGAAGTAGAAAAGACAGAGGTTCCGGATTACTCCAAAGAAAACCTTGGTATCTGCAGAGAGGCACTCATGGAAGCGGTTGCTGAGACCAGCGAGGAATTCATGGATCGTTATTTCAACGGCGAAGAGTTTTCCGAAGATGAGATCCGACAGGCACTGCGTGTCAACGTATCCGATGGAAGCATTGTACCGGTATTGATGGGTTCTAACCTGTTAGCACGCGGTATGTATACCCTGATGGTTGATATCGTAAAATATCTGCCAAGCCCGGAGAAACGTTCCTGCATCGGTATCAATGCAAAGTCCAATGAAGTTTATGCAGCAGATTATGACTTTGCGAAACCGAAATCCGCCTATATTTTCAAAACGATCGTAGATCCGTTCATCGGTAAATATTCCTTGATAAAAGTCAATTCCGGTGTCATCAAAACGGACGATGTGCTTTATAACCATCACAGGGACACGGAAGAGAAGATCGGAAAAGTATATGTATTGCGGGGCAATAAAGCGGAAGAGGTCAAAGAACTTCATGCAGGCGATATCGGAGCACTTGCCAAATTGACCAGTGCACAGACAACCGATTCCCTTTCCACAAAGGCAAACCCGATCCTTTATATCCGCACTTCAATCTCAACACCGTATACATACAAGAGATACAAAGCGGTCAATAAAGGCGATGAGGATAAGATCTCTCAGGCATTGCAGAAACTCATGCAGGAAGATCTGACTCTGAAAGCAGTCAACGACAGTGAAAATGGTCAGACCCTGTTATATGGCATGGGAGATCAGCATCTGGAAATTGCGGCAAGCAAATTACTGGAGCGTTATAAAGTAGAAATTGAGCTGAGCAAACCCAAGGTAGCATTCCGCGAGACCATTCGCAAGAAAGCGGATGTGGAGTACAAATACAAAAAACAGTCCGGCGGACATGGACAGTATGGACATGTAAAAATGACATTTGAACCTTCCGGTGATCTCGAACAACCATATGTATTTGAGCAGATCGTTGTCGGAGGCGCAGTTCCGAAGAATTATTTCCCAGCAGTAGAAAAGGGAATCCAGGAAGGTGTTCAGAAAGGACCGATGGCAGCCTACCCGGTTGTCGGCGTAAAAGCTGTTTTGTATGACGGATCGTATCATCCGGTTGACTCTTCCGAGATGGCATTTAAAGTGGCAGCACTTGGAGCATTCAAGAAAGGTATTCTGGAAGCATCCCCGGTTTTATTGGAGCCGATTGCAACATTGAAAGTGCTGGTACCGGATAAATACACCGGAGATGTCATGGGAGACCTGAACAAGAGACGGGGCAGAGTGCTAGGTATGAACCCGGTTGATGGCGGATATCAGGAGATCGTGGCAGATGTTCCTTATATGGAACTGTATGGTTACAATACAGATTTACGTTCCATGACAGGAGGAAGCGGTACCTTCTCTTATGAATTTGCGAGATACGAACAGACTCCATCGGATATTCAGGAGAGAGAGATTGCAGCAAGAGCATCAAAAGTAGAAAAGAGCGAAAGCTAGAAGAGAGTAGTTAAGGTAACTGGTAAACGCGGATGAGCTGAGTGAGAAAGGAGAAAAAACATGCATATCTTAAAAAATACACGGATTTATAAAGTATTACTTGCAATTTTATATGTATTTGTTTTTCTGATCAACGATCCTCAGATCATCCGCGCCCACAATCTTGAGATGAATTATAGAGAGACAATCTCAGAGAATGATCTGGCGGGCGGTCTGGATCTGTTTATGGGAGAAGATCCATCCGTTTATCATCTGGTCTACGAATTGAACGGTGGTACGAACAGTAACGAAAACAGGACAGAGATCCTGCCAGAGGAACTTCCGGTACAGCTGGATGTGCCAATCCGTCCCGGATACAATTTTGCAGGGTGG
>OLGB01001347.1_pt1 | contig 30116 bp, 27 predicted proteins | sample 1605691 | NCBI WGS metagenome assembly OLGB01 (sample SAMEA3888925, study PRJEB22519) | human gut metagenome | biome: human gut; feature: human-associated habitat; material: faeces | place: Denmark | collected 2010 | reverse complement strand
CGGCATAGAACTCCTGCTCACCGGCGGTGAACACGAACTCCTGGCCACATTCCTTGCAGATGAGTGTCTTGTCTTCGTACATGGTGATAACCCTCTCTTTGTTGCCCTGGCCCGAACGGAAAAACCAAATCGTGCTGGGACGAAATAATATGTGCGTTCAGCTTCATTGCTGAAATCGCCGGTTTTAGGGCCGCGACAGCTTGCGGCGGATACGTTGGACAGCGTTGTCCACGCTTTTCACGTCCTTGCCCACAGCCTGGGCGATCTCCTCGTAGGAAAGGCCGTCCAGATAGTGGTCCAGGACCTTGCGCTCCAGGTGGGACAGTCCCTCCTTCATGCGCTCCAGGCCCTCGCTACGCTCTTCCCGGGCGATGACCAACTCCTCAGGGCTGGGCGGCGTGCTCAGGCGCTGTTCTACGTCGTCGCTCTCCCAGGAGAGGGAAGAGTTGAGGGGCAAATGCTTCCCCCGGCCAGCCCGGCGGATCGCCGAGCGCAAGCGGTTGCGGATACAGACCCTGGCAAAGGTGGCAAAGGTAGCGTCACGGCTAGGCTTGAACTCCCGGACGGCGTCCAGCAAGCCCAGAAGGCCCTCTTGGATCAGGTCCTCGCTGTCCCCGCCCGCCAGGAAAAGGGGTCGGGCGCAGGAGCGGACCACATAGCTATACCGAAGGATCAAAGCCTCTTCCGCCGGTTGGTCGCCTCGGGCGGCCAACTCCTGCAGAAGTTCATCAGGCATTTCCTCGAAATTTTGGCTCATTTTTCCGCTCCTTGCCTATTCCTGAGGTATTATAGTATAGTTCTTGCACTCTTGTCAAGAGATTTGGGCAAAATATTTACCTCGACGGAAAAATTCGCCTGATTTTTGTCTGCTTGAACAAAAATTTTGTTATAGGCCCTTCACCAGCTCTGCCAGGGCGTTGGCTACGGCGTCGGCCTGAGACTGCTCCTTGGCCTCCACCATGACCCGGATCAGCGGCTCGGTGCCCGAGGGGCGGATGAGGATGCGCCCGGTGTTGGCCAACTCCGCCTGGGCCTTGTCCACCGCGTCCTGCAGACTCTGAGAGCCCATGATGGCCTCCTTTTTCTCCTTGGAATCCACCTGCACGTTCACCAAGGTCTGGGGATAACGCTGGCAGATACCGGCCATCTCCGAGGCCTTTTTGCCCGACTTATAGATGACGCTGAGCAGCTGCAGGGCGGTGAGCTCGCCGTCGCCGGTGGTGGCATACTGGCGGAAGATGGTGTGGCCCGACTGCTCGCCGCCCAGCATGAAACCGCCTCGCTCCATCTCCTCCAGCACGTTGCGGTCGCCTACGGGGGTGCAGCCCATGGTAAGGCCGTGCTCCTTGCAGAAGATACGAAGGCCCAGATTGCTCATAACGGTGGCCACGATGGTGTTGTGGGGCAGCTGGCCCCGGCTCATCAGATCGGTGCCGCAGATGGCCAGGACCTGGTCGCCGTCGATAAGCACGCCCTGCTCGTCCACCGCCAGGCAGCGGTCGGCGTCGCCGTCAAAGGCGATGCCCATGTCGTAACCACCGCTGACCACCTGCCCGGCCAGCTTGTCGATGTGGGTGGAACCGCAGCCATTGTTGATGTTGGTGCCGTCGGGCTGGGCATAGATCACATCGCACTGGAGCTTCTCAAACCGAGCAAAGAGCTTGGGGGCGGTGGCGGAGGAGGCGCCGTTGGCGCAGTCCACCAGGATGCGAAGCCCGGCCAGGTCGGCGTCGATGGTGGAGACCAGATGGTCGATGTAGGCGTCCCGCTCGGCCAGGTCGGCCTCGGTGATGCGGCCCAGGTCGCCGTGGGTCTTGCGGGGGACCTCCACGCCGTTCAAAATGATGTCCTCGATCTCGTTCTCCAGAGCGTCGGAGAGCTTGAAGCCCTGGCCGTTGAATATCTTGATGCCGTTATGCTCAAAGGGGTTGTGGGACGCGGAGATGACGATGCCCGCGTCGGCCTTGCGGCGGACGGTGGCGAAGGCCACGCCCGGCGTGGGCATGACCCCCAGCCGCAGCACATCCGCTCCTGCGGAGCAAAGGCCCGCAATGAGGGCGGCTTCCAGAAGGTCGGAGGAGATACGGGTATCCTTGCCGATGGTGAAGAGGGGCCTGCCCCCGTGCTTTTCCTTTGCCAAAACCGCCGCCGCGGCCAGACCCACCTGGTAGGCCAGCTCGCCGTCCAGCCCCTGGTTGACGATGCCGCGAATGCCGTCTGTCCCGAACAGTTTACCCATAGAAAACAGCTCCTTTTTATAAAGTCATCTGGTCCAGCCCGCTGCCGGCGGGCGGGGTAAGGCCAAGGTGTTCATAGGCTCTGGCGGTGACGCACCGGCCCCGGGGAGTCCGGGTCAAAAAGCCCATCTGCATCAGATAGGGCTCGTAGACGTCCTCCAGGGTCACCGCCTCTTCGTTGATGGTGGCGGCCAGGGTCTCCAGGCCCACCGGCCCGCCGGAATAGTGCTGGATGATGGATCCCAGCATCCGTCGGTCGATGGCGTCCAGGCCCAGGTAATCCACCTCCAGGGCGGTCAGCGCCGCGTCGGCCACCTCCTTGGTGATGACGCCGCCGGCCTTCACCTGGGCGAAATCCCGGACCCGGCGGAGCATCCGGTTGGCGATCCGGGGCGTGCCCCGGCTGCGGCGGGCGATCTCCATGGCGCCGGCGTCCTCGATAGGCACATCCAGGATACCTGCCGAGCGGCGAACGATCATGGAAAGCTCCTCGGGGGTATACAGCTCCAGCCGCAACGTGACGCCAAAGCGGTCTCGTAGCGGCGCGGAAAGCTGTCCGGCCCGGGTGGTGGCGCCGATGAGCGTAAAACGGGGCAGGTCCAGCCGGATGGAGTTGGCAGAAGGGCCCTTGCCGATGATGATGTCGATGGCGTAGTCCTCCATGGCGGGGTACAGGATCTCCTCCACCTGGCGGTTCAGGCGGTGGATCTCGTCCACAAAGAGGATATCGTTCTCCTGGAGGTTGGTCAGCAGGGCCGCCAGGTCGCCGGGCTTTTCGATGGCAGGGCCGGAGGTGATGCGGATGTTGACCCCCATCTCGTTGGCGATGATCCCCGAGAGGGTGGTCTTGCCAAGACCCGGGGGGCCGTGGAGCAGGACGTGGTCCAGGCTCTCGCCCCGGAGCTTGGCGGCCTGGATAAAGACGCTCAGGTTATCCTTGGCCTTGGCCTGGCCAATGTACTCCGAGAGGGTCTTGGGCCGCAGGGAGTACTCTCCCTCGTCCTCCCGCAGCAGCGAGGTGGCTACCAGCGGCTCCTGGGTCTCAAAGCCGCTTTCGGAAAAGTCGATGCTCACAGCGTCACTTCACCATCCTTTTCAGCGCCTGCCGCACGATCTCCTCCAACGGCAGGCTATCCAGGTCGATGCCCTTCAGCGCCACGGCCACCTCCTGGGAGGAGTAGCCCAGCACCGCCAGGGCCGCGGCGGCCTCGCTGGCCTTATTCTGCGGAATCACCGTCACACCGGTGCCGCCGTAGCTCTCCCCGCCGGCGGCGGGGAGCTGGCCCTTGGCCAGCTTGTCCTTCAGCTCTAAGATCACCCGCTGAGCGATCTTTTTGCCCACGCCCTGGGCAGCAGTCAAGGCCCGCTCGTCTCCGGTGATGATGGCCGAGGCCAGGCCCTCGGGGGTGGCGGAGGACAAAATGCTCAGCGCCGCCTTGGGTCCCACGCCGGAGACGGCCAGCAGCATCTCAAAGCAGCTGAGCTCATTTTCCGAATAGAAGCCGTAGAGCTCCATGGCGTCCTCCCGGACGTTCAGGTAGGTATAGAGCTTTGCCTCCTTGCCCCGCTCCAGGTGGGACAGGGTGTTTTGGGTGGTGCGGCAGGCGTAGCCCACCCCGCCGCAGTCGATGACGGCCAGATAAGGCGCGATATGGGCCACAGGACCCTTGACGTAGTAAAACATATCTTGACCTCACTTCAAAAAAGGGATGTGCTTATCTTAAAAGAGATGTACTGCTTCTGGCATGGCACAGGGCGATGGCCACGGCGTCGGCGGCGTCGTCGGGCTTGGGGACGGCGGAGAGCTTCAAAAGCCGCTTTGTCATGTCCATGACCTGCCGCTTTTCCGCCTTGCCGTAGCCGGTGACGGCGCTTTTGACCTGGCTGGGGTCATACTCGAAGATGGGGACGCCCTCCCGCTCGGCCTCGGTCAGGATCACGCCCCGGGCCTGGGCCACGCCGATGCCGGTGGTGACGTTGTTGCCAAAATACAGCTTTTCCACGGCCATGGCGTCGGGGGAAAACTGGCGAATCAGGGTGGCCATGTCGTTGGAGATCTGCAAAAGCCGCTTGGAAAGGGGTAGTCCCGCCGGGGTATTGATGGCTCCGCAGGTGATGAGCTGGACCTTGGCGCCTTCCTTTTGCAGCACGCCGAAGCCCACGATGGCGTAGCCCGGGTCGATGCCCAAGATCACCAACCTCCCCACCTCCATCCCATGATGATTCAATGATATATTATACAAGAGCGATCTCGTTTTTGCAACAAAAACTATCCAGACCCCCCCGCTTTTTCCAGCGGGAGGCAAAGCTGGACAAACCTGGCGGGAGTGGTTATAATGAAGGGGAGAAAAAGGAGGATGCCATATGAAACCACTTGGGACGCAGAGACTCTCCGTCTTTTTTGCCCGGTGTGCTTATGGGGTGTGTCTGCTTTTGATAGTTCTCACCTTCTGGCAGGCCCTGTCCCATCAGTCCAGCCTTCTGGCCCAGATGCTGGGGGGGCTGGTGTGTGGAGCGGTGGCCGTAGGTCTGCTGTGGCTGGCCGGAAAGCTGTCTGAGCGTCTCGACTGGAGGCTTACCCTGGCTGGGATCCTGGTTTTGTGTTTCGTTCTACGGCTCTTCTGGGTCCTCCGCGCCCGGATCGAGCCACTGGGAGACTACGAGGTCTTTCACAACATCGCCGCCTACATGGCCGAGCATACCTCCCTGGAGGGCAACCGCTACCTGGCTCTTTTCCCCCACATCATGGGCTATTCCTGGTTTTTGAGCCTGTTTTACAAGCTCCTGGGCCCCTCGCCTATGGTGGCGGCGGTGGTCAATGTAGGACTGTCCACACTCTCCTGCGCACTGCTGTTTTTCCTGGGCAAGAAGCTGTGGGGCAGACAGGGCGGGACTGTGGCCGCCCTGGTCTGGACCTTCTTTCCCTCCCAGATCATCTATAATATGTTCGTGCTGTCCGAGCCGCTCTACACCGCCCTGATCCTGGGCGTACTGCTCACGTCGGCCCAGTTCGACGCCAGGGCCGACGCTCCCTCGCCCAAGGGTGCTGTGGGACTGGGCGCGCTGGCGGGACTGCTGGCGGCGGCCACGAACCTCTGCCGCCCGGTGGGGGCCATTTTACTGCTGTGCCTGCTGCTGTGGCTGGGGCTGGTCCGGCTGGAGCGGTGGAAGGGCAAGGCCTGGCGGCGAAACGCCCTTTGCTTTTTGCTGGCGCTGTTGGTGGCTTACGCCGCCGCGGGCAGGGCTGGCCGGGCCTATCTGGACGGACGCCTGGGCGCCTCCAGCGCCTCCACGCCGGGGTACAATATCCTGGTAGGCTTCAATGTCCAGTCCGGCGGGCTGTGGAACGCCGAGGACAGCGCCCTCCTCTTTGAGATCGACGCCCAGCCCGGCGCCACCGCCGCCTCCACCCAGGCGCAGATGCTGGAGCGGGCCAAGGCGCGCGTCGCCGACCCGGAGATGGACTTTGGCAAGCTGTTTCGCGACAAGCTCTACAACCTCATGGGCCGGGACGATAGCTGCGTGGGCTATGCCGACAGCGCTCTCAGCCGGACCGAGGTCTTGTCCGCGCTATGCAATATCTACTGGTACATGGCCCTGTTGCTGGCCCTGTCCGGGGTCGTCCTGGCTCTGGTCCGGGGAGACCGGGGCGGGCTGTTTCCCGCCATGCTCTACTTCGTAGGGCTGATCCTGGCCCATATGCTGGTGGAGGTAGCCGGACGGTATCACTACTCTCTGACCATCCCTCTCTGCCTCCTGGCCGCCTATGGCGCGGCGGGGATCCCAAGGCTGGCGGCGCGTCTGCGCGCAAAGGAGAAGTCCCCGCAATAGCTCCCGCGAAAAAAAGATGGCGTTCCCGAACATGGGAACGCCATCTTATTTTCCTTGATACTCCTCCGCGAGATCCGCCAGGGTGGTGCTGTCCACCACCTGGTCCACCGCCTGGGCAATGCGCCGCCAGAGGGGAGCGGTGGGACATTTCCCCTGACGCTGGCAGGTGTGACCGGCGTCCACACAGTCCACCGGGGCCAGCGAGCCCTCCTGGGTCCGGAGGATCTCCCCGGCTGTGTACTCCTCTGGGGCCCGGGTCAGCAGATAGCCCCCCGCCGCGCCCCGGACGCTCTTCAAAAGCCCCGCCCGGGTCAGGGGCGCCACCAGCTGTTCCAGATATTTTTCCGAGATGTCCTGCCGCCGGGCCACATCCCGGAGAGCCACCGGGCCGCCCCGGCCCTCCACAGCCAAGTCCACCATCAGCCGAAGGGCGTATCTGCCCTTGGTGGATATTTTCATGCCGCTCCCTCCCTCTGGTCCTTTAGTGGGATATTACCACAATTCCGCTAGGTTTTCAAGGCTTTACAGCAGGTTCTCCACGTTGGGCCGTTCCATCTCGCTGAGCAGCGCCAGCCGCTCCATGAGCCGGGCGTTGGCGGCGGAGTACTCCTCCCGCTCCTCCATCTGCAAATACTCCAGCGTCTCGGCAAAGCCCACGCTGACCTCGTCCATGACTTCATGGTCCAGAGTGATGTGCAGCAAAACGCTTGCCCCGTCCCAGCGGTCCTGGGCCTGACGGGTCAGCGCGCTCGCCCCCTGCCAGTCCCGCCCCTCAGCCAGGCCCTCCGCCTGCTCCAGAGCGGTGGTCAGCTCGCCTGTCAGGCCGGTGAGATACCACACATGCCACAGCGCCAGCGCCGCCATGACCACCAGCAGCGCCACCGCCAGCCATCCCCGCTTCACCGCCGTCCCTCCTTCTTGGCAAAGTATATCTTGCCCTGCTGGTCCACCGACAGGGCAAAGACCTCCTTGATGCTCTTGGCGTGATTGGCGCGCAACTGCTTTTGGAGCCACTCGTCATTCAAGCCCCGGGCCTTCAGGTTCTCCTCCATGAGCCGTCCGTCGCTGATGATCCAGGTGGCAAGGCCCGGCTCCTTAGGGTGGAGTCCCGCCTGGGCCGCGGTAAGGGGCATTTCTTCGGCTTTCAGCAGCACCGTCAGCTGACCGTTTGTTTCCAAAATAGCGTAGCGCACTGTGGAGAGATCCGACACTCCCTGGACCCGCAATTCCTCAGACAGCTCGTCCAGCGTGAAGCGGTTTTTCGCCATCTCCCGCTGGCACAGCTTGCCATCATCCACCACGATGCTGGGCTTGCCGCACAGAATAGAGCGAAAACGGATGCTGCGGACGGTCAAAAGGGAGATGAGCAGCGTGACGCAAAGCAGGGTCACAATGGGCACAACGCCCGTGATCAGGGGGATGCCAAAGTCCTGCATGGGCACGGCGGCCAGGTCGGCGATCAAGAGGGTGAAGACCAGCTCGCTGGGCTCCAGCTCACCCACCTGCCGTTTGCCCATGAGCCGGATGCCCAGGATAATGAGGGCGTATAGTACTATCGTGCGAAACAGGGCGATGAACAAGGCCGAGCCTCCCTTCCAAAGGGTTTTCCCTGTCTAGTGTGGCCCCTTTCCGGCGGTGTATACGTCTTGACAGACTGGGCTCCAGCCGGTATTATATAAAGTGACGGATTTTGACCCCCAGAGCCTCAAAAATTTGACAAAATAAGGAAGTGCTATTTTATGAGCCGCACCGTAGGCACCATCTCCCGTGGCATCCGCGCCCCCATCATCCGCCAGGGGGACGACCTTTCCAAGCTGGTTCCCCAGTGCGTCATGGACGCCGTGGCCGAAGGGGAATTTTCTGTCCGGGACGGCGATATTGTAGCCATGACCGAAGCCATCGTGGCCCGGGCCCAAGGAAACTATGCTACCATAGATCAGATCGCGGAAGATGTACGTGTCAAACTGGGCGGCGGCACGGTGGGGGTAGTGTTCCCCATCCTCAGCCGTAACCGCTTCGCCATCTGCTTGCGGGGCATCGCCATGGGTTGTAAAAGGGTGATTTTGCAGCTGAGCTATCCTTCCGACGAGGTGGGCAACCACCTCATCAGCGTGGACGCTATGGACGAAAAGGGGGTAGACCCCTACAAGGACGTGCTCACTCTGGAGCTCTACCGCTCCCTCTTCGGCTATGAGAAGCATCCCTTTACCGGGGTGGACTACGTGGAATACTACGAATCCCTGATCCGGCACTGCGGCGCGGAAGTGGAGATCATCTTCGCCAACGACCCTCGGGCCGTGCTGGACTACACCAAGGACGTTTTGACCTGCGACATTCACACCCGGGCCCGTTCCAAGCGGCTGCTCAAAGCCGCCGGGGCCAACCGGGTCTGCGGACTGGACGACATTTTGACCGCCCCTGTAAATGGCGGCGGCTACAACGAGCGCTACGGCCTTTTGGGCTCCAACAAGGCCACCGAGGACAAGGTGAAGCTCTTCCCCCGGGACCCCCAGCCCTTGGTAGACGCCATTCAGGCCGAAATGCGGCGGCTGACGGGCAAGCGGGTGGAGGTGATGGTCTACGGCGACGGGGCCTTCAAAGACCCGGTGGGCAAGATATGGGAACTGGCCGACCCGGTGGTCTCCCCGGCCTACACCGCCGGATTGGAGGGCACCCCTAACGAGCTCAAGCTCAAGTATCTGGCCGACAATGACTACGCCCACCTCTCCGGCCAGGAATTAAAGGACGCCATTGCCGGGGCCATCCGGGAAAAGGACGGCGACTTAAAGGGCCAGATGGCATCAGAGGGCACCACGCCCCGCCGTCTCACCGACCTCATCGGCTCCCTGTGCGACCTGACTTCCGGCTCGGGGGACAAAGGCACGCCCATTGTGTATATCCAAGGCTATTTTGACAACTACACTACCGATTAACGCATAACAAACAGAAAAAAGCGGTGGCCCAGCAGGGCCGCCGCTTTTTAGCACGGTAGGAGCTTACGCGTCAACAGGAACCGCCGGGCACTGGGGCGCCATAGCGCCGTCCAGCCAGATGAACTTCAACTGGCTGGCATCCTGAGAAACCACGGCGGAGAGCCGATCCGCCGTCAGGATCCGCAGACCGATGAAGGCCCCCTTCTCGTCATACTCCACTACCATCACCCGGTGTTCCGCGGGGATGGCGGCGGCGGGGACGCTGACCGTCCCACTGGAGCGGTCCAGGCTCCACGCCACCTGGACGCCGTCACCGCTCTCCAGCGTACCGTCGGTCAGGGCGCAGTGGAGGGCGGCGCTTTCCAGCGGGGCATTGTTGCTGGAGATACTCACCTGCTCATCCCACTGCGCCCGGCTGCCGGCGAAGTAGACATCGGTGAGGCTGTCACAGTGGGCAAAGGCGTTGCTGTAGATAGAAAGCTTCGAGCGCTCGCTTTCCGGGCAGGGCAACGTGACGCTCTTCAGCCCGGCGCAGTGATAGAAGACATTGCTTCCGATCCGGGTCACGCTGCCGGGCACCACCACCTCGGTCACGTCAGTGCGGCCGGCAAAGGCATGACCGTCGATCTCCGTCACGCCGTCTGGGATGACCACCTTGCCGCCGGGGCCGTTATAGCGCTTCAGTACGGTGCTTTCATAGCTGCTGGTGCCCATGGAGAAATCGTCCCCCTCAACGGGGTCATTGCGCTTGGACCATTTTAGGTTAAGGTTGTTTACGATGTCGTAGCAGGAAAAAATGAAGGAATAGGTCTCCCCGGCCAGCAGATAGTAATGGTATTCCCTGTTTTCGTATAAGGAGTTAAGGCTCTCATCCCCCAGCTGTGCCACTACGGGACGCGCGGAGGAGTAATAGTCCGGGGTGCTGATATAGGGGGCATACCAGCCGCTGGTCTCCGGCGTGACCGTTACACCGCTGTAACCGCCATCGAGGTAGATCGACTTGCCCACCTCTCCTTGTCTGAAGGTCACCTTGCTCGGTCCCGAAAAGGATACCGCGCACTCCTCCTTAACATCAACGCTCATTTTGACGGTGGTATCGGCGGGAATGTAATACAGCGCTCGAAAATAGGTCTGGTTCGGGTCCTGGCTCTCGCTGCCATACCCCTTGAGCTTCACGGTGTCATCCACCGGATAGACCCTCAGGCTAAAGCAGCTTGCCACGCTATGGGAATGAAAGGTATAATACCCCGCCTCCGCCACATGGATCTCCTTGTCGCTCTCTACGGTTATCCCCATCGCCAGCGCAGTGGGGCACAGCAGGCTCACCACCAGCACCAGCGCCACATTCAGCGCCAACAACTTTTTTCTCATGTCCATCCCTCCAACTCATATCTCTCCTTGTTCCCAAGGGAACAAGGAAGCGGATATCCGCTTGGCCAAATTATACCATAGAAGAGGACCTGTGACAAGGCAGCATTTTTTGCAAATTTCCGAAAATAACAGTTGCCATGCGCCCGAACTTAGTGTATAATGACCAATAGTTGGTCCAATATCCCACATGAACACGAAGGAGCGAGGCACATGAGCTATTCGGCACAGAACATCCGCAACGTCTGCTTGCTGGGCCACAGCGGCAACGGCAAGACCACCTTGGTGGAAAGCATGCTCTATCTCACCGGCGGCTCCGCCCGGCTGGGCAAGGTAGCCGACGGCAATACCATCTGCGACTACGACCCCGAGGAGGCCAAGCGCCAGACCTCCATCTCCCTGGCTGTGGCCCCTGTGGAGTATAACGGCAGCAAGGTCAACGTGCTGGACACCCCCGGCGGCTTCGACTTCGCCGGCGAAGTCATGGAGGCTCTCCAGGTGGTGGACGCGGCCATCATCGTCTGCTCGGCCAAGGGCGGCATGAGCGTGGGTGCGGAAAAGGCCTGGAAATACTGCGATCAGCGCAAGCTGCCCCGGCTCCTCTACATCTCCAAGACCGACGAGGAAAACTCCGACTATAACGCCGCCTTCGAGACCCTGCGGGAGCGCTTTGGCAAGAACATCGCCCCCGTGGTGGCCCCCATCTGGGACGCGGACAAGAAGGTCATCGGCATCATCGATGTTCTGCATAAGCGGGCCTATGAGTTCGGCCCCAAGGGAGAGCGCATCGAGATCGACGTGCCCGACGACAAAAAGCCCGTGCTGGACGAGCTTTACGACGCTCTGAAGGAATCGGTAGCCGAGACCAGCGAGGAGTTCATGGAAAAGTATTTCGGCGGCGAGGACTTCACCTACGCCGAGATGGTCCAGGGCCTGCGCCAGGGCGTGCGGGATCTGTCCCTCTTCCCCGTGGTCTGCGGCAGCGCCGTCCAGGGCCTGGGCACCCGGATGCTGCTGGACACCATCATCGACCTGCTGCCCAACCCCCTGGAGGGCAATCCCCACACCGTGAAAAACAGCGATGGCCAGAGCGAGGACTTCGTGGTGGCCGCCGGCGCCCTGCCCGCGGCTTACGTCTTTAAGACCATCTCCGACCAGTACGGCAAGTTCAGCCTGGTCAAGGTCCTCTCCGGCTCCATCAAGCCCGATATGCCCATGGTCAACGCCCGCACCAGCGACGCTGAGAAGCTGGGGCGGCTCTACATCATGAAGGGCAAGGGCACCGAGGAGATCAAGGAGCTGGGCTGCGGCGACATCGGCGCCATCGGCAAGATGGATAAGCTCAAGACCGGCGACACCCTCTGCGAGCCCCGCAAGGTCTTCCAGGTAGAGGACATCCCCTTCCCCGAGCCGTGCTACTCCGTGGCCATCGCCCCCAAGACCCGGGGCCAGGACGACAAGGTGGCCCAGGGCCTCAACCGTATGAATGAGGAGGACCCCTCCTTCACCACCGAGAACAACGCCGAGGTCCACCAGATGATCATCCATGCCGCCGGCGACATTCAGGTGGACGTGCTGGTGAGCAAGCTCAAGAGCCGCTTCAACGTAGAGGCCGAGCTGTCCCCGGCCAAGGTGCCCTACCGGGAGAAGATCCGCAAAAAGGTAGAGAAGCAGGGCCGCCACAAGAAGCAGACCGGCGGCAGCGGCCAGTTCGGCGACGTGTGGATCCGCTTTGAGCCCAATCTGGAGCAGGATGAGCTGGTCTTTGCCGAGGAGGTCTTCGGCGGCAGCGTACCCAAGAACTTCTTCCCCGCTGTAGAAAAGGGCCTCAGAGAGGCCGTGGTCCACGGTCCCCTGGCGGGCTACCCGGTGGTCAACCTGAAGGCCACGCTGTACGATGGTTCCTACCACCCTGTGGACTCCTCCGAGATCGCCTTCAAGACTGCCGCCCAGATCAGCTACAAGGCCGCCATGCCCGAGGCCAACCCCGTACTGCTGGAGCCCGTTGGCACCCTGAAGGTGGTCATCCCCGACAGCTACATGGGCGACGTGATGGGCGACATCAACAAGCGCCGCGGTCGGGTCATGGGCATGAACCCCGTGGGCAACGGTGAGCAAGAGGTGGAGGCCGAGGTGCCTATGGCCGAAATGACCTCCTACGCCATCGACCTTCGCTCCATCACCCAGTCCCGGGGCTCCTTCACTTTCCACTTCGTCCGCTACGAGGAAGCCCCTCCCATGGTCCAGGAAAAGGTCATCGCCGAGGCCAAGGCCGCGGAGGACTAAGCTCTCCTTAATACAGCGCAAAAGAACGCCGCCAGTCATCAGACTGGCGGCGTTCTTTGTGTTTGTCGTTACCCTTGTTCACCCATGAGCAGGGCCATGACGGCCTTCTGGGCGTGGAGGCGGTTTTCCGCCTCCTCGAAGATCTCATCGGCGTGGGCTTCAAAGACGGAGGCGGTGATCTCCTCCTCCCGGTGGGCGGGCAGGCAGTGCTGGACCATACAGCCGGGGTGGGCCAGCTTCATGAGCTCGTCGTTGATCTGGTAGGTCCCGGCGAAGGCCTTGACCCGCTTGGCCTTCTCTTCCTCCTGACCCATGGAGGCCCACACGTCAGTGACCAGCACGTCAGCGTCCGCGGCGGCCTCCTTGGGGTCCCGGCAGAGCTGGAAGTCCGCGCCAAAGTCCTTGGCAAAGGCCAGCACCTTGGCATCGGGGTCGTAGCCCTCCGGGCAGGCGATGGCGGCCTTCATGCCGCACTTGAGCGCGCCTACGATGAGGGAGTTGGCCATGTTGTTGCCGTCGCCGATAAAGGTGAGCTTCAAGCCCTCCAGCTTCGTCATCTTCTCCCGGACAGTCATCAGATCGGCCAGCACCTGGCAGGGATGGGCAAAGTCGGTCAGACCGTTGATGACGGGGATGTCGGCATACTGGGCCAGGGTCTCTACCTCGTCCTGGCCGTAGGTGCGGATCATGATGCCGTCGCAGTAGCGGCTGAGCACCCGGGCGGTGTCCTCGATGGGCTCGCCCCGACCGATCTGGCTCTCCTTGCCCGACAAAAACAGGGCGTGACCCCCCAGCTGGTACATCCCGGTCTCAAAGGACACCCGGGTCCGGGTGGAGTTTTTCTCAAAGATCATAGCCAGGGTCTTCCCCGCCAGCACCTGGTGGGGAATGCCGTGCTTGAGAGAGTACTTCATCTGGTCGGCGGTGTCCAGAACGCGCAAAATGTCCTCCCGGGACAGGTCCATCAGCTTCAAAAGGTCTTTCATGGTTTAAACTCCTTCCAGTGTATCCTTCATGATCTTCAGCCCCCGGGCCAGCTCCTCATGGGAAATGAGCAGCGGCGGCAGCAGACGAATGACGTTGTTGCCGGCGGTAAGCACCAGCAGCCCCGCGTCCATGAGCCGGGCGGCTAGTTCCTTATTTACATAGCCGTCCCGGACCTGGACCCCTACCATCAGCCCAAGGCCCCGGGTCCATCCCAGGCAGGGAAGGTCCATGGTCTCGATGCGGTCCCGGAGGTACTGCCCCTTTTCCTTGACAGCCGCCAGCGCGTCCTCGTCCAGGGCGCTGAGCACCGCCAGCGCCGCACTGGCGCAGACGGGGTTGCCGCCGAAGGTGGTGGCGTGGGTGCCTGGGGTCAGCACGTCCCGGCACTTGTCGCTGGCCATCACCCCGCCAAAGGGCAGTCCGCCGGCGATGCCCTTGGCAAAGCTCACCGCGTCAGGCAGGATGCCGTATTGCTGATAGGCAAAGAGGGTGCCGGTCCGGCCCACGCCGGTCTGGACCTCGTCGATCAATAAAAGCCAGTCCCGCTCGGCGCAGAGGACGGCCAGGTCGTGGACAAAGCCCCGGTCCATGGGGAACACGCCGCCCTCGCCCTGGACCAGCTCCAACATCACCGCGCACACATCGTGCCCGGCCACGGCCTCTACGGCGTCCATGGTGGGCTCGGCATAGCGGAAGCCGTCATTGAAGGGGAAAAAGTAATTGTGGAATACGTCCTGGCCCGTGGCCGACAGGGTGGTGATGGTCCGGCCATGGAAGGAATTCTTCAGGGTGATGATGGTGCCCCGGCCCTTGCCGTACTTGTCAAAGGAGTACTTCCGGGCCAACTTGATCATGCCCTCGTTGGACTCGGCCCCGGAGTTGGCGAAAAAGACATTGCTCATCCCCGCCCGGGTCACCAGGGTCTCGGCCAGCTTCACATAGGGCTCGGAGTAGAAGAGGTTAGAGATATGCCCCAGCTTCACCGCCTGCTCCACAATGGCGTTGACCCAGGGCTCGTTCCCATAACCCAGGGAGTTGACCCCGATGCCGGAGGAGAAGTCGATATACTCCTTGCCGTCCACGCCCCAGAGGGTCGCCCCCTGGCCGTGGTCGATGGCCACGTCGAACCGGCCATAGGTCTGCATCACATATTGGTGGTCCTTGGCCTTCAGCGTCTCAAAATCCATAGCTCCTGCCCCCTTATAGGATCATGGTGCCCACACCGGCGTTGGACAGCATCTCGATCAAAATGGAGTGAGGGATACGCCCGTCCAGAATGTGGGCCCGCCGGACCCCGGAGCGGACAGCCTCCACGCAGCAGTCCACTTTGGGGATCATGCCCCCCTGGATGACCCCGTCCTTGACCAAGCCCGGCACGTCGGAGGGATGGACCACCGGGATCAGGGTCTCCTCGTCGTGGGGGTCCCGCAGCAGGCCCCGGACGTCGGTGAGCAAAATGAGCTTTTCCGCGCCCAGGGCGATGGCCAGCTTGGCGGCGGCGGTGTCGGCGTTGATGTTGTAGGCGGTCTCGCCGTCGGTGCCCTGGGCCACGGTGGATACCACCGGGATATACCCGGCGTTCACGCTATCCTCTACAGGCCGGGGATCCACCTGGGTGATCTCCCCCACTAGGCCGTACTTTTCATCCAGCTTCCGGGCCTGGAAGAGCCCGCCATCCATACCGCAAAGGCCCACGGCCCGGCCACCGGTGCGATTCAAAATGGCTACCAGATCCTTATTGACCTTGCCGCACAGCACCTGCTGGACGATATCCATGGTCTCCTGGTCGGTGTAGCGAAGGCCGTCCACAAATTTGCTCTCCTTGCCGATCTTCTTGAGCATCGCCGAGATCTCCGGCCCGCCGCCGTGGACCACCACCACACGGATGCCGATGAGACGCAGCAAGATGATATCCGAGATCACCGCCGAGCGGAGTTCCTCGGACACCATGGCGTTGCCGCCGTACTTCACCACCACCGTCTGGCCGGCAAAGCTCTGGATATAGGGCAGGGCCTCGATCAATACCTGGGCCCGGTCCGCATAGGAAAAAGGCATTGGGTTCACCCTCTTATGTTCTGTAGTCGCCGTTGATCTTGACGTAGTCGTAGGTCAGGTCGCAGCCCCAGCAGGTAGCAGCGGCATCCCCTTCGTGGAGGTCCACCCGGATGATCACCTCGTCCTGGGTCAGGATCTCCTTGGCCTTGTCCTCGTCAAAGCGAAGGCCCGCGCCGTCCTTGCAAACGGCGATCTCTCCGGCTGCGGAGGCAAAGGACACGTCCACATACTCGGGCCGGAAGGGCGCCTTGGAATAGCCCATGGCGCAGAGGACCCGGCCCCAGTTGGCGTCAGCCCCGAACATGGCGGCCTTCACCAGGGAGGAACTCACCACCGCCTTGGCAAGGCGCTCAGCAGTCTCCTCGTTGCGAGCGTCGGTGACGGTGCAGGTCACCAGTCGGGAGGCTCCCTCGCCGTCTCCGGCGATGGAGCGGGCCAGATGGGTACAAAGCTCCATCAGGGCGCTTTGGAAGGTCTCAAAGTCCTCGTCCTCCCACTCGATCTGCTCGTTGCCTGCCATGCCGCTGGCCAGCACGGCGCACATATCGTTGGTGGAGGTATCGCCGTCCACCGTGACCCGGTTGAAGGTCCGTCGGGTCACGGTGTGAAGAGCTTCCTGGAGCATGGCGCTTGTAATGGCGCAGTCGGTGGTGATAAAGCAGAGCATGGTGCCCATGTTGGGGTGGATCATGCCGCTTCCCTTGGCGATGGCGCCCATATGGACGCTCTTGCCGCCAAGTGTAAACTCCACCGCCGCTTCCTTCTTCACCGTGTCGGTAGTCATGATGGCGTTGGCGGCGGCGTCCGAGCCCGCGGCGTCACCGCTCATGGCCTTCACAAGGCCCGGCAGGCCCGCCTGGATGGGGGCCAGGTCGATGTCCACACCGATGACGCCGGTGGAGGCCACAATGAAGTCCTGGGGCTTCAAGCCCGTGGCCGTGGCCGCCATGGTGCACATCTCCAGGGCGTTATCATGGCTCCTGGGGGCGCAGGCATTGGCGTTGCCGGAGTTAGCGATAATGCCCCGGCACACCCCCTCCTCCAGATGCTCCATGGTGATATAGAGGGGCGCGGCCTTGACCCGGTTGGTGGTGTAGACCGCCGCGGCCTGGCACTCGGTCTCAGACAGGATCATCGCCAGGTCCCGTTTGGCCGGGTCGCTCCCCGCCTTCACGCCGCAGTGGACCCCGCCGGCGGAAAAGCCCTTGGCGGCGCACACGCCGCCGTCGATAAATTTCATTGCTACGTCCTCCTTACAATGCCAGGGCCGTATACTCGTCAAAGCCCAGCATGATGTTCATATTCTGTACCGCCGCCCCGGCCGCGCCCTTGCCCAGATTATCAAGCCGGGCGATCGCCAGGGTCTGGCCCTCTTTGCCGGAGACAAAGATCTCCAGATCGTCCTTTCCCGAGCGGTCATTGGCTCCTAAAAAGCCGCTTTCCGGAAGGGGACGGACGGTAATGAGCTTTTCGCCTTGATAGTAGGCCCGGTAGCACGCCTCCACCGCCTGAGGGGATACGTCGTGGAGGGGCAGGCACACCGCCATGCCCTGGGGAAAGTCGCAGATGATGGGACAAAAGATGGGGGCCTTTTCCAGCCCACCCTCTTTCATCATCTCGGGGATGTGCTTGTGGGCAAGGCCCAGGGCATAGTGCCGGGGACTGTCCAGCTCGGCGGGTCGGTCCGGGGCTTCATACTGGGCGATGGCCTTATTTCCGCCGCCGGTGTAGCCCGACAGGGCGTGGATGGTCACGTCCGCGTCTCCCGCCAGCAGCCCCGCGTCCGTCAAGGGCCGCAGCAGGGCGATGGCCCCGGTGGCGTAACAGCCGGGGTTGGCCAGGCGCTGGGCCGTTTTGATCCGCTCACGCCGTCCATGGAGTTCGGGTAGGCCATAGACCCAGCCCGGGCTAGTGCGGTGGGCGGTGGAGGCGTCGATGATCCGGGTGCCGGTCCCCTCCGCCAGCGCCGCCGCCTCCCGGGCGGCGTCATCGGGCAGGCAGAAGAAGGTCAGGTCCGCCTCTCGCATCATCGCCCGTCTGGCCTGGGGATCCTTGCGCTTGTCCGGGTCGATGGTCAGCAGCGTCAGGTCCTCCCTGCCGCTCAGGCGGTCATAGATCTGCAGGCCGGTGGTCCCGGCCTGGCCGTCGATGTATACCTTAGGCTTCAAGACGATGCTCCTTTACAAAGGACTCCATGTTGGCGATCTGCTTTTCCACGCTCTCGCGGCTGGGCCCGCCGTAGACCTTGCGCTGGTTGACGCAGGTGCGCAGCTGGAGGGCCTGGTAAACGTCGGCGTCGAAGAGCTTGGAGATGGAGCGGAAGTCCCGCAGCGTCAGGGTGTCCAGAGTGTCGCCGCTCTTGGTGCACATATTGACAAGCCGCCCTACGATCATATAGGCATCCCGGAACGGCAGGCCCTTCTTCACCAGGTAGTCGGCGCAGTCGGTAGCGTTGATAAAGCCCACCTGGGCCGCCCGCTCCATGTTCCGGGGCAGGATGGTCATGGTGTCCACCATGGCGGCAAAGACAGGCAGACAGAGGTTCACCGTGTCGATGGCGTCAAAGACGGGTTCCTTGTCCTCCTGCATATCCTTGTTGTAGGCCAAGGGAAGGCCCTTCATCACCGTCAAAAGGGTGATGAGGTCACCATAGACCCGCCCGGTCTTGCCCCGGACCAGCTCGGCCACGTCGGGGTTCTTCTTCTGGGGCATGATGGACGAGCCCGTGGAATAGGCGTCGTCCAGCTCGGCAAACTTGAACTCCCAGGAGCACCAGAGGATGATCTCCTCGGCGAACCGGGACAAATGCATCATCAGAATAGACAGCCCGCTCAAAAGCTCCAACGCAAAATCCCGGTCGGAGACGGCGTCCATGGAGTTGTCCATCGGCTTGGCAAAGCCCAGCAGGCTGGCGGTCTCAAAGCGGTCCACCGGATAGGTGGACGTAGCTAAAGCTCCCGCGCCTAAGGGGCTCTCGTCCAGACGCTCCCGGCAGTCCTCCAGCCTCGTCACGTCCCGGCGGAACATATTGGCGTAGGCCATGAGCACATGGGCAAAGGTGGTGGGCTGGGCCCGCTGCATATGGGTGTAACCGGGCATGACGGTGTCCACGTTCTCCCGTGCTTTTTTCAGCAAAACATCCTCCAGGTCCAGCACGTTTTTCACAATGCCGGGAATGGCGTCCTTCACAAACAGCCGGAAGTCCACCGCCACCTGGTCATTGCGGGACCGTCCGGTATGGAGGCGCTTGCCGGTGTCGCCAATGCGCTCAGTGAGGAGCCGCTCCACGTTCATGTGGATGTCCTCAGAATCCTCCGTCAGCTCGGCGGTTCCCGCTTCGATGTCCCGGAGGATGGTCTTCAAGCCGTCGATGATCTTCTCAGCCTCATGTTCCTCGATGATGCCCTGCTTGCCCAGCATGGTGGCGTGGGCAATAGAGCCCCGGATGTCCTGCTGGTAGAGCCGGGCGTCAAAGGAGATGGAGGAGTTAAAGTCGTTGACCAGGGTGTCGGTCTCCTTCTGGAACCGACCTGCCCAGAGTTTCATGGTGATCGCTCCTTAGATAGCGGGAAAGGCGGCAACCTTGGCCGCCGCCTTGTGTCCCGTAGTTTTTACTTGAGTTTGCCCTGCTCCCGCAGCGCCTGGACCGTATCGGGCAGACCCCAGAGGTTGATAAAGCCCTGGGAGTCCTTCTGGTCGTAGTCGCTCTCCTCAAAGGTCACAAGATCCTCGGAGTAGAGGGTCTCGGGAGAAGTCACAGCGGCGGTGATGATGTTGCCCTTGTAGAGCTTGAGCTTCACCTGCCCGGTGACGTGCTTTTGGGTGTCGGTGGCGAAGGCGCTGAGAGCCTCCCGGAGAGGCGTGAACCACTTGCCGTTGTAGACCAGATCGGCGAAGTCCACCGCCAGCTTGCTCTTCATGTGGGCGGTGTCCTTGTCCAGGGTGATCATCTCCAGCACCTCATGGGCCCGGTAGAGGATGGTGCCGCCGGGGGTCTCGTAGACGCCCCGGTCCTTCATGCCCACCAGACGGTTCTCCACGATGTCCAGCAACCCGATGCCATTGGCCCCGCCCAGCTCGTTGAGCTTGCGGATGACGTCGCTGGCCTTCATCTTCACGCCGTCCACCGCCACGGGCCAGCCCTTTTCAAAGTCGATGGTCACATAAGTGGCCTTGTCGGGGGCCTGGATGGGGCTGACCCCCATCTCCAAAAAGCCGGGCTTGTCGTAGAGGGGCTCGTTGGCCGGGTCCTCCAGGTCCAGGCCCTCATGGGAGAGGTGCCAGAGGTTCTTATCCTTGGAGTAGTTGGTCTCCCGGCTGATCTTCAGAGGCACGCCGTGGGCCTCGGCATAGTCGATCTCCTCGTCCCGGCCCTTGATGCTCCACTCCCGCCAAGGGGCGATGATCTTCATGCCCGGGGCGTAGCGCTTGATGGCCAGCTCAAAGCGGACCTGGTCGTTGCCCTTGCCGGTGCAACCGTGACAGATGGCGTCGGCGCCCTCCTTCAGGGCGATCTCCACCAGCCGCCGGGCGATGACGGGCCGGGCGAAGGCGGTGCCCAGCAGGTAGTCCTCATACTTGGCCCCCATCTGCATAGAGGGGATGATGACCTCGTCCACCATCACGTCGGTCAGATCCTCCACATAGAGCTTGGAAGCGCCGGTCTTGATGGCCTTCTCCTCCAAGCCGTCCAGCTCGGTGCCCTGGCCCACGTCGCCGGAGACGGCGATGATCTCGGGATCGTTGTAATTCTCCTTCAGCCAGGGAATGATGATAGATGTATCCAGGCCGCCCGAATAGGCCAGAACGACCTTTTTGATCTGCTTGTCTGCCATGTTGATGACCTCCATTTGTGGGTTTGTCCATAGTCTGCCATAGGCACAAGTTTTACTAAGCTCCCGCTCCGCGCTCGCTAAGTAAAGCTATTGTACCATGCCCAGTGGAAAAATGCAAGGGTTCAACTCGCATAAATATTCTCGGTAATTCCAATTTCACTGGTGATATTCCACAATAAACTGTATATTATTCACTATTGAATGAATATACATGCAAATATGCAAAACAAACGGGCGAACCAGGTTCGCCCGTTTGAATGGATGCGTTTTTTTACTTCTCGTCCAGCAGCTTGCCAAGCTCGGTCATAAAGGTGTTGATGTCCTTGAACTGGCGGTAGACCGAGGCAAAGCGGACATAAGCCACCTCGTCCACCTGCTTGAGCTTTTCCATGACCATGTTGCCGATGTGGACGGTGGTGACTTCGCGCTCCATATCGTTTTGGAGCTTCTGCTCGATCTCGCTGACGATATTCTCCAGGGTACCCAGGGACACCGAGCGCTTCTCGCAGCTCTTGAGCATACTGCCCAGCAGCTTGTTGCGGTCAAAGGCCTGGCGGGAGCCGTCCTTTTTGATAACCACCAGCGGCACGCTCTCGATGGTCTCATAGGTGGTAAAGCGCTTGTGGCACACCAGGCATTCTCTCCGGCGGCGGATACTGGCGCCCTCGTCGGCGGGCCGGGAGTCCACCACCTTGCTCTCGGGGTTGGCGCAATAGGGACACTTCACAGGACATCGCTCCTCTTTCCGAAACGGTATTATGTAAATCGCTAAGGGCAGTATACCATATCTTGTGGCAAATGGGTAGTCTTTTTTGAAAAAAATTTTCCAACAGGCATAAAGCCGGCCACCCAGCGCACACTAGGGACATGGAATCGAGGTGAATAGAGATGTCCAACCAGAACCAGAACCAGAATCCCAGCAACAGTCAGAACCGTAACCAGAATCAGCCCCAGAACCAGTCCTGCCCCAGCAACCGCAAGAACCAGCAGGACCCCGAGAACAAGAAGCGCCAGAGCGATCCTACCGACCGCAAGTAAAAAGCGCTTCGACCAAACGTACCCACCCTTTGCCCTCCGGCCAGTTGCCGGAGGGTTTTTCTTCGCTCATTGATATCCCAAAAGGCCCCGGACCGACACCTCCCCCGAGGCTATCCGCCCCTCGGTCCCGTCGGGAAGCCGGACCAGGAGCGAAAAATCGTCGTCCACATCCAATGCGGTGGCGACGGTCTCTCCCTGGGGACGGACCAGCTTGATCTCCCGGCCCAGGGTGACGCACCGGCGGCGGTATTCGGCCAGGTATCCCTCCCGTCCATCGGGGAAGGCGGCATTCATGGCGTCCAGCTCGCCGAGCAGCGCCCGGGCCAGGTCGGCCCGGCGGACCTCCGCCCCCAGCATGGCCAGGGACACGGCCTTGTCCGCTAGTTCTGGGCCAAAATCGGCGGCAGTCTGGGACAGGTTGGTGCCCATGCCCACCACCACGTAGCTCAGCGCCCCGGTCTCCGCCTCCACCCCCAGCTCGGTGAGGATGCCGCAGAGCTTTTTCCCATCCACCAGCACATCGTTGGGCCATTTTATACTGGGCTTTGCGGAGCAAAGTCCCTCTACTGCCCGGCAAACGGCGATGGCCGTCCAGGCGGTCAGCTGGCTCACCTGCTCCAAGGGGACCTGAGGGCGCAGTAAAACGGACAGATACAGTCCCTTCCCTGCCAGAGACTGAAAGGACCGGCCCCGGCGGCCTTTTCCTCCAGTCTGGACCTCCGCCGTCACCGCCACCCCCGTGGGCGCACCCTGGATGGCCCGGCGCTTGAGTTCGTCGTTGGTGGAGTCCACACTGTCAAGGCAAACCACTTCACAGCCCACCACACGGCTAGGGTCGGCCAGCCGCTCCCCCCGGAGCAGGTCGGGCTCCTCCAGCAGCCGATAGCCCCGGGTGGGCAGGGCCTCGATGGCGTAGCCCTCGCTCCGCAGGGTGGTCACTGCCTTCCAAACCGCCGCCCGGCTCACCCCCAGCTCCCGGCTCAACACCTCGCCGGACAAAGGCTCCGTGCGGCCCTCCAAGGCTCGCAGCAGCGCTTCCTTTACCATGCTTAACCCTCCTTTTTGCCCTCAGTTTACCCCACTGGGCGGCCGCTTGTCAACCAATTTTCCAAAATGGGTTTACAAATCCAAGCGGGCATGCTATACTTCTAGTAAACCAAGTTAAGAAGGGAGGTTTACTAGTATGGATCACAAGGTCAAAAATCTGGTCCTGGCGGCGGTCTTCGCCGCCCTCACCGCCGTCAGCGGCTTCCTGAAAATTCCCTTCGGCCCCATGTCCATCACCCTCCAGACCATGCTGGCCGCCTTGGCGGGCATCGTTCTGGGGCCAAAATGGGGGGCGGCATCCCAGGCGGTCTATGTGGCTCTGGGGCTGCTGGGCCTGCCCATCTTCACCATGGGCGGCGGCCTGGGGTATGTGCTCCAGCCCAGCTTCGGCTTTCTGCTGGGCTTCCCGCTGACGGCGGCAGTCAGCGGCCTATTGGTAGGTCAGCGCCCCTCTGTCCTGCGCTGTGGGGCCGCCGCCGCGGTGGGCATTCTGGCAGGCTACGTTATCGGCGTGCCCTATATGGGTCTGGTGCTGAACCTCTACCTGGGCAAGGGCCTCAGCGTGTGGCAGGTGGTGGAGAGCGGCCTTCTCATCTACCTCCCCGGCGAATGCGTCAAGATCGCCGCCGCCGCGGTGGTAGCCCCGCCTCTGAAACGGGTCCTGGCGCACACGGCAGCGTAATAAAAGGGACGGCCCACGGGCCGTCCCTTTTGTGATGGCGTTTTATTTGGTCTCAATGAAAATGCCCTTGTCGGCGCTCCAGTCCACGGTGAAGCCCAGGGCTGTGCCTAGGTCACGGAGCTTGTAGTAGGTATAGGCCCCGCCGTTGTCGTCCTTTAGCACGATAGCGTCCAGCGCGGCGGCCTTGCCGTTGATCCTGGTCTCTGCCGTGGCAGTCTCATAGGCCCGGTCACCGCGGAAGGGCGTTTTCATCTCCGAGCCGTTGGGGACATAGTCCTTCCCGGTCTCGATGTTCACCGCTCCGTCCCAGACCACGTTGAACTGGACGGCGGAGCCGCTGAGAATGGAAGCCACGTCCCGGAGCTTGATATAATTGGTGTCGTTGCCGTTTGCGTCCTTGAGGGCGTAACACTGGAACTCCACGGAAACGCCGTTCACCAGCACCGGCTGGGTGGAGGGGCTGGCGACAACGCCAGTTTCTTTTGTAGTTTTACTGAAGCGGAGCGCTCCCCATTTTCCATCCCGTTCCACCACCGCCAAACCATCGCTGACATCTAAAGCGTGGTCATACGCAATGGCCGTGACTTCCTGTCCCAGTTGATCAACGTAGCCATATTTACCGTTCAGCCGCACCGCCCCATAGCCCTCGGAGAATTCATGGGTGTAATCATATTGAGGCGGCACAATTTCCCGCCCCTCTATATTTACATAGCCGTATTTACCATTCCAGTGCATTGACACGATACCTTCATCAAGCGGCGGAATATATGTCTCTTCATCATATTTGCACTCCACGATTTCCCGTCCATTTCTATCTATAAGGCCCCACTTGATCCCCTCCCGCGTGCTTCTAGTCACCACTGAAACACCGTGATCAAGGTTCTCAGCCGTCGTATAGGGCAGATCGCAGGGTACTACCTCTTGCCCCGTTGGGTCAATGAAGCCCACTTGTCCGCCCATCTTCACAACTGCCAGCCCTTCTGAAAAGCTCCCACCGTAGCTATAACAAAAGGGCACTACCAGGTTGCCTTTCGTATCAAAATACCCTGTTTTTCCATCTGGCGTATCCGCTAGGATCAGCCCTTCCCCAGCATACCATAGCCGAGGGTATTCACAGGGGATGATCTCCTGCCCCGTGGCCATATCGACCATGCCCAGGTCGTACTGCCAGTTACTTTCCAAAACCGTGGCAATTCCCGGTTCCTCACAATCCCACGCATAGACGTACTTGCAGGGCACCACTTCATTGCCGCTGTGGTCAATAAAGCCATACATCAGATCTCTTTTGTTGTCAAACCGACGACGTACGATTGCGAAGCCGTTGGAAAAACTCTCTGCCCCTGCATATTGGAATGGGATGACTACATTCCCGCTAGTATCGATGTAGCCCCACTTGCCATCCTTCTTCACTGCTGCTAAGCCTTCCGAAAATTCCGGCCACAGGGTCTCATTCTCATATTGGCAAGGAATGACCTCATTGCCACTCTCATTAATAAATCCCCATTTTCCGTCCAACTCCACCGCAATCAGGTCGCCTCGATTTCCAAGATTCATAATGCTGTCATATTTGCACGGCACCACCGTTCTCCCCTCAGCATCCAGAAGGCCTTCCTTACCATCCAGCCTGACCTCTGCCAAACCATTATGGAACCACGACACACTATCATATTTATAAGCTCCGACAGCTTTGCCGCTGGTGTCCACAAAGCCCCACTTCTTCTTTAGCCGCACCGGCGCGATACCTTCGCGGAATTTCCACATCTCATCATAATAGAGGGGTATGGCCTCTGTAACATCGTACTCTGTCGCCCCAACCCAAGGACTCAGCGCACACACCATGACTAGCAACAAAATCAGGCTCAGCAGTCTCCTCTTCATGTTTCTTCCTCCTTAATGCTCTTTATTTCCCCCATCGGGGGAAATAGGAAGAGTACTCTTCCTGCGTTCATTATACCATATTCTAGCCATATTGCAAGGAAAAGCAAGAGAGCGAGGGCAAAGCCCTCGCTCTCTTGCTTTTCTTTTTACGTTGCAGGTCCAGCTTACGCCTGGGGACCAGCGGCCACCAGAGCCTTGCCGGCGTCGTTGGTGGTGTACTTGGCGAAGTTCTTCACGAAGCGGGAAGCCAGATCCTTGGCCTTCTCCTCCCACTCCTTGGGATCGGCGTAGGTGTCCCGGGGATCCAGGATGGCGGGATCCACACCGGGCAGAGCGGTGGGAACCTGGAAGTTGAACATGGGGATGGTCTTGGTGGGAGCGGTCTCGATGGAGCCGTCCAGGATGGCGTCGATGATGCCGCGGGTGTCCTTGATGGAGATGCGCTTGCCGGTGCCGTTCCAGCCGGTGTTCACCAGGTAAGCCTTGGCGCCGGAGGCCTCCATGCGCTTGACCAGCTCCTCAGCGTACTTGGTGGGGTGCAGCTCCAGGAAGGCCTGACCGAAGCAGGCGGAGAAGGTGGGGGTGGGCTCGGTGATGCCCCGCTCGGTGCCGGCCAGCTTAGCGGTGAAGCCGGAGAGGAAGTAGTACTTGCACTGCTCGGGCGTCAGGATGCTGACGGGAGGCAGCACGCCAAAGGCGTCGGCGGAGAGGAAGATGACGTTCTTGGCGGCGGGGCCGGCGGAGGTGGGGTTGACGTTCTTGACGATCTTCTCAATGTGGTCGATGGGGTAGCTCACCCGGGTGTTCTCGGTGACGGACTTGTCGGCGAAGTCGATCTTGCCGCTGGCGTCCAGGGTCACGTTCTCCAGCAGAGCGTTGCGGCGGATGGCGTTATAGATGTCGGGCTCGGAGTCCTTGTCCAGGTTGATGACCTTGGCGTAGCAGCCGCCCTCGAAGTTGAAGACGCCGTTGTCGTCCCAGCCGTGCTCGTCGTCGCCGATCAGCAGACGCTTGGGGTCGGTGGACAGGGTGGTCTTGCCGGTGCCGGACAGACCGAAGAAGATGGCGGTGTTCTCGCCCTTCATGTCGGTGTTGGCCGAGCAGTGCATGGAGGCGATGCCCTTCAGGGGCAGGTAGTAGTTCATCATGGAGAACATGCCCTTCTTCATCTCGCCGCCGTACCAGGTGTTGATGATGACCTGCTCACGGCTGGTGATGTTGAAGACAACGGCGGTCTCGGAGTTGAGGCCCAGCTCCTGATAGTTCTCCACCTTGGCCTTGGAGGCGTTGTAGACCACGAAATCGGGCTCAAAGGCGGCCAGCTCCTCGGCGGTGGGCTGAATGAACATGTTCTTGATGAAGTGGGCCTGCCAGGCCACCTCCATGATGAAGCGAACGGCCATGCGGGTATCGTGGTTAGCGCCGCAGAAGGCGTCCACCACATACAGCTTCTTGCCCGAGAGCTCCTTCAGGGCGATGTCTTTCACGGCCTTCCAGGTAGCCTCGCTGGCGGGATGGTTGTCGTTTTTATACTCGTCGGAGGTCCACCACACGGTGTCCTTGGAGTTCTCATCCATGACGATGAACTTATCCTTGGGGGAGCGGCCGGTGTAGATGCCGGTCATGACGTTGACAGCGCCCAGCTCGCTGACCTGGCCCTTCTCGTAGCCTTCCAGCTCGGGCTTGGTCTCCTCGTCGAACAGCTGCTCGTAAGAGGGATTGTACACGATCTCGGTCGTGCCGGTGATACCATACTTGCTCAGATCCAACTTTGCCATGATACTTATACCTCTTCTTTCGTTCAGGTCATCGCCCAGACACCAGCGGTAAGCTGCCCTCAGCCAAAAGGACACCGCAAAAGGACGATGAAAAGAAATACAGATGCGTATTCTCCTGTATATCATTATACATAAATCGGGGCTGAAATCAACCGGCGGAGCGGTTTTCTTCGGGTAAAAGCAACAAATCTTATTAAGAATCCGGGGTATTTGAGACAGTTTCGTAAAAATCTTGGCCTGTTTGCCTGCACAAATTAAAGATTTTATGCCAAAAACAAATCTTTGATAAAATTTTATCGATTCGGGATACAAGGAGCGGAAATCAGGAGAGAAGAGGCTGCAATTTTGGGCCGCGAAAAAACGTATTATAAGTAGAGACACAAAATATTTGTGGATATTTTGCGATTTATCTGGAAAAAACGCACGACTTATGATATACTGAGCCAATCTGACCCGCGGCCATGAGCCGCCAGCATGGAGAAACAACGACGATGAAGACGCTTTACATATTTCTTACCCGCTCCGGCACCCTGCTCTCGAACCTCGTGTACAGCCTGACCGGTGCGCAGTACACCCACGTCTCCCTCGCCTTCGACGAGGACCTGAGTACCCTCTACAGCTCTACCCGCAAGAATGGTTATACCATGTTCCCCGCAGGTCCCAGCCGGGAGTACCTGAACCGGGGCGTGTTCCTCATGCGGGAGAACATCCCCTGCGCCCTCTACGCGCTGGAAGTGACGGATGAGGTCTACACCCGCGCCAAGCGCCGCACCCAGCACATGATGCACCACGGGGAGCTCTACCGCTTCAATTCGCTGGGTCTGCTGCTCTGCTGGATGCATATCCGCTGGCAGCGCCGTCGGCATTATTTCTGCTCCCAGTTCGTCAGTGAGGTGCTCCAGAAGAGCGGTGCGCTGGAGCTGCCAAAGCCCAGCACCCTCATGCACCCCAGCGATTACGCCGAGCTGCCCGAGCTGCGCTGCCTCTACCGCGGTACGCTGGCCGGCCTGCCCCAGCGCCAGAGCATGGAGCTGGGCGAGGTGGAGAGCGTCATGGGCCTCTACCTGAACGTCCTTCTGGGGGCCGTGAAGGGCAGAGTACGTCGGCTGTTCTGATTTTTTCGAAATTTTTGCCGAAAAATTGAAAATGCCTGTTGACAAAGCGGGTACGCTGTGCTAAAATAATCGAGTCGGGAACAACACCCGATGCAATGGTAGTATGGCCCGTTGGTCAAGCGGTTAAGACAGAGGCCTCTCACGCCTTTAACATCGGTTCGATTCCGGTACGGGTCACCATTTTATAGTAGTAAAACGGTCATGTGCCGTTTTATATAGATGCCTCTTTAGCTCAGTCGGTTAGAGCACCTGACTGTTAATCAGGGTGTCGCCTGTTCGAGTCAGGCAAGAGGCGCCAGTAAAGCGATGGAAGTTTTCCATCGCTTTTTCTTTTTTATCCGTTCCGGTGCGGCTTTTGTTGACAGGGAAAGCGGCGGGGGATATACTTATAAAAAATGAACCTCTCAGGCCGCCTGCGGCGTCCAGCTCTCCGGATAGGAGAGCCCTTGGCAAAACCGAAAACTTACCCTTTTCGCCAGAGCCTCCCCTATTAGGGGAGGTGGCACAGCGTCAGCTGTGACGGAGAGGTTGAGGAAAAATGCGCCTGATGAAAAAGGAGAAAACTATGAAACAGATCATTCTGACGGGCGACCGCCCGACGGGCCGGCTCCATGTCGGCCACTATGTCGGCTCTCTGAAGGAGCGTGTCCGGCTGCAGAACTCGGGCAAGTTCGACGAGATCTATATTATGATCGCTGACGCACAGGCCCTCACCGACAACGCCGACAACCCGGAGAAGGTGCGCCAGAACGTCCTGCAGGTCGCTCTGGACTATCTGGCCGTGGGCATCGACCCCGCCAAGGCACACATCTTCATCCAGTCCATGGTGCCGGAGCTGACCGAGCTGAGCTTCTATTATATGAACCTCGTCACCGTCTCCCGCCTGCAGCGCAACCCCACCGTCAAGGCCGAGATCCAGCAGAAGAACTTCGAGTCCAGCATCCCGGTGGGCTTCTTCACTTACCCCATCAGCCAGGCTGCGGACATCACCGCCTTCAAGGCTACTACCGTCCCCGCAGGCGAGGACCAGCGCCCCATGATCGAGCAGTGCTGCGAGATCGTTCATAAGTTCAACGCCGTCTACGGTGAGACTCTGGTGGAGCCGGAGATCGTTCTGCCCCAGAACAGCGCCTGCCTGCGCCTGCCCGGCACCGACGGCAAGGCCAAGATGAGCAAGAGCCTCGGCAACTGCATCTACCTCTCCGACGAGCCCGAGGACATCAAGAAGAAGATCATGTCCATGTACACCGACCCGAACCATCTGCGCGTGCAGGACCCCGGCAAGGTGGAGGGCAACCCCGTCTTCATCTATCTGGATGCATTCAGCCGCCCGGAGCACTTTGCCGAGTTCCTGCCCGAGTACCAGAACCTCGACGAGCTGAAGGCACACTATCAGCGCGGCGGTCTGGGCGACGTGAAGGTGAAGAAGTTCCTGAACAGCGTCATGCAGGCCGAGCTGGAGCCCATCCGCAACCGCCGCAAGGAGTGGGAGCAGCGCCTGCCCGAGGTCGTGGAAATTCTGAAGGAAGGCAGCGCTGTGGCCGAAAAGACCGCCGCCGCCACCCTCGCCGAAGTGCGTAAGTCCATGAAAATTGATTACTTCACGGATGATAATCTGCTGAAATAACAAGGCGTAAATAAAAATCCCCTCTGCCAAACGGCGGAGGGGATTTTTTGTATCTTACGTTACAGCTTACAGGCTGCGGTTCTTGATCTCGGAAGTGACCTTTGCGATGAACTCATCCACTTCCATCGTGGTGGTCTCGCCCTTGCGGTCACGGACAGAGACGTTGCCGGCCTCGGCTTCCTTGGCACCCAGGACCAGCATATAAGGCACGCGGTCCACCTGCTGTGCAGCGCGGATCTTGTAGCCGATCTTCTGGTTGTCGTCGTCCAGAGCCACACGGATACCGGCCTCCACCAGCTTCTCGGTGATGGCCTCGGAATACTCGAGGGTCTTCTCGGAGACGGGAAGCACCTTGACCTGAACAGGAGCCAGCCAGGTGGGGAACTTGCCCTTGGTCTCCTCGATCAGGTAAGCCATGA
>OLGB01001346.1_pt1 | contig 30123 bp, 38 predicted proteins | sample 1605691 | NCBI WGS metagenome assembly OLGB01 (sample SAMEA3888925, study PRJEB22519) | human gut metagenome | biome: human gut; feature: human-associated habitat; material: faeces | place: Denmark | collected 2010 | reverse complement strand
TGCCGGACGGCTTTTTGCGTAATGTGATAGATCAAATATTATTTTTTCTGGTTTGTAGGCTCCGAAAAGCCTTGTATTTACAGTGTTCCTAATAGGAAGTAATCATATGTGACAGATATCCGGAAAAGCCCGTGTACACTGGAAGAACTTGCCTCTAAATATGACATTACAACAAGTTCCATAGAGAGGTATTCCATGGAGCATAAATGGAGTGAAAAAAGAGGAAAGTATAAGGAAAGTATCAAACAGAAAACGATAGAAAAATCTGCTGACAGGGATGTGGACAGAATCACCAGACTGTTAGAGATTGCGGATGCGGCAGCAGACAAGGCAGAGCAGGCTCTTGGAGAACTGGAAACCTATGTTGTCCATAACAAAACAAAGAAAAAGACAGTGGAATATAAAGACCATGAAGCCAAGGGAAAGCCAACAAGGGAAGTAATTGAGGAAACCGAAAAAATTGAAAGGGTGCAGGGACCGGTTGACCGTCTGGGGTTGTCCCAGGTAACGGCGGCGCTTCGGAACATAAAAGAATTGTATGGATTGCCCTTAGAGATGGAGGATAAGCGGTATAAGGCAGAATATGACAAGAAACGTGCAGAGGTAAAGGATAATACCGGGGAAGAGATTCTTCGGAATATGCAGACAATAGCGGAGATATTGCAGAATCCGGTAGCAAACAGGGTAATAGAGGATTTTGAAGGGGAGGCAGAGGATGAATCAGCCAGCGCCATTCAGTAAACGACAATATGAATATTTCCTTCGGTGCATGAAAAGCTGGTTCAATGTAGCAGAGGGAGGGAAAAGAGGGGGAAAGAATGTATTGCAGACCCTTATTTTCTGTTCGCTGCTGGAAACACACCCAAACAAAATCCACCTGATTGCCGGAGTATCAGGAGCCACGGCGAAGCTGAACATATTAGATTGTGACGGATACGGGCTTTTAAACTACTTTGAAGGGCGCAGCAGGGAGGGCAAATATAAGGACAGGGATTGTGTCTATGTCCAGACGAAAGTGGGAGAGAAGATTGTCCTGGTATCCGGTGGCGGTAAGGACGGGGACGAAAAGCTGATTAAAGGTAATACCTATGGGATGGCATACGTGACAGAGGCAAATGAGTGTCACAAGAAGTTCCTGAAAGAGGTATTCGACAGAACATTATCCAGCGGGGACAGAAAGGTGTTTCATGACCTGAACCCAAAAGAGGAGGAGCACTGGTATTATCAGGAAATATTGAAATTTCATGAAGAACAGCAGTTGCTTTATTCGGATTACGGGTACAATTACGGGCACTTTACACTGGTCGATAATATGAGCCTGCCGGACGGGAAGATAAGAAACCTGTTACGGACATATCAGAAGGACAGCGTATGGTACAAGAGGGATATCCGGGGTGAAAGAGCAGTAGCAGAGGGAATTATCTTCCGGAGGTTCAGCGAAAACAACGAGCCGTATCTGTATGATGACGGGGATATTCTGGAGGAGTACATAGAGAATGGAGAGAAGAAAACCAGACTGAAAAAGCCTGCCTATAAAATAACCATGGGTATAGACTTTGGCGGGAATGGTTCCATGACAACCTTTGTTCTGAAGCTGTTCTTTAACCGCTTCCATGACTTACGAACTGCAGAGGAGGACTGGATAGAGCTTTCTCAGGATATAGATGCAGATATGATATGTAAAAAGTATATTGAGTTTTATCGGTTTTGCCAAAAGAAGTATGGACGGATAGACTGGGTATTCCCAGACAGCGCCAGCACCACTATGATAAACAGCCTCCGGAGCGCTGCAAAGAAGGAGGGGCTGCCGTTCCGGAATATAAGTGGCTGTCGGAAAAATGAAATATCAGACAGACCGAAAACCTTTGACAAGCTGCTCAATACAGGACGGCTTAAGATAAACAGGCGGTGTGTGCATCTGAGAAAAGCGGTAGGCGCCCTGAAATGGGATGAAAAGAAACCGAATCAGCCGGAGGATTTGAACATAGGAAACTGTAATGACTGGTGGGATGGAGAGTGCTATACCTGGCTTGATTTTGTGGAGTATGTAGATTTGGACAGATAAAGAGGAGAAAACATGGAAAGCTGCGTAAAAACATTTTTGGAACAAAGGGATATACGGTAAATGAAGATGCGCTTCAGGTCATTCAGACAAGTGATGACTGGTACGCAAACAGACCGATAGAGGGATTCCACAACAGGAGAACGATAAACGGAGTGCCCTATCAGCTTACAAGGCTGAATCTGGCAAAGAGGGGCTGCTCTGATGACGCGAATCTGTGTGAAGTGATTGATATCAATGCGGGAGAGGGGGAACAGGCGGAGTGTGTCAGAGAGGTATTGAAAAACTCTAACTTTGAAACCCAGTACCGGCGGCAGTTGGAAAAGACCTCTGCAAATGGGACGGTGGCTTGCTATCTCAGGCCGGATAATGCTACCTTTATGAGTGACAGCAGCGTAAAATGGGGAAGGATTAAGCTGAACTATGTGGATGCAGATGCCTTTTTACCGCTTACGGTGGAGGATGGGATAGTGACAGAGGCAGCCTTTTCCGGCAGTGCCATCAAGCGGGGAAAAAAGAGGACAACGCTGGTACTGTTTACACTGGATGAAAAGGGACAATACATTGCAGAAACCCATATCTTTGATGAATACGGGAAAGAGCTTATGGAGTTAAGCCAGACAGTACAGCTTGGGGAGATTAAGCCTTTTGCCGTGATGCGGACAGCGGACGTGAACAATCAGGACAATATGGAAGGCTACGGGCTTCCCAGAGTGTGGCAGGCAATCCCGGCGCTGCGGATAGCAGACCTCTGTTATAATGTGCTTTTCAGTGATTTGGACAAGGCAGAGAAGATAATTCTTGTCAATGAGCTGCTTTGTGAGGTGGATGAGGACGGGAAGCCGAAAATGACACCGGAGCAGAAAAAGCTCTTTGTGCTGCTTGGAGAGAAGCTGCCTGCGGAAAAAGATATGATACAGGAATATAACCCGAAGGTAAGGATAGAGGAAATTACAAAATCCTTTGAACTGGCGTTGTCCCTGCTTTCCATGATGTTCGGATATGGAACAAAGAAGTATTCCTTTGACAACGTGGCAGGAGTAACGACAGCTACGGAGTTTAAACTGTCCAGACAGGACGAAGCCCAGGAACTGAACAGGCAGCGGCAGGAGGCAATCAGATACATTCAGGATATCTGCAGGGCAATCCTCTGGTTTGCCAATACATTCCAGCAGAAAAGTTATAACGTAGACACAGAGGTGCTGGTGGATTTTGATGATAGCATTATCACAGACAAGGATGCGGAACTGGAAAAGCTGAGAGCGGATGCACTCAGTTTTGACATCCCGGAACTGACGATAAGATATCTTTGCGAGGCGTACAATATGCAGGAGGATGAAGCAAGGAAGCTGGTAGAGCAAAAGGAGCAGGAGAAAGAGGAAGATACCGGCGGGGATGAGGATGAATAAAAGGGGAGAAGTAGATGCTGACAGATGCGCAGGAAGAAATCATAGGAGAAGCATTAAAGCCATTATTTGAATATCTGGAGCATGAGGTTATCGTGGATGTAGCGGAGCGTATCCGGGCAACCATGATGTATTACAGAACGGCAGAGATAGAAGCCCAGAGGCTTCAACAGCTGGGATTCAGTCCCGCCCAAATACGTTCTGCCGCCATGAAGATATTAAGGGCGGACCCGGAATATAGAAAGGCAGTGGCGAAAAACACACTGGACTATAAAAAGAAGGTCAAGAAGCTGCTGCAAGCCATAGTCAGGGAAGCACAGCGGGCGGGCAGCAGTCTTGTACAGGATTCAGCGGATTTGTCATATCTGGATGATTTGCACATCTGGAAACAGGCAGGGAAGGAACTGACAGGAGATTCCTTTCTTCCGCAGATAGTAGATAGCATCCGGCAGCAGACCTCTGATGCAATGAAGAACCTGACACAGACTACGGGTTTTAAAACTATGTCCGGATATGAAGTAGTGGAAAACCTGTATCAGAGGGAATTGGATAAAGCCATGATAAAGGTATGCACAGGTACATTCAGCAGTGAAAAGGTTATATATGATACAGTGAAAAGCCTTGCTGCCAGTGGATTGAGAACAATAGACTTTGCATCCGGGTATAGTATGCAACTGGATACGGCGGTTAAACTTGCCATGAGAACCGGCGCAAACCAGCTTTCTGCTAAAATCATGGATGCAGATATAGGGCAGATGGGAGAAAATCTGGTCTATGTTTCTACGCACTGGGGAGCCAGAAATACCGGAACAGGGCACGCGAACCATGAGCAGTGGCAGGGAAAGGTATATTTCATAAAAGAGGGTACAGATTACAGTGCGGATGGAAGCCGGGAAAATGACCTGCTGGGGCTTCATGGATATAATTGCCGTCATAAACATTACATATGGTTTCTGGGGTCCAGCACGCTGTCAAAAGAGGATAAGCCACCGGAGGCGGTAGAGATAGACGGGAAAACCTATGATTATTACAAAATCACGCAGCATATGCGCTCCATGGAGAGGCGCATCAGGGATTTAAAGAGGGAGCGGGAGGCACTAAAAGCTCTGAATATGGACACAAAGGAAGTCAGCACCAAGATTAAAGGGAAAATGCGTGCATACGAAGCTTTCTGCCAGAAAGCCGGAGTAAAGGCAGATATCAATCGCTGCCGGTATGAATGTGGTACGTCTGATTTGACAAAGACAAAGGCGTGGAGTAGAGCACAGGCAGCAGCACAGGAGGCAAAGAGAAACACAGGAAGAAAAGTAGAATTTAATCCAGATTATGATTATTCTAGCACCATAGATGGCTATTCAAAAGAGGTCAATGTTGGTTTATCGGAAGCTAGTCGTAAAGTGGCGGAATTAGGTGGTAAGGATTATAATGAGCATATGTACTTGGTGAATCTTGAAAACGGAGAATTAAGTTATTATGAAACAAATGGTTTGCCAAGAGAGGTTGGTTATGAGTTCTGGAAGGAACTGGAGAAAGATACCGCAAAAAAGTATGCGTTTGTGCATAACCATAATACGGATGGGATGTTATCTGAAACTGATTTGCAGACAATGCTCAGCACTGAGCAAGTACCGGTAATGATTGCCGTTAGAAATGATGCAGTAAAATATATTGCAGAACGAAAAGGCGGTATTTTAAAGACAGCGTATTATGATGAACTATACGAAGAAGATATAAAAAAGTTGAATGAAAAAGTAAAAAATGGTATTATTACAGTAGCCGAAAGAACGAAGGAAAGAGAAGTGATTATTGTAGAAAATCTGTTAAGGGATTTTACAAAAGGGGGAAAACTTATTGAGCAGGATGGAAGAAAATAATGATTGGGCAACGGAAACATTAAAAGAAGCTCCGTTTTGGCGAGATGGGATGACACCCGAGGAGTATGATGAGGAGAGGGAGTATTTAGGCAAAAACTATATTTTATTGCAAAAAGGAACATATGTTCCGCTCTGGAAGCAGAAAGGGGACAAGTGTGAAGCCAACAGGAGAAAATGATAAAAATAAAAAAATTGAGGAATTAAAACAGGAATTTGCAGAAAGAGCCATGCAAATCCCGGAAGAACCAAAACCACACAGATATTTGGATGGGGGCGGAGGTCCTTTTCATGATTTAGGAGTAGAATTTCAGAAGAGGTTGCGTCAGATTGTAGAAGAACAATCAAGCGAAGAAACTACGAATTGATAAAGGAGGAATTGTGGTAGAGAAAGATAATAAGGATTTCATATTTGATTTTCCGAGGACAGAGGAGAACGCAGCTTTGTTTAGGTCGCATATTAACTGGGAGGAAGAGGAACGGAAATTAGAGGAAGAAGAAAAACAGAACAAAAGGCGGAAAAAGGGAAAAATTGAATTCAGAGGAGAAAAGAAACAAAATAGAAGAAATTAAGAAACAGTGGCAAGAAGAACTTTTTCCATTATTTGAAAAGTGGGAAAAGGAACCTGTGGGGATATTGGATAGACACCTGAAAGAGGAAGCAGAGATAAACCGTAAATATCAGGAAATGATTAGAAAGATTGCGAATGAGTAGCAGAACCCAAAATCTTGTTGCACACTTTTTCATAATGTCCTACAATGTCCTTACGGAGGGGTAAACATGACACCGAAAGGATATTATTGGGTGGGGTGCCCGAAATGTGGATTCCCGAAGATGCAGATTTTAAGAAGCGATACTGCGCTGTGGAATTTCCCGGGGTACTGTAAAAAATGTAAAACTGAATCAATCATAACGATAGAGCCGAAGCGCCAAACAGTAAATTCTTGAAAAAGAAGGTACTGCGAGGCGCTTTTTCTATTGATGCGGAATAGAGCAGTGGGCAGCTCATCAGGCTCATGACCTGAAGGTCGCAGGTTCAAATCCTGCTTCCGCAATTTTCCCATACCGGAGAAAGTCCGGTAAATAAATCATTTAAGGAGAGAGCAATGAAAAACATTTTAACTATCTTGAAGGAACTGGGCATTGAGGTACCCGCGGACAAGGAGGCAGGTCTTAATTCTGCCGTAGCAGAGAACTATAAACCGGTGGCTGACTACGACAAGCAGAAGGAAAAGCTGGCCGGACCCGACACCGGCAGGAACAGGTAAGTTAATCGGACAGGTAAGAGGAGGCAATAGCGCAGCCACGGAGGAGGCGGCAATGCGTGCAGCAATGGGACTTCCACCTGTCGCAGATGCAAAATAAGGAGGAAAGAGAATGACAAATACAATTGCACTTGCAAAGAATTTTGTTCCCCTGTTGGATGAGGTATACCAGAAGGAATCTGTTACCTCAGACTTAAACGGGGATGCGTCCATGGTGAAAGCCGGGGCAAATGCCAAGGAAATCGTATATCCCCAGATTGCTGTAACCGGTCTGGGAGATTATGACCGTAACAGTGGATATACTGATGGAACGGTAGACTTCAGATGGGTTACAACAGAGTACAACTATGACAGAGGCGCGAGGTTGTCCGTGGATGCCATGGATAATCAGGAAACCTATAACCTTGCATTTGGTATGGCAGGGGCAACACTGATGAGGACAAAGGTTGCACCGGAGGCAGATGCGTTTACCTTTGCTATACTGGCAGGAACACCCGGAATATCTAAAGGGGAAGCAAAGACCATTGATGGGGCAGAAGACTTTTTGAAGGAGCTTCTGGCAGCAAAAAATACCATGGATGAGGACGAAGTGCCGGAGGAGGGAAGAATCCTGTATGCAACATCTACGTTGTTAAATAGCCTGACTATGCTGGATTCTTATAAATCAAAGGAGATTCTTGCAGCCTTTACGATAAAGAAGCCGGTACCCCAGGGGCGGTTCTATACGTCCATTGACCTGCTGGATGGAAAGTCCAGGGATGAAGAGGCAGGTCATTACCGGAAAGGTACGGAACGCTATGAAAAGACCACGGATACAGTGGTAAACAGCGCAAAGACCTATTACACCGAATCTGGCGGAGTGTATTCCAAGGTAGGAAGCCCTGAAAACTCCGGATTACCGGGATATTATGAAAAGGTATCCGAGGCAGCAAAGGATATCAACTTTATGATTATCCACAAGCCTGCAATTATTAAGCACGATAAGCATATCGTATCCGGAATTATTCCGGCATCTGCAAATCCGAATGAGGACGCAGACATCCTTAAGTACAGAAAGTATGGCATTGTGGATGTATACAAGAATAAGCTGGCAGGCATCTATTTGAGCCACAAGGCATAAGGAGGAGCTATGAGGACTGTAGGACTTGGTATGGTAAAAGATTCTGAGGAGCAGCAGAAAGCGCTGCTTTCCGAGTTGGAAACTCTGCGGGCGGAAAATGAAGCCCTTCGGGTGGAAAATGAAACACTGAAAAAGGACAATGCTTTCTTGAAAAAGAAAATGAAGGCAGAAGGGTAAGAAACGGGGGAGCATAATATGACCTATATTAACTGGGAGTATTATAGCTCCCTTTACAATATGATTCCGGAGGCTGCCTTTGAACGGCTGGCAAAGAGAGCCTCCGCCAAGCTGGATGTATATACCCATATGAGGGTGCTGAAATTTGAGAAGAACTATCTGGAGGATACCGCCACAGATTTTCAGAATCAGGTACATATGCAGATTCAGAATACCACCTGTGAGCTTGCGGAGGGCTTATATCAGCAGGAAACAACCGGAATGGGGACAGGTATTGCTTCGGTAAGCAATGACGGGTATTCAGAGTCCTATAAAATCACTACGGCAGCAGAGCAGGAGGTGCAGCTTCTTGCTATTGTGAGGAATGGGCTTTCCGGTACCGGATTGGCAGGTGCGGTATGAGTGTTTTGTTTACGGACATAATGACGGTATATAACCATTACCGGGACAGGGATACAGGAGCCGAAAGCTGGAACAGGTCAGTTATCCGGGGCGTACAATGGACCCACAACAGGCGGGAACTATCCACAAGGGGCGGAGTCCAGACAGAAACAAAGGTGGAAAGTATTACAGTGGATTTCCAGAGAAATTATGAAAACAAGCCTTATCTGCCGCCGCAGGAATATGCTTTACTGTCCACGGAAGAAAGTAAAAAATACTGGACATTGGATTCCAGAGGCGGGACAGATATGGTTGTGCAGGGAATTGTTGAACTGGAGATTGGAAAGGAGTACACGCTGTCAGAACTGAAAAAGGATTTCCAGTATGCTGCAGTTGTGGGAACTGTTTCCGATAACCGGAACCGTCCCCGGCTGAAAACCATTAAGTTGACGGGAAAGTAAAAGTTGCACCGGTGCAACGGGAGGAAGAATGTCTGTAAAAGGATTTTTTGAGTTGAAAGTAAAACATACCTTTGACCCCGGGGTCTGTATTAAGGCATTAAGACTGGAAGAGAAGGGGAGATTGACAAAGATATGTGCAGAGGAAATTTTGAGATTGTCAGACCCCTATGTGCCCTTTGCAGAGGGAAGCTTAAAGAACAGCGGACATATAGAAAATGGATGTGACGTTGTATACACAACACCGTATGCACATTATATGTGGGAGGGAATTGTGTATCAGGATCCGAAGCTGCACTGTGCCGGTTTTTTGACAGAGAATGGCTGGCGCTCCAGAAAAGGAGTTACAAAGGAGCCGACGACACGAAGCCTGACCTATGGGAATGGCAATCTGAGAGGGGCTAAATGGACAGACAGGATGCTTCAGGACGGGGGATTAAAGCAGATTGAGGAAACCCTGCAGAAGGAGGTAGGAAAGTGACGGTATCAGAAGCAATCATTCAGTGGTTAAAGCAGTTTGCACCGGAGAAGATGCGGCAGATTGACACAGACCGGATGCACGGGGATGTGGACTTTGCACTGGTGAAGGAACCTACGATAAATGTAAAAAAATACATATCAGGAACAGAGGTTCATACGGAGTACTATCAGATGCTTGCAAGGCTTCCCAGCCTGACAGATACAGACTGTGTGGAGAATGGAGCCTGGATGGAAGAACTGACCCGGTGGATTGAGAAGAGGGACAGGGAAAGAAACTATCCGGAACTGGATAAAGGGACAGTTCAGAAAATAGGGATTTCTTCTTCATTCTTTGTAGGAGAGAATGAGGATGCGGACGCAATTTATCAGATGACAATATCAATTCAGTATATCAGGAGGAATAAGGCGTGAGAGATAACTTAAGACACTATATTGATACGAGCATGAACGCAGAAGAGGCAAAATACAGGCTTCTCGGAGATGGAGTCGAAAGCCTTACGGAGGAAATGAACCCCGAAGAGGAAACAAAGCATTATATCCATATGTCCAAAAGCTCTAACAAGGTGAAATCCTATCAGAGAAGTTTTGAGGTGGATAAAGAGGACTGTGTGGAGGATGAGGTGCAGACCATGATTGATAAGCTGGTGGATGATTTGCCGGTAGGGGCGAGCGCTGAAACATCATTTGTCCGGTTCAGAATGAAGGATGCAGTACCGGAAAAGCCCGGAGTTTACACGGCAATCAAGGTACCCTGTACGGTATCGGTATCTTCCAGTGGTGGAGATGGCGGGGACTATGTACATAACGTAATCAGCGTGAAGCAGTCCGGAGAGGATATTAAAGGAACCTTTAATGTAACCACGGAAGCATTTACACCGGAGGAGTAAACGGATGAATGAGATTAGAATAAAGAGCGGTATTGAAATCACGGTAAATGAGAAAGGGGAAACCATCTGCATCAATGCGGAGGACCAGACCTTTCTTGATAAGTTCTACGGGTTACTTGATAAGTTCAGTGAGGCAGAAGCCCATATGAAGTCTGAAAAGGTAAGGGGGCTTAAGGACAGGGCGGCGCTGCAGGAAATGATTGTCCAGACAAGGGAGATTATGAAGGAAATAGACGGGCTGTTCGGGGAAGGAGCCTGCAAAAAGGTATTTGGTGATATTGTTCCTACACCGTATCTGCTGGCAATATTCTTTGATAAAATGCTGCCTTATACAGAGCAGTATGCGAATGAGCGTCAGCAGAATATTTCCAAAATCTATTCCAGAAGCAGAAAAGGAGCCAGAAGCCCTAAGAATAACCACAGGAGAAGATAAGATATGTTTAATGTACTGCTTGACCCACTGCCGGAGGAATGGAACGGGTATGCAATAGATACGGATTTTCAGACAGGGATTATGATATCTCAATGCCTGGCGGACGAGAGCCTTTCTGATACGGAGAGATTCTATGCGGCAGCAAGGCTTTTGTTTTTAAAGAATTGCCCGGGGAATGAGGAAATAGCGGAGGCTATCAAATGGTATATGACCGAGTATTCCCATGACAACACAAAGCCGGAAAAGTCGGAGCTTGTCATTATGGACTGGAATATAGACCAGTGGAGAATTTATGCGGCATTCCGGCAGCAGTATGGCATAGACCTGAACGTGGACAGAATACACTGGTTTACCTTCATGGGGCTTTTAAGCAATCTGCAGGAGTGTGCGTTTACAAGGGTAATGGATGTCCGGCAGAAAAAGATTACGGCGAAAATGTCCAATGAAGAAAAGGCGGCATTACGGAAGGCAAAAATGGTATTTGAGATAAAGCAGCCGAAAGAGGCCATGTCACCGGAGGAAAAGCGGCAGGTGGATGAGTTCTTAAAGTATGCTAATATCAATCGAAAAAAGAAATAGGGAAAAGCCGGTAGTCAGACTGCCGGCTTTTTTGGAAAGGAGGCAGAGGTGGGAAAACATGATGCAAGTATCCGTATCCATGCGGAGCTGGATAATAAGGATGTAAAACAGGGTACGGAAGAAATAGAAGAAAGCCTGGATAAGGTTGAGGAGAAGGCACAGGGCACCAAGGCGGGGATAGAGTGGGACGAAAAAGGAGCCAAAGAGTTTGAAGAATCCATAGACAGGATTCTTCAAAAGAAAAAGGAACTTGCAAAACAGCAGACAGAACAGATATCTGCAGGAGGACCTATATCAGAGGATATGCGCCCCTATGACGCACAGGCAGATGCGGCTTTTTCGCGGACAGCAAATCAGGAAATAGAGGCTTATACCAGAGCAGTTGATGAAAATGCCCAGGGAGCAGAAAAAGCGGCGGAAAGCTATAATCTGCTTCGTGTTGATGTTGAAGAATACGCGAAAAGCCTGAAAGAGCTTGAAGAACAGGGGCTTTATTTTGGTGATGCGGACTACGACAGGGTGTACATAGCATGGGAAAATGCCAGGGACGCTGTAAAGCGGTATGCAAATGAATTAAAGAAACAGACCCAAAGTGGACAGGAAGTGGAAGCTGCCCGTACTGTAAAGGAAATGGCGGAAACACAAAAGCGGAAACAGCAGGAGCGGGCAGAGGTAGAGTTGGAACAGATTCGGCAGGAGGCGGTTGTTTCCAATCAGAACCTTGTGGCGTTGATGCAGGAGCAGGAGCGTATCACAGAGAGAATTGCAAAGCTGAAAAAAGCAGGTGTGACATATTGACCCATACGTATATTACCCAACAGATTTGGGGACGATGTTCAGATAATGATGTTACTTCTCTCAGGGTTTTTATGGCAACTCTGCGGAAAAAACTTGAGTCTGAGAAAAATGGAGTAGAATATATCCAGACACATGTTGGCATTGGATATCGTATGCTTAGAATGGAGAAGGATAATATCAGCTATATTGCCGACCTATCGGATAATCGGACACAGGAACCATACAAAAATGAATAAGGTCAGAGCTTCTGTTGCAGGAACGGCGAGCTGTACTCCGGTCAGAAACAGAAGCAATAATGACTTTTTTGATGGAAGAAGTAGTAGTTACTTTCTTTTTAGCCAGCCTCTGAATATGCCACCATTCAATATTGAAACGATAATAAAATAAGCATCAGCAATTAAAATAAACAGAAACGATGGCAGAAGAATACGTGTATATTTTTCTGTAAATGATGCTTTTTTGTTGATTTGTCTGCCCATTTTAGACATATAAAAAAATACACCAAGATGAAAAAAAGTGATTATCAATAGTGTGACTATCAAATGGTACATTGCCCCAAGTGGAATCCAATTTCCGTATAAGACCCCACTGATAAAAACGTTGAGAAGAAATATTGCCATTTCAATAAGAAACACAATTCTCAACGCATTAAACATGACTCCACCACCAATTCCGATACCACCGCACCAATGGATATCGCTTCGTACGCAAAAATTTTCCATAACATAAAATAATGGAGCATTTTGCTTTCCCTCTATAAAACCATTATTTGAAATGACATAGATTTTCAAACTTAAATTCTGCTCTTTACAAAAACTTTCCATGGCCTGCAAAAATGCCAATATATGTGAAGGTGGACCATCCACATACAGTGGCATAGAAAAAACGACCGCGTCAGCATCAGCAAGCTGCTCCAAAACTTGTCTGTGGTTACTCTTATTTCGTACTTTGAGAAATACAGATTGACCTTTAACAAAAACACTTTGCAGTTTTAAAAAGTAATCTGAAGCACTGAAATGCTTTTTGGGGCTTCCATTTATAAAAACTGTTTTCATGATATGTTTTCCATCACTTTCTCTGGGCTGTCAGAAAATATAACCTTCGATTTTTTATACCCATAGTTTAATGCGTTTCTTTGGGCTATCAACTCAAAGGACGCTTTTTCGTTTGGTAAAAAATTACCATATGCAAATATTTTGATTTCATCATGCGTCCCATAACGGAGTGTGTGGTGCATTTCCTTTCCGCGATATGTACTGAGTGGTGTTGAAATACCGATGCTTCTATCGAGAATAGCTTTGACATTGGGATGATAGGTTCCGTAACAATTTTTTGTTATGATAATTAATTTATCCGCTTTTCCTATAAGGCGGCTTATTTCTTTGAGGTTATCGTGCATAATGCATTCAGCAGGACGTTTTGTCCAACAGGAAAAACACCCTTGACAGCATGCATATTTCCCATCTGCACGGATTAACTGATTGTCTTCTGCTTGCAATAGTCTTTCAAACTCAATATCTAAATCATGTATGATAACTTTCATAAAAACTTACCCTTTTGCTGAGTGATAAATCCAGATTGCCGATATGTTCATTGTAACATAGGACAAGTTCAAGATGCAAACCAACGCTCATCATGATAAAAAAGACTGATAAGCAATGGCTTTTATAATTCAGCCATGCCTATCAGTCTGTATATCAGCTATTGGAACCACCGGATTCTTATATGTTTATTTTCAGCTGGAACTGTGATATTAAATCGTTCAGCGTGGTAGCCTGTGCCGATAATTCCTGACTTGTGGCTGATGTTTCTTCGGCCGTTGCAGAATTGGACTGTACAACTTCCGATATCTGATTAATTCCCTTCTCTACCTGCAGCATCGACGATGACTGCTCTTTGGATATTTCACTCAATTCCTGAGAGGACTGGGCAATGGATTTAATACCACTGATAATTGATTCAATTGATTTGGATGCACGTTGTGCCGCTTTGTTACCAGCATCTACTTCTGCAAGAGAGCCTTCAATCAACTGGCGCGTATCTACAGCGGACTGTGTACTTTGCTCTGCCAGCTTACGAATCTGGTCTGCCACAACTGCAAATCCCCTGCCGGCTTCTCCGGCTCTTGCAGCTTCAATCGAAGCATTTAATGATAAAAGATTTGTCTGGCTTGCAATATCTTCAATCTCCGAAATAATATTACCGATATTCTGTGAGGTTTCATTAATTCTATGCATTGCATTCATCATGGATTCCATTTCACTGTGGCTGTGATCGGCCTCATCGGCATATTTACTTGCCTGCTGATAAGAAGCTATGGTATTTTCTGAAGTCTTGGCAACTCCTTCTGCAATATTCGCAATAGTTGCCTGTAATTCCTGTACAGATGCAGACTGGTCAGTAGCACCCTCTGCCAATGACTGGGCAGCCTGCGCAAGGTTGTTGGATCCTGCTGATACCTGGTTGGAAGCATCATTAATTTGACGGAGAGTATCATTCATCTGATGATTCATCTGTCTGAAGGCTGCGATAATACCTGCATATTCCCCAACATATTTATCCGGATATTTTGAAGTAACCGTATAATTACCATTTGCCATTTCTGCCAGACAGTAGTCGATATCTTCAATAATCAGCTTCAGGCTATTTGACATATCAGCCGCCACCTTTGCCATTTTACTGACCTCATCATCAGAAGCTATCTCCGGGAATGCGGTAGTCAAATCTCCCTGTTCCAAGGCAACAAGACGATGCTCCAGTGCAGTGACAGGTTCTGCGATTCCCGTTGCTATGAATCTACTAAGTCTGGTAGATATAATGAATGAAACGATTAGAATAAGGATAGCAACAGCAATCAGTATATAAGTTGCGATATTCAGAGTGGTGTCTAAGGAATCACCACTGTTTGTCTTCGTATTCAGAATATCATACATCAGGTTATTTAATTCTTCATAAGCAGGAGCAAGCTCATTCATTGCTTTAGACTGTGCCTGATCACGACTGGATTTATCACTTATATTCTTACCTAACGCAATAATTTCTTCATTCAGGGACCAGTAATCTGGCAGCTTGTCATTGATGGATTGATAGGTACTTTTTGCTGCAGCAGTGGTCAGTGTATCCTCCACGGCTTCCCACGAGGAAATAAAGCCTTCCGTATCCTCATTATATTGACTAAGCAGGTCATCGATTTCGTTCTGCATATCATAACCAATAATAGCTCTCAGGTCACTTCTGGAATCTGTAAACAGAATTATCGCCCGTCCGATATCACCCTGTGGGAAACCAAAATACCGCAATGCATACGTATATCTGTTTGAAATTAAGAACAGTACAATGATTGCTGCAATTGCAGCTATGCTGGTAATCATGGTTGTGATACGGAAAGCTGTTGTGAGCCGCTTTCCAATTTGCATTTCATTAAGTTTTTTCATAACTAGACCATCCTTTGCATTTGTTTTTTATTTACTTAAGAATAAAAATAATCTTTCGTAGATATTATATAACATTAAGCTTTTTTCTTCAATTCCTACAGACTATTTTTTGTGTTGCGAAAATATAAGAAATTCAAGGAGGGATGGGAGATTGATTATTGTACAAAATGACGAAACTATTACACTGCTGGAAGAAAACGGATTGATTATTTCGGCAGGAGGATTTATGCTAAAGGGACGGATATTCAAATGAAGAAAATAGAGGCAAATCGCCTTTGGAGATATTTCTACAGAAGGCTATGCAAAAAAGTGATCTTATGACTAATTATGTTTATGAGTGAGGAAAACCTATATGCAGATTATTATGAATCAGTATATATGCTTTGTGACATTGTGGTGTCTTGTGATAAATACCAATATTGTTTTTTCATCCAGTGCTGTGAAAGCGCTCGAACAAAGAGAGAAAAAAAGGATGGAAAAGATTATCTATTTTATCACAACAGCAATGATGCTGGGTGACCTGGACACTTATATGTTTGCAGGCATGAGTGTAAAATGGGTGTATTGGAATTTAGAAATCACAAATTATTCTATGTATTTGTTAAAGTATCTGTATCTGACGGTTTTTACATTATTTATTATGAAAGAAAGTGGCAGGTTTGTTAAAGTAAAGAAAATATTATTGGCGGTTTCCATTCTATGTGGAATCATTGGCATGATTTACATATCACTGCCGGATATCAGAGAAAAGTGTTTCTATTTCAGAAGTGATAATTATTTTTATTATGGCAGACTTTATGGCGTAACCAGGGTTCTGCTCATATTAGATATTTTGATTTTATTAGCTGCCCTGCTGCTGGAGAGAAAGCAATATAACAAAAAAACATTTCATCTGTATCTGAGATATGCTTTTATCCTGTTGGTGACTGTTTTTTTGGATTATGTTATTGACACCTGGTATCTGCTGCATCTGGCGATTTTCTTTTCATCCATGATTATTTCGATAGATCATGTGACACAGGTTTCGGATCAGTGGCTGGATATAAAAAAAGAATTACTGATTTCCGAATACAGAGCGAGCCACGATATTATGACGGGGCTATGGAATAAAACCAGTGGAATGGATCAGGTTAGAAACTGTTTGGAAAATATGTCAGAAAATGATGTGGCGGTATTAGGATTTGTGGATATCGACAATTTCAAGTCCGTCAATGACACATATGGACATGAAACCGGTGATTTCTGGATATATGAAATAGCTGCAGCACTTCAGGAAATGTGCGGACTGTCAGATATTGCATGCAGATATGGCGGTGATGAGTATATTCTTTTCCTGCAGAATATCAGGAATTTGGATGAATTAACTGAGCGTGTTGAAAGCTTCAGAAAAAAGATTCACGATAAAGCAGTAGAAAGAGAGCAGGATGTGCATTGCAGCATGGGACTTTATCAAGTAAAGGGAGCTGGAAAAGAATTAGCTGAATGTGTCATAATAGCGGATGGTCTGCTGTATCAGGCGAAGAAAAATGGAAAAGATACTTACGTAATAGAGTAAATAAAAATTAAAGGAGTAGAAAATGACCAAGGAGGAATTATATTTAAGCATACTCGATAATATTCAGGATGGTGTGTATTATGTGGATATACATCGAAAGATTAAATTCTGGAATAAGGGCGCAGAACAGATAACCGGTTATCAGGCAGATGAAATGGTAGGTCTGGACTGCCCGGAATCTAAACTGAATCATATTGATGAATATGGCAATCATCTGTGCATCACAGGTTGTCCGTTATTTGCTACAAATATTGATGGTGTTGTCCGCACAGAAAAAGTGTTTGTGAGGCATAAAAACGGATATCGGATTCCTCTTCTGACAACCGTATACCCCATTAGGGAGAATGGAGTGATTGTAGGTTCGGTTGAAGTGTTTACCCGGAATTCTCCAAAAGCATACGATGATAATGAAGGTTCTAACAATATTACAGTAGAAATTGGTGGCTATGTCTATGAAGTCGAAGCTGAAACGTATGAACATATCTTTAGGGATGAACTGTGGGATGCTGGCACTTACAGTGCAAGTTTTGCATCTATAAATGGAATGGAAGGAACTGTGACTTGCTATACTTACAAGTACAGGCTGGAAGTTACCGGACGGTTGAATAACGCCGTTGAGGATACAACCTATGTTATTTTGAGCAACATTGAGAATATTACATTTGAACAGGCTTGGAAGGCCAGCGGACTGAGTGGCGATACCGCAGACTACTTCGATCCCGCCGAAGCCGTGTTCATCAATAGGACACGATGAGTATTGATCCTCGTAATACACTTAAATAATAAGTTGAGTCAAACGCCACTATACAAATTACACATTATGCGCAATGGAAAGGCTATGCACTTAAGGCATTTCAGATGATTTAATTAGTGATTCACCAGTATCTTTGTAAAAAGAATAATGCGCAGATATGATAGAATATGTAACATAAATATCATATCTGCGCTTTTGGAAATTTATAATTGGTTGACAATGCAGGTGGTATCGCGATTAATTAATACCGGAGTAATAACCTTATGAACTGGTGTTGTCTGAATAACAGGTTTTCTTTTCTTTCTTTCGTTCATTTGTTCGACCAGTATTTCCATAGCGGTTTCGGCTATTTTATCAATTTGCTGTCCGATAGTACTGGTAGGAATGACAGCTTCATTGGAAATTGGAGAATTGTCAAATCCAATTATTTGATAATCTTCTGGAAGTGAACCATATGATCGAATGAGTGAATTTAAAAACATGTTTGCATAGGTATCATTGGCAAGAAAGATTCCTTTTCGTTTTCCCTTATAAGCTTTATCAAGATAGCAGGCAATTTCCTGAATAGACTTTTGGTTATCTTTATAAGAGTTTCCTAAATCTTTAAGAAGTAATTCATAGGAAAGATTACAATCTCTACAAGTATCAACGAAGCCCTGAATACGTCCATACGCGGGGACATATTTAGGGACATCTACATTTATATGAATATATATTTCGCAATTACATTTCTTTAGCAGACTTGTCGCCTGAACACCACCCATATAGTTATCGGTATTGACGCTGTTTGTATATTCATCTTCCCGCTCAATAGTGACAATGGGAATGTTATAGGAGGCCAGTTCTTTAGAGGGAATGGTATGACTTAATACAATCATTCCTTCAATGTTATATGCTAATAATTCCTGAATGTACTGTCGTTCTATAGCTTCATTTGAGTTTCCGGAAAAAACAAGAAATTTGTAACCAAATTTTTCATAAGAAGAAAGAATTTGGTTAAGCATTTCAGAATAGTAGTGCAGATACAGATTTGGAACAATAATACCAACAAATTCCGTTTTCCCGCTTGCAAGTATTTTTGCAACTTTATTTTCTTTATAATCTAAATCAATTAATGCTTGAGCAATGATTTCCTGATTTTTTAAAGTGAGTGAATCCGGATTATTAAAATAGCGTGAAATAGTAGTCTTTGAAAAATTAGTATACCGTGCGATGTCATCAAAAGTTACTTTCTTTTTGCTCATGATAGTCAGCTCCTTTATTCTTTTGTATTATATCAAATTCGCAATTGTTATTCAATCAAAAAAATAACCGGTTACTTTACCGGTTATGCACATTTACTAAATCTTTACCTGCAATGTTTGTCTAAAATCATGAAAAAGTAGTTGTAACTTGACTTCTAAAGTAATAAAAGATATGATTGAGAAAAAATAACCGGTTACTTTACCGGTTACAACGCGCATAAAAATGGAAGGGGTATGAAAAGTGGAAGCGAAAAAAAACTTAACAATTGGAAAACAAACAATGAAGCAGAAACTGTTGTATGTCAGGAAAAACTGGCAATTGTATGTGTTCTTCCTGATGCCGGCACTTGTTTTTACTATTATTTTTAAGTATTTGCCAATGGGTGGAATTCTTATGGCGTTCGAAGATTATAATGTACGTCTTGGACTTTTAGGAAGTGAATGGGTAGGACTGGATTATTTCAAACGGTTTTTATCTTCGCCGGATTTTATGTCCTATTTATTGAATACGTTAAAGTTAAGTTTGTATGGCTTATTATGGGGATTTCCAATGCCGATCATATTGGCACTGCTATTGAATCAAATTCGTAGTGTTGGTATTAAGAAAAAAATTCAGCTTTTGATTTACGCCCCTAATTTTATATCAGTTATCGTTTTATGTGGTATGGTAAGAATGTTTTTATCTCCGGTAGGGCCGCTCAATCAAATTCTGGGAACATCAACAAACTGGATGACAATGCCGGAGGCATTTCGAACAATCTACATTGCCAGTGGTATATGGCAATGTGCAGGGTGGGCTTCCATCATGTATACCGCTGCCTTATCAAATGTAAGTAAGGAACTAGAGGAAGCTGCTATGCTTGATGGGGCAAATATTTTACAGCAGATATGGTATGTACAGCTTCCCGCGATTAAAAATATTATTGTGATTCAATTCATTCTTTCTGCGGGAAATATTATGAGCGTTGGATTTGAAAAGGCATATGCACTTCAAACAGGAATGAATCTGCCAACGTCAGAAATCATTTCAACATACGTATATAAGATCGGTTTGCTGAATGGCGATTACGGTTATTCCACAGCAGTGGGTATATTTAATTCCATCATCAATGTGATTTTATTGCTTGTTGTAAATGGAATTGTATCAAAATTAAACGATGGAGAAGGATTATAGAGAGGAGGCATACAATGAAAGTACAAAAAAACAAATCAAAGACGATAAAAAGAAGTACAATTGACAGAGTCATTCTTTTTCTGGGTTATAGTGTTTTGACATTATTTACAATAGCAATTGTTATTCCACTTGCTTATGTTGTCATAGCCTCTTTTATGGATCCAAATGTACTAAATAATCAGGGAATCAGCTTTCGCATGAGCGACTGGTCACTGGAAGCGTATAGACGAGTACTTGAAGATAAAATGATATGGAGGGGGTTTGCAAATTCTTTCTTTTACTCCATTACCGCAACAGCAATCTCTGTTTTCATTACACTTCTTGCAGCTTATCCAATGTCTAAAAAAGATTTGGTAGGTAGAAAGTTTTTTAATGCATTATTTGTGATTACCATGTTTTTTGGAGGAGGATTAATTCCTACATTTATTTTGATGAATCAGCTTCGTCTGGTTAATACAGTATGGGCAATCCTTTTGCCCGGTGCATTTAATGTATGGAATATGATATTGGCAAGAACCTATTATCAGTCTGTATCCAATGAATTATGGGAAGCTGCACAGCTTGATGGAGCAAATGAGATACAGTATTTCTTCCGGATTTTACTTCCACTTTGTAAACCAATCATTGCAGTTCTGGCATTATGGGGATTTGTTGGAATGTGGAACAGTTACTTTGATGCAATGATCTATTTAAATGACGCTGATTTGCAGCCTTTACAGTTAGTACTTCGTTCCATTTTGGTACAAAATACACCACAATCAGGAATGATTGCTGATATTCAAAGTACTGCAGAAATGGCAAAAATGGCAGAATTACTAAAATATTCAACGATTGTAGTATCCAGTATTCCACTTCTTGTGATGTATCCGTTTTTCCAAAAATACTTTGACAAGGGTGTTATGGTAGGTTCCATTAAAGGGTAAAAATAGTAGGAAGGAGAAAACGCAGATGAAAAAAGGAATAAAGAGAACAATTTGTATATTACTGACTGCTATTAGTTGTATATCATTAGCTGGTTGTGGAGAAGCGGCAGTAGGGCAGGCCGACATAAATCCACAAACACCGATAGAGGAAGTTACTTTCCCGTTGTCTGAAACAAAAGAATTGTCATTTATTACGAATGCACCTGCCAGAACAGAGCAGGATCCCAATAAAAGAACTATATTTATGAGATTGGAAGAACAGACGAATGTACATATCAATTGGACATGTTTTGTATCTGATCAGTTTGGAGATAAGAAAAATCTGGCTTTAGCACAGTTTGGAGCGTTGCCTGATGGCCTGTTTGTAGCAGGAATGAGTGATTATGATTTGCTTCGCTATGCAAAACAGGGAATTATTATTCCTTTAGAGAATCTGATTGATAAATATATGCCGAATTTACAATCTGTTTTTGAAAAATATCCGGAATACAGGGTAATGTGTACCGCCCCGGATGGACATATATATTCTTTTCCATGGATTGAGCAGCTTGGAGCAGGAAAAGAGGCCATACAGGCGATTGGCGATATTCCATACATAAACAGGAAGTGGATGGATTATCTGGGGTTAGAAATGCCAAAAACAACAGATGAATTAGAAGAAGTTTTGATTGCTTTTCGTAATCATGCAAAAGAATTACAACAAGAATTTAATATTACAGGTGACGTGATACCAATGTCCTTTATTATTAACAATGGAGATCAGGATCCGGCTATTTTAATGAATGGATTTGGCGAAGGATATGGAGACACAGGGGATCATTTTGCAGTAACAGATGAGGGAAAGGTGATTTATACTTCTGTACAGGAAGGATATAAGGAAGGAATTATCTGGCTGCATCATTTGGTAGAGGAAGATTTGGTGGATCCGGAGGCTTTTACGCAAGACTGGTCTACTTATGTGGCAAAAGGAAAGAATCACAGATATGGATTATGTTTTTCCTGGGATATAGCTAATATTGATAATTATGAAGATTATGTAATGCTGCCGGCACTTGCAGGACCGGAAGGTCTTGTAAACATAACAAGACAGAATGGTAGTGAGACAAGTGGATTTGACAGGGGACGTTGTGTTCTTACTTCAAATTGCAGAGATACAGCACTTGCAGCTGCGTGGATTGATCAAATGTACAACCCTATTCAGTCTGCACAGAATAACTGGGGTACTTATGGTGAGGAAAATAGTGATAACATTTTCGAAATGAGTACAAATACTGATGGAGAGCCAATGTTAAGACACATGGATCTTAGTGGCAAATCTCCGGTAGAAATTCGTGAGAACCAGTCAGTCAATGGACCACTTGCTATTTTGAATGAGTACTACGACGTGTATGTAACAGAACCTGATGACGCAAAATGGCGCCTTGATAATATGCATGAAACGTATCTTGCTGATATGAATAGCAAATATGTATTTCCAAATGTTTTTATGAGTATGGAGGATACGAACAGAGTCTCACAGCTTGATACAGATATTAAAAAATATGCAGAACAAATGAAAGCAAGTTGGATTTTAAATGGTGGAATTGAAGAAGAATGGGATAGCTATCTGCAGAAAATGGAGGACTATGGACTTTCAGAGTATCTGGAAATCAAACAGAAATATTTTGATGCATATATAGAGTCATTATCAGAGGAAAATTAGTATACAACGGGAGTGATAAACATGAGTGAAATGGTAAAAAAAGCAAGAAAATATGAGATGGAAGAAAGCATGAAAATAGCAAAGGATAACAGACCGGTATATCATTTTTCAAATCCGGTTGGCTGGATGAATGATCCTAATGGGTTTTCTGACTATAAAGGAGAACATCACTTATTCTTCCAGTATTATCCTTATGCAACACATTGGGATTCTATGCATTGGGGACATGCAAAAAGTACGGATTTTATCAAGTGGGAATACCTTCCAACAGCATTGGCTCCAGATCAGGACTATGACAATTTTGGTGTATTTTCCGGTAGTGCCATTGAAGATGGAGAAAAGCAGATACTGATTTATACAGGTGTAGAAGAAAAAGTGGCTGAAAATGGAGAAAAATGTATCCGCCAGAATCAATGCGTTGCAATAGGAAATGGTGTTGAATATAAAAAAATTGAAAATAACCCGGTTGTGACTGCAGATATGTTACCAGAAGGAAGTAGTCTGGAAGACTTCAGGGATCCGAAAATATGGAAGGAAAACGGTAAATATTATATGGTTGCCGGAAGCCGCCATAGTGACGGAAGCGGTCAGATTGCGTTGTTCTGTGCAGAAAAGCCGGAAAAATGGGAATTTGCAGGAATTGTAGATCGTAGTGAAAATAAGATGGGAAGGATGTGGGAATGTCCGGATTTCTATCCTTTAGATGGAAAACAGGTTCTTATGATTTCACCGCAGGAGATGGAAGCAGAAGGATTGGAATTCCACAACGGTAACAATACAGCATTTTTGATTGGAAATTATGACAGGGAAAAGTTGAAGTTTACAAGAGAAAAAGTACAGTGTGTAGATTATGGACTTGATTTCTATGCGCCACAGACTATGAAGACAGAAGATGGAAGAAGGATTGTGATCGGCTGGATGCAGTCATGGGATAATCCAATGTATCCCGATACTCAGCGATATTCAGGTATGATGACTATTCCGAGAGAGTTATCAATGAAGGGTGGAAGAATTTGGCAGATGCCTGTGCGTGAGCTTGAAAATTATCGTAGCAATGTTATAAGTTACGATAATGTCTGTATTCACGAAGAGACAGAATTGAAAGGCATTAGTGGAAGAAGTATCGATCTGCAAATAGCTCTTAGAGGGAAGGAATATGGGAAATTTAGAATAAAACTGGCTGCGGATGAAAAGCATTATTCAGAAGTAATCTATGACAGGGATGAAAAAACACTTACATTTGACCGTACCCATTCTGGCTTCAGGAAAGACACAATAAGCACGCGCAGCATGTATGTCTCAGATAAAAAAGATGTGATAAATCTTAGAATTTTAGTAGACAGATTTTCCGTGGAGATATTCGTAAATGATGGGGAACAGGTAATGACCTCGCTGATTTATACACCGGTAGATGCTTCTGGAATTCGTTTTGCAAGTAACGGAAAGACATATTTGGATGTAACAAAATATGATATTGAGGTAAAGTAATGGAAAAATATGATGCTGTAGCAATGGGAGAATTACTCATTGACTTTACACAAAATGGATATAGTGAACAGGGGAATCCGATTTTTGAAGCGAATCCGGGAGGAGCTCCATGCAATGTGCTTGCCATGCTGCAAAAGCTGGGAAGGAAAACGGCTTTTATTGGTAAAGTTGGTCAGGATGGTTTTGGATTACAGTTGGAGAAAGCCTTAAAGGAAACCGGAATTTCAACAGAAGGTCTGTGTTTTGATAAAGAAGTACATACAACTTTAGCAGTTGTACAAAAGAAAGAAGATGGAGATAGGGATTTTTCCTTTTACAGGAAGCCGGGAGCGGATATGATGCTTCGCAAGGAAGAAGTGAAGGAAGAACTGATACGAAATGCAAAGATTTTTCATTATGGTTCCCTTTCTCTTACAGATGAGCCGGTGAGAACGGCAACCGTGAGTGCTATTGAGGCAGCTGAGAAAGCGGGCGTCTGGATTTCTTTTGACCCGAACTTAAGAAAGCCTTTATGGGAGAGCGAGGAACTGGCAAAGGAACAGATCCGATATGGACTGGGTCATTGTCATATATTGAAAATATCCGATGATGAGCTGGTATGGTTTACCGGTGAACAGGATTATGAAAAGGCCATAAGAAAGCTTCGGACAGAATTCCAGATTCCTCTGATTCTTTTATCGTTGGGAAAAGACGGCAGTCGTGCTTATTGCGGAGAGGAGAGGGCAGAGGTTCCGGCATTCCTGAATGAAAATACGATTGAAACGACCGGCGCGGGAGATACCTTTATGGGCTGTATGCTGCATCAGATTTTGAAGAAGGGATATCAAAACCTGATTAGACAGGACATGGAAGAAATGCTTACTTTAGCCAACGCGGCCGCCTCCATCATTACCACCAGAAGAGGCGCACTTCGAGTCATGCCGGAAGAAGAGGAGATTTTAAAACAAATCAGCTTCTAAGAAAATGGAGATTACTATGACGGAACAGGAAAAAATGCTTTCGGGAAAAATCTATGATTCTAGCGATGAAATACTGAGTACTTTGAGAGTAAAAGCGCATAAGCTTTCTCAGCAGTACAACAATACATTTGAGGATCAGACAGCAGTCAGAAAGCAGATATTGGATGAATTGCTGCCGAATCGGGGGAAAGGTGTATATCTTCAGGGACCGGTTCAATTTGACTATGGAGTATTCACAAGCATGGGCGATAACTGCTATGCAAATTTTAATTTCACAGTTTTAGATACTTGTCCTGTACGGATTGGAAATAATGTTTATTTTGGACCGAACTGTACTATTGCGACACCGGTACACCCTTTCAGATGGCAGGAGAGAACTATTAAATATAAGGAAGATGGGACGGCATATGATGATGAATACGGTAAGCCGGTAACGATTGGAGCTAATTGTTGGATTGCAAGCAATGTTGTGATTACAGGCGGCGTGACAATCGGCGAAGACTGCGTTATTGGTGCCGGAAGTGTGGTAACACGGGATATTCCACCGAATTCACTTGCGGTAGGAAACCCCTGCAGGGTTATACGCGAGATAACGGAGGAGGATTCCGTGAAATACCGAAAGGAATTATTTTAATGAAAAGCAAGATTATGAATACACTCAGATTGTCGGTGATGTTAATGCTTTGTCTGCATTTAAGAATGAGACTTTTGACATGATTACTTCCGAAAGAGATTGCGGATTTGGAAAAGCAGTACAGACAACTGATTCAGAGGATGAGCAGGAAGTAAAAGACATAGCTTCAACAATTGAGCCACCCATGGAAAGGGTGGCTCAATTGTTGAAGTGAAGTGTTGTATTACAGTGCAGCATGAACTCTGCGGATAACTGCCTCGTTTAATTCAGGGGCTTTATTCGGGTCAATATTGTCCGGAAATTCGCAATCGATGGCAGAAGCCTCCGGGCGGTAGTTCAGGCGGAGAGCATTTGCCTGAATAAAATCTGTTGCTTTATCATAGGTTTCCTTTGTAACACCGTTCAATTCAATCGTATATAAACCTGCCATATGACATGTCCTCCAATTTATTTATTTCAGCTTCCCTGCTGATGGTTATAGTATATACCATGGCAGCAGAAAAAGATATGGGCATAATTACAAAATAAAAACAGTAATTATTATTGATTTCTGATAAAATTTTACTTTCAAAAAGAAAAAGATTTTTACAATTGCATAAGTAAGTGAACCGAGATGGAGGGAATACCCTTATTTAACTCCTTATCCGTATTGGCATTAGGATATCTTGAGTGTGGATTACGCCGTTTTATAAAACATTTAAAATAAATAATTATAGTGTATAGATAAAAATAATAAATGAATTGATTAAAGTACGGAGGAAAAAAGGGAGTATTCATAGATAAATCTAAAACCCTTCTTTTCTTCTCAACAGCCGAAGCTCACGGCGTTTTTTTGCACTTTCCCATTCCATCTGTTCTGCCGGGTCATCCGGGTTTAGCAACAGGGGCGGTACGGGAGATGGCTTTCCATCATCCCCCATATTTACCATAACGAAATAGGCGCGGTTGATAGGATGGCGGGTGCCATCGGCATTTTCCCGGTAAGTGTCTACCCGTACCTCCATAGAGGTACTGCCGACATAGGTAACGCGACCAATCAGAATAAGCACATCATTTAAAAAGGCGCCGGATTTAAACTGTAAGTTGTCAATTGCAGCGGTGGTGGCATCATGACCGCAATGGCGTCTGGCGGTAGCACCGGCAACCTCATCAATCCATTGTAAAAGCTGTCCGCCAAAAAGTCTGCCGAATCCGTTGATATGTGGATAGATAACAACGTGCATCTGTTCGGTCAGGGAATCGGATACTTTCTTTGGTTCCATAAAATCCCTCATTTCTACTTTATTTTGTCTGAAAAACATTATAGAATAGTGTAGTACAGAAATTGAAATTTTACAAGGAAATATCCGGGGAAAAATAAGGAAGGGAAAAAGTATCCCTGATATGGAACCAGACAGATAATAAGAGGTTGTGTATGGCAGAAACTGGGAGAAGATAAGATATAAGATGCAGACAGGATACAGAGTGCAGATAAAGGTATAAAATACGGACAGAAATACGGACAGAAATACGGGTAAAGATTAAAAATACGGATAAGACACAAAGCGAAGGTGCAAAAGAATAAGAAATAAAATGGAATAAGAAATAAAATGGAATGAGGAGAAACAAGGAGTAAGCTGAGGATGGGAAAAGGAAAAGAGATATGATGTGGTGGCACTGGGGGAGCTGCTGATTGATTTTACCCAGAGTGGATACAGCAGCCAGGAAAATCGGCGGGGAGCGCTTCGGGTGATGCCGGAGCGGGAAGAAATTTTAAAGTGTATTTCGGAATAAAGGTATGTTATAATGTGCCCGTATAACAATATGTTGATTTTAATCGCGGTATTTGTGTCTGGGCGCACATGGCGCAAATTTGTCATGCGGAAGAGAAGTGCGCAGAAATGGATTAAAATAAATATGAGAATAATGATAATGGACGGGCAGGGCGGCGGTGTCGGCAGAAGCCTGATTGAGGAACTGCACAGCCGTTTTCCGGAGGCAGAACTGATTGCAGTGGGAACGAATGCCATGGCAACAGCGAATATGATGAAGGGTGGAACAAGCATCGGGGCAACCGGCGAAAATGCAGTGATTTACAACAGCAGCCGGGTAGATGCCATTGTTGGCCCGATAGGAATTGTGATGGCAAATGCCATGCTGGGAGAAATCACACCGAAGATGGCGGAGGCAGTTGCTGCGGGGGATGCAAAGGTGTTTTTGATTCCCATGAACCGCAGCCAGGCTCAGGTTGTTGGTGTGGAAAATAAAAAGCTTGGAGATTATATCAGGGAGGCTGCCGACAGACTGGCAGAATTGTAATTATGCTGGAACTTTTTTACCCGGATTTTGAAGCGGAGAGTACTTATGAAATAGATTATGAGGGGCTTTATGGAAAGGGATACCGGGGCGTGATTTTTGATATAGACAATACGCTGGTTCCCCATGGTGCCCCGGCGGATGACAGAGCGGTAGCACTGTTTGACAGGCTGCATCAACTGGGCTATCAGACGATACTGCTTTCCAATAATAAGGAGCCAAGAGTAAAGTCTTTTGGCGACAAAGTCCATTCGGACTATATTTACAAGGCAGGAAAACCCGGAAAGGCGGGGTATGAAAATGCCATGAAAAAAATGAAAACGGTGCCGGAAACAACGATTTTCGTGGGCGACCAGTTGTTTACGGATGTCTGGGGGGCGAAAAGAGCCGGGATAAAAAGCTGGCTGGTAAAGCCGATTCATCCCAAAGAGGAAATCCAGATAGTATTGAAGCGCAGACTGGAAAAAATTGTACTCTTTTTCTACCACAGAAGGAAGAAGCGGCAGTAGCAGAAATGCCGGAAGTGGCATAGAAGAGGCACCGGAAGAGAATGTGTTGGAAGCAGAAGCGGCGGAAAAGAGGACTGGAAGAGAAAGTACCGGAGGCAGAGGCAGCGAAAAAGAGGCATTAGAAGAAAAGTACCGGAAGCAGAAGCAGCGAAAAAGCGGTACTGGAAGAGAAAGTACCGAAAGCAAAAGCCACAGTGGGAAAAGACTTCTGCAGAAATGGAGAATAAGTAAGATGGAATCAAAGCAGAAAATTGACGGATATACCCGTACCTGCGGGTTAATCGGAAATCCGGTGGAGCATACCATGTCGCCGGTGATTCATAATACATTATCGGAACGGCTGGGAGAAAATCTGGTTTATGTTCCCTTTCATGTTCCGACCGGGCAGGTAAAGGAGGCAGTAGAGGGGGCATTTGCCCTGAATCTGTTGGGATGTAATGTGACGGTGCCCTATAAAAGTGAAGTGATTCCTTATTTAAAGGAGCTGGACGGACTGGCGGAGAGAATCGGCGCGGTCAATACGCTGGTGCGCAGGGAAGACGGCTTTAAGGGATACAATACGGATATGCCGGGGCTGTATCGCGCCATGTGTGAGGATGGTGTGAAAATTGCAGGGGAAAAGGTGCTTGTTCTGGGAGCCGGGGGTGTGGCAAGGGCAGTTGTCATGCTGTTGGCGGAAAAAAATGCGGAGCAGATTATTATATTAAACAGGAGCAGGGAGAAGGCGCAGAAAATAGCAGACGAGGTAAACGGCTATAGGAAAGAACCCCGGGTATCGGCGCTTTCCCTTGGGGAATATAATACTTTGCCGGAAACGGAAAGGTATCTTGCCATTCAGGCAACCAATGTGGGAATGTTTCCCAATACGGAGGAAGCTGTCTTTACGGAGGCGGATTTTTACAGGCGGGTACATACCGGGTATGATTTGATTTTTAATCCTTCGGAAACCCTGTTTATGAAAAAAGTCAGGGAGAATGGCGGAAAGGCTTATAATGGGCTGAAAATGCTTTTGTATCAGGGGGTGATTGCCTATGAATTATGGACGGGAAAGGAAATTTCCGGAGAACTGTCCGCAGAGGTGTATCAGAGGATGCAGGAAGCGATGAGAAAGCATGAGGAAGGCGCAAATGAAAAATGAGAAAAATCTGGTGTTAATCGGATTTATGGGAAGCGGTAAGACCAGTGTGGGACTGAAGCTGTCCTATAAACTCAAGATGCCGGTGGAGGATACGGACAAGCTGATTGAAAGAAGAGAGGGAAAAAGTATCCGGCAGATTTTTGAGGAAGAGGGCGAAGAGGTCTTCCGAAAAAAGGAAACAGAGCTTTTAGGGGAACTGGCGGACAGACAAGGAAGAGTCATTTATTCTGTGGGCGGCGGCACTCCGGTACGGGAGGAAAACAGGAAGCTGCTTCGGCAGCTTGGAACGGTTGTCTACCTGCAGATTTCTCCGGAAACAGTTTATGAACGGCTAAAGGGGGATACCACAAGGCCTCTTTTGCAGTGTGAAAATCCGCTGGAAAAAATCAGGGAGCT
>OLGB01001331.1_pt1 | contig 30296 bp, 27 predicted proteins | sample 1605691 | NCBI WGS metagenome assembly OLGB01 (sample SAMEA3888925, study PRJEB22519) | human gut metagenome | biome: human gut; feature: human-associated habitat; material: faeces | place: Denmark | collected 2010 | reverse complement strand
TATCAGTGCTTGGTATCGTATTCGCCCTGACACCATTTGGCAAGATTAAGGGAACGGAGGAAATTTCAAATGTAATGCTTTATATAGTCATTGCCTTAATAGCCTCAAGAGCAGACCTCGGAGCAGTCGGAAATGCCCCAATATGGCTTCTCGCAGGATTCGTAATCCTCCTTATCCATGTGGCAATAATGATTGCACTTGCGAAGATATTGAAACTCGACATCTTCACATGCAGTGTTGCTTCCCTCGCAAACATCGGTGGAACAGCAACAGCACCGGTCCTAGCCGGCGCATACTCAAATGCCCTCGTACCGGTTGGTATCATGATGGCGCTACTCGGCTATGTCATCGGAACCGGCGGCGGTCTGGTTGTGGCTAATCTGATGAGTATATTTGGGTAGATTTTAATGGAATAATTGATGGAATGGATAGCACTTCGGCAGTAGATGGGTACTGCCGGGGTGCTGTTTTTTGATTTAAATATACAATTTTCTCAGCTTACTATTTACCCCAGAGGGCACGATAGGTGTACTCTCTGTCTCTAAAATCAAGAAAATAAATGTGAGAACTCATAATTAATTATGAAAAAGAACTTGCTATATGCAGACTTGTGTGATATGATAGGAAATAGAAACGAATGTATGTTCTGGTTTCGGAGGATGAAATGAAGATAAGTTATAAGAAATTATGGAAGCTGCTGATTGACAGAGATATGAAGAAAAAAGATTTAGCGGAGCAATCAGGTGTAAGTAATGCATCAATCGCAAAATTAGGCAGGAACGAGAATGTAAATACAGACATATTGCTTAAAATATGCGTGGCATTAAAATGTGATATCTCTGACATCTTGGAGATTGTGCCTGATGAAGCGGAGCGATAATTATGGACAGGCTTACAAAAGAGCAGCGACATAGGAATATGAAAAATATCAAATCGAAAGATACTTCGATAGAGTTGAAACTTCGTAAGGAATTATGGAAACGAGGATATCGTTACAGAAAGAATTATGAAGGACTGCCGGGAAAACCAGATATAGTGCTTACAAAGTATAAAATTGTTATTTTCTGTGACAGCGAGTTTTTTCACGGAAAAGACTGGGAAGTACTAAAACCGCAGTTGGAACGTGGGAAAAATGCTGAATTTTGGATAAATAAGATATCTAATAATCAGCATAGGGATGATGAAGTTAATAAGCAACTGCAGTTTCTCGGCTGGACCGTTATAAGATTCTGGGGTAAGGACATTATGAAAAACACAGATGAATGTATACGGGTAATAGAAGAAGCAATTTTTGATGAAAAATGTAATGATTATGATATGGAATAGAGGAGATTTGACATGTATAAGTCTATAGATTTGTTTGCCGGTATTGGTGGAATTAGAAAAGGTTTTGATAAGGCATTTGGGAAAAAAATCAAGACAGTGTTTGTAAGTGAATGGGATGAATATGCACAACAGACATACAGGTTGAATTATAATGATAAGTTTGATATAGCAGGTGACATAACAAAGATAGACGAGAAGGAAATTCCAGAATTTGATATTTGTCTTGCAGGATTTCCGTGTCAGGCTTTTTCACTTGCCGGAAAGCGAATGGGATTTGATGATGACTATAAAGGTTTGTGTAGAGGAACATTGTTTCAAGATGTTGTAAGAATATGCGAGTATCATCAGCCTAAAGTTATTTTTTGTGAAAATGTAAAAGGGCTGACTATTCATGACAAAGGACGGACTTTTAAGGTTATCAAAAAAGCATTCGAGCAAATAGGATACACAGTTTATGATAAGGTGTTAAACAGCAAAGATTTTGGGGTTCCTCAGAATCGGGAGAGAATTTACATTGTGGCATTTAGGAATGACATTGACAGCAGTAGTTTTAAGTTCCCGGAACCGACTAATTCGAATACCTGCATCAGGGATATTATGGAAGAAAATGAGGTTAGCGTTAAATATTATTTGTCAACGGTGTATATTGAAACTTTGAAGAGACATAAGGCTCGTCATGAATCCAAGGGAAACGGATTTGGATATGAAATCAGGGATCTGGATGGAAAAGCAGGCGCAATTGTTTGTGGTGGAATGGGGCGTGAAAGAAACCTTATTGTAGATAAGAGACTTACAAATTTTACGCCGATTACGCATATTAAAGGTGAAGTTAACAGAGAAGGTATTAGGAAAATGACTCCGAGAGAATGGGCAAGACTGCAAGGGTTCCCGGATGATTTTAGGTTGGAATTGGCAGATACTCATTTATACAAACAGTTAGGTAACAGCGTAACAGTTAATGTTATTGAGGCAATAGCAAAAGAGATAAGGAAAGTTTTAGATAACAGCAAATGATTAGGTTAGGAGTGTTCATATGGCTTGGCGTTTAAATAAAGGTGATTGGAGCGAAGCTTATGTTTTTTTAAAACTGCTGGCAGAAGGAAGAATTTATTCAGGAGATGAAGATTTGAATAAAGTTCTGTCTGTATATATGGATGTTTTAAAAATTATAAGAAAGAATTTAGGTGTAAAAAATGAGTATGCAATTAATACTGATTATATTGTTGCATTTGAAGGTCGTGAGGACAGTGTTCTAATACCAATATCAGAGGTTTCAGGTTATGCTGAGAGATTGTTTGAATATATCCGTATGGCAAAAGGCAGTAAGGCATTTGAATTTCCTGATATCGAGGATTATTTGATAAAAACAATGGGAATACATAATATTAAGGAATCTTGTGTTGACGATGAATATGATAAGAAAACAGATATACTTTTGGAAGTTTTAAATAGCAATGATTCGAGTCGTGAAGTTATTGGATTTTCGGTGAAATCACATTTAGGTAATCCACCTACATTATTTAATTATTCACAAGCGTCAAAGATGGTGTATAGAGTTGAGGGGTGCGACGAAGAAACCATGCATTATATAAATTCTATGAAAAATTCTGTAGGGGGATGTGATTTAGACGCAAGAATAGCCTACATTAAGTTGTCTGAAAAATTAGATTTAAAGTTTATGGGCAGTAAAATTATAGATAATAGAAGATATGGAGAAGCAAAAGAAACGGGATCATTTTTTATGTGGAATTTAGAACACTATGATGTAAATATGTTGTCCGTGTTTGATGCGATGTTGCTATCAGATTATGGGTACTATGAAAAGCCTGTTACCCGTAAATTATCAGATGTAGTCGAAGCGGTGGCATTAATTAATCCACTTAATGTACATAGCCCTAATACGGTATATAAAGCAAAGTTTAAGGATTTTTTGTTCTGTGCCTTTGCAGGATTGACTGCATCTAAACGCTGGGATGGAACACGGAGAATAAATGGTGGCTATATTGATGTGAAAAGTAATGGAGAAATTTTATATTGTAGAGCTGTATCCGACGAAAAATTTACAGAGTATTTATTTAAGAACATGAAATTGGAAAGACCAGAACATGGTTCATACTGTAAGTACACCATAGCTCAGGCAGAGGAATATTTAAATGGACTTGAAGTTCCTGAAAATATTTTTAAAAAGCGTAATAGTGATAAGCGTGGAGATTATGGATATGTATATTATGATGAAAGTCATTATGAACAACCATGTTATTGTATAGATATAAACTTTACATTTAGATTTCGCAGTTAAATAGTTATATATAATATGAAAGGAGTATTGAGTATATGAGCAATAATGGAAATAGAATGTCAGGTAACAAGGGCGAGTGGTCTGAATTATATGCTTTTATGAAATTACTCAGCCAGGGGCGTGTTTATGCAGCCAATGAAAAGGTAGAAAAAATCGATGAAGTATATTACCCTATACTTAAGATAATGAGAGAAGAAACCAGGGGAGAAGTTATTGATTATGTTATTGATAATGATATGGTTCATCTGGAGATTCAGTCTAATCGGATATTAAGTGTTTCAAGAACAGAGCTGGAAGAAAATGCAAATTTATTGTTGAAGGAAATAGCTTCACATAGCGGAAGCTTTGAAGTAGAGGAAGTAGCAAAGTTTGCAAACGGAATAAAGGTTACAAAAATCAAGGCTCCTGCCGCTGATACAACAGATATTTCAATGCAGATTGAGGATATCCATACTAATTTCATTCGTAATGTGGGTTTTTCTATTAAATCAGAAGTAGGAAATGCTCCTACATTGTTAAATGCAGGATTGACTACCAACTTTATATACAAGGTTACAGGCATAACATCTGAACAAGCAGAAGAGATTAATGCCATTGATACAAGGACTAAGATTAAGGACAGAATGGCGAAGATTGCAGAGTATGGTGGCAGTGTAAAATACTATGGAATGAATCATGATGGATTTAAGAGAAATCTTATTATGGTTGACAGCAGTATGCCTGAAATTATCGGAAATATGCTGTTGTATTTCTATTCTGAGGATGTAAAGGATTGCGATAAGCTGGTAGAAATGCTTGGCGAAAGAGATCCTCTCGGATATGGTGATGCAATGATGTATACATATAAATTCAAGAAGTTCCTCTGCTCTTGTGCATTGGGTATGAAGCCGGCAAAGCCGTGGGATGGTTTGGATGAGGCAAATGGAGGATATATCATTGTAAAAGCGGATGGAGAAATACTGGCATATCACATTTATAACAGAAATTTTTTTGAACAGTATCTTTTGGATAACACGATTCTGGAGAGAGCTTCAACCAGCAGACATGAGTATATGAGCCTGTATGAGGAGAATGGAGAGAGGTTTATTAAGTTGAATCTGCAGGTTAGGTTTAGGTAAGAATCAAAATACTATACTGCAAGGAAACAGAATGATGGCACGTTAGGATAAAGGAGTTATTTACATGGAACAAAATTTTGAAAAACTGATTAAAATAATTAGTAAAGATTATTTAGATAATAAATTTATGAATTATATCAAATATATTCAGTTCCCTAAATACAAAAACTTGACAGAAAACTCTAAAATTGAATTCGAATTTCCTTTAACTATGCTGGTTGGTAAAAATGGTACTGGGAAAAGTTCTGTATTACAGGCGATATATGGATGTCCACAGAATAAAAGTACTGGAGATTATTGGTTTTCAACAGATGTTGATCCCATTGAGGATGGAAGAAATAAGTATTTCTATGGTTATCAAAAAGATTGTGAAACAAGAATAAAAGAAGTAATAAAGAAAAGACAGCCTAGTGTAAAATCACCTGATTATTGGGAGACTGATGCATTGGACGTTAAAGTAGGAATGAAAAAAGATAATAATATGGATAATGAGACTCGAAATAATCCAGTAGAGAAAAATGTTGTATATTTTGATTTTAGAGGGGAATTAAGTGCGTATGATAAATATTTTCACTTTTATAAATCTAAACCAGATCGTAAAGTGAGAATGTTTGAACAAAAGAACAAAGAATCAAAAGAATATATAAAAAAACAATCAAAACTTTTAAATCGAGCTTTTAAAGGAGAAAAAGTAGCTTATTTTAACCATCCTGAAAATGTTCTGCATGACGAATTAGAAGTGATTGATATGAAAAATGGAAGAGAAAAGCTGGAGGCAATTAATTTTATTTTAGGGAAAAACTATATTGAAATAAGAAGAATATACCATAGGATATATCAATCATGGGGAAATTCTATTTTGTTACATACAAAAAATGGACTTCGGTATTCAGAGGCGAATGCAGGTAGTGGAGAAAATGCAATAATAAATATGGTTTGTGCAATAATGGATGCTAAAAGGGATTCACTTATATTATTGGATGAACCCGAAGTTTCGCTTCATCCAAGTGCTCAAATTAAATTAAAGTTATTTCTGTTAAATATGGTCATGAAAAAACATCACCAAGTTATTATTTCAACACACTCTATGATATTGATAGAAAAAATGCCTAGGGAGGCAATCAAATTGTTTGAAGTGAATGATGAAGGAACGACAGATATAGTAAATAATGTGTATTATCAAGAAGCTTTTTATAATATTAAAGAGGAAATGGACAGAAAAAATTTGATTTTGTGTGAAGATGCGTCTGCTCAAACTTTTATAAAAAAATTACTTATTCATTTAAAAATCGATGATTATTTTTCGGTGGAATATAGACATGGTGGAGCAGAGACTTTAGTAACAAAACATTTACCTATTTTAGCTTTGGATGAAATGTATGATAAGGTTTTTATTATTCTTGATGGGGATAAAAAACCAGATAAATTAGTTGAATATTCAGAAATACCAGCTGGTGAAATAGAGGATGTTGAATGCTTAGAAAAATATATTAGAGGATTAACGTCCTCAAATGCTATAATTAATGCACTGGTAGATGGTGGAAAAAATGGTGCGGTTGAAAGTCAAAAGATAGATGTGTATAAGAAATATCTTAAATACGCAGAAACACATTTGTACTATTTGCCAGGTAATTGTATACCAGAAGCAATTGTGTTACAGCTTGACGGAATAGATGACATATATGGCGATAGAATTTTAAAACCAATTGATAATATTAATGCAAAGAGGTCTGTGGGAAATATATGTCAGACTATTTTTTCAGAAGATAACTGTAGGAATTCAACAATGGTGATGTTAACTAAGCAATGGATTGAAGCAGGTGGAAAAGCAAAGTATTATGATGAAATGTGCAATATGTTAAAAGAAATATACAATTACTGTAATTGTAAATGAGAAGGAAAATATGAGTGTACGGAGAGAATGTTTCAAGTTTTGTGTAAATTTAAAAAACTGATATAATGAATTATAAAAAAACACCAAATCCTGGTGTAAATCTCCCCAAAAACACCAACACTGTCCATAGACAAACACAAATCCTCATCGTATAATGAACACAAGATTTGCAAATTTCATACTTTACCGAAGTGTGCAATCACGACAGAAAACAGTATGATATTTTTGCAGAAATCAGAAAAAGGTCAAAAATTGACTCTTTTTTGCAAAAATAAATCATGATAGTCCCTTGTGGATGACTTTGGATTGGTTTATCCTATATTCAGGCTTGAAAAAGCCAATGAGAAAATGGAAATTGACAACTGAATAGCAGTTACAGATTTGAGTAAAATTACGGATCATATACCCGCAGGATGAAAGTCACAGTTATCATATTAGTAGGCTGATGGATTGAGAGATGAAGGCAGAGGCTGGACAGAAGTCCGGGCAATGCGGGAGCAGGTATGTTGCGTAAGGATAATAACCCATGAGGGGCGAGAAGTTCGTCCCAATCCCCGCAATGCAGGTAGGGGAGATAGTGCTTCTCCGGTATGGAGGAGGGCGTCGTGAACACAGCTAGTGGCTCGTCTGTAATTCCCAGAGGTGAGTACACTTTTACGTATACGGGGCGATGAGGGGTCAGAAAGACCGGTGTATACCTTCATAGGACGTTAAGAGAAGTCCAGAACAGAATTAGTGATAACCAAAATCGTTATCCATAGTTTATGCATTTTCGAATGAGCTATGGGTAGCGATTTTTTTAATGGAGGTAACTCAGATGGAGGAAAAAATAGATATTAAAGCAAAAACAATTAAGGTGGATACGGGTAAAGGGAATGCCATAAAAGTAACCATGTCATACGGTGAACAATCAACTCTGGAAGAGTTGTTGATAGAATATCGGGGACAGGAAATAGCAGGCGACAGTGTAGCATAATAGTGGCTGCTCGATGATGCATAAGGGAGCGTGTGATGGTTGTGACTGGTAAAAATGCTGAAAACCATATTTTGTCAGAAAATGTGGGTGGTAGACAAGTATTTGATCGGGATGTAATATAGGCATGTGGCAGGAAAACAGATTAAAAAAGAGCCACAATACCTGTAAAACATTGCGAACGTCCAGCCAACGTGATGACCAATGTTAAGTTTTTCTAATTGAATAGTTGACAGTAAGACAGCTTGAAAATGTCGGTGCAGATGAGACACCATGAAATAATAACCGCTGTCCATGGTCAACAATGTAAGCGCAAGCTTACATACATATTTACATACGGAAACATCGTATGGATGCAGAGTATGACGTCAGAGATTATAAGAATATATGACGTCAAAACAATTTAAGTTGAAATGAATATCGAACCAAAATGAAGAAAAGATGTAAGTTATTTAGCTTTTCTGTATGGTTTGTGCTTTTCGACTTTCGTGTGTAAATGTGATATGTAGCGCAGTTGTTACAGCTGATGTAACAAGAGACTTTGTTAACTATGGAGAGCGGTTTTTGTGTTTCATGATTTAGCCATAAGCAGGACATTTTCAGGCTGTTTTTCATTTTTGAAGGGAAGGAGAAGAGTGTATTTTGCAGGAGACAGATACGAAAAAGCTGATGCGCCTTACGGCTACGTGAAAAGTCCGGAGGACAAGCATAAGTTGGTTGTGGATGAGTTTGCCAGTCAGATTGTAAAGCGCATTTTCAAAGAGTTCCTGTCTGGAAAATCTATGTATAAAATTGCAGAAGGACTGAACCTTGATGGAATAGATACACCGGGAGTATATATTGCCGTGCAGTCGGGAAGTGAGAAGCAGCTTGCCAGATATCGTGAGAAAAAGCCTCTCTGGAATAATGTTGCAATAGGAAGAATCCTCGGAAATGAGCAATATACCGGCATGATGGTTTACAGTCGTTTCAAGAGTGAGAATATCGGTGATAAACACGCAAAAGCACTCCCAGAGGATGAGTGGAAGCGTGTGGAAAATTGTCACGAGGCAATTATCAGCAAGGAGGATTTTGAAAAAGCCGCTGCCATGCGAAAAGGAAATACATGTGCCAGTGCCAAAAGAAAGCATGAAACACATTGCCTGACCGGCAAAATGATCTGTGGCAACTGTGGACACCGCCTGTCCCATACTTATGCCGGACGACCGAAGTATTATTGTGCAAATCATTATCTGGACAAGACTGATGGAAAATGCAATATCAGTGTGCTGGATGCGGATATGGAAAGCGTTGTGAAGAATGCACTTCAGATGATGATTGATGTGCTGGTAGATTCCAGAAAGGTTGTGGATATGCAACGGGAGAAACAGGCAGAACGATTAAAACAGGCAGAGAAGCATCTTTCAGATATGGAGCATAGTCGTGAACTGATCGAAAAGGACCTGCGTGAAGCTTATGAAAGTTACAAGCTTGGCATGACAGATAAAGAAACATATCTGGAACAGCGTAAGACATATGAGCACGTGTTGGCATGTATGCAGGAGAATATCGAAAAACAGAAGGCGGCAGTCAGTAAGATGGCAGATGTGGATGTGCCGGAAGTGGCAGGTTTGGAGATGCTGGAAGGACAGTTGAAACTGACCGGACTTAATAGGGAAATTGTGGATGCTTTTGTGGAGGAGATTGTTGTGTATGCTAAGGATAGGGTGGAGATAAAGTGGAAGTTTCGGGATGAATTTGGGGAGGTGGGAAAGGTCGAAAAAGATAGAACATTCGGTAGAGAATATGGAAATGAGGTGGTATAATAAAATCAGACTGTTAGATGGTGACGATAAAATAGTTTTGTTGTGCGAGGTGACAAAATTGGACAAACCAAAGTACTTGAAATGGATAGTAGAAGAAGCTGGGGTAATTGAAAATTTTAATAAGACCCTGAAATGTTTTAATATAGATTATAATAATGATGCTGAGGTTTTGGATGATTGGGCATTACATATCCGTAGGCATTATATTTCAGATCAAGAACTTGAAGAAGAATGTGATTTATTGGGCGTTTCTCCTGAGGCGTATTTACGAGCCAATATTATTCCTCAAAAAGATGAGGGATTAGGTCCTACTGCAAGATCGAATACAATAAGTGAAATACTATTTTCGGATCTGTTGGAATTTATTTTCGAATACCATGTTCCAAGATGTCGGCAATATAATATGTCAGGTAAAACAGTTTCTGAACATGGAACTGATATTGTGGGATATAAGTTTGCTAAAGAGGATAAAAGACCTTCAAAAGAGGACAGATTGATTGCGGCTGAAGTCAAGGCTATTTTGTCTCAAAATGATGCTTCTGTAATTAATAAGGCGGTTGAAGATTCAATAAAAAAAGATGAATATAGAATTTCATTAACATTGAATTACATGAGACGAAAGCTTAGAGATATGGGAAAGATAGATGAGTCAAATGATATTTTAAGATTCCAGTTTAAAACAGAAGCGGGACATGATTATACAATAGATTATATTGCGGCAGGAATAACAAGTATGCCTACATTACAAAAAATTAAAAAGGGTGACAAAGAGGTGGGGATAATAACTGGAATTGATGGGGCAAGTTTAGCGATATCTGATTATAGAAGTATCTTTTTTGTGCATGGTAAAAAGCTTATGGAATTAGCACATGAGGTTTATGAGAGGTGTAAAAAATGAGAATAACTAAATCAGAATATATGCTTAAGTATCAGAAGGCAAAGGTCAAATTGTTAGAATATGATATTCCCAAACAGGATTATCCACAGTTTCAATTGAATTATAAGGATCTAGCGTTTCCGACTGTATATATTATCTCAGATTATGCAGAAGCTGTTATAGAAGATAATAGAGAACGTATGGAAAGAAGAAAAAGGGACTTGCAATTTTGTTCTGAGTTTTATGATGCGGCAATGAAGTCCAGAGAGCAAATAAGTAATGATTTAAATTTTATGCTTACTGGCGCGATAGCATATTTTTTTGGAGATAATTTTGGAAGTGCCATGGTGCTTCTTTCAGAAACAAAAAACATAGATATACCTAATGATATGAGAGGTTCATTAGTAGAGGTTTTTTCTTTGATTTTTACGGGTATGAAGTATAGAAATGCCAAAAATGCGGTGGTGGAAAAATTTGAAGAATATTTGAGGACAGGTGAATCTGAAAGTATATTAAAGTTAGCTGAAAAAAAATGTAATGAGACATATGAGAGTGATAATGAAATAGAGGCTTTTTTTGCGGATGCATTATGCGCAGTCATAAAAATAGCAATTCAAAATTCGGCTAGAACACTATTACCACTATATTCAAAGCTTTCATTTGAAAAATGGGAATCATATTTAAACAAACGAACTTCAATTAAAATGGTTTGGCCTGCTCAGAGACTTATTGGTGAAAAAGGGATTTTGAATGGTAAAAATGCGATAGTACAATTGCCAACTGGTGTCGGTAAAACAAAAAGTATTGAGTTGATAGTTAGAGCTATGTTTTTGTCGGAACGGGGAAATACAGCATTAATAGTCGCCCCGCTTAGAGCGTTGTGCAACGAAATATCTGATGATATGGGAAAGGCATTTTCAAAAGAGGCATCAATTAATCAATTTTCTGATTTGTTAGAAATTGATTTTTTGAATATATTTTCGAATGAGGATGAGAAAAAAATATTAGTATGTACTCCAGAAAAATTGCAGTTTATATTTCATCATGAACCAGAGCTTATGTCTGAAATTGATTTGTATGTGTTTGATGAAGGTCATATGTTTGATGATATGAGTCGTGGAGCAATGTATGAATTATTAATAGCAGATATTAAAAAGTATATTCAACCATGGCAGCAAATAGTATTGCTTTCTGCGGTGCTTTCAAATGCTGATAAAATTAAGGAGTGGGTTATTGGAGACGATGGAGTTCTTGCATATGATAAAGACATACGAAGTACTCCTAAGGTGGTTGGTTTTGCGTCATCGGAAAATGAAATACATTATTTTTCGAATACATTTGAAGAGGAAGATTTTTACATTCCTAAGGTTATAAAAAGAATTCAATTAGAGACTAGAAGAGTAAATGCTAATCCCAAATTTTTCCCGGAAAACAAAGCGAATGATATTGCATTATATTATACGAACTTGTTGTGTTCCAATGGTGGAGTGGCTATATATATGAGTCAACGTAGATATGTATCAACAATATTAAAAAGGCTTATTGAAGTGAATGAAAGGGGATATGAACCGGAAAAATTGATTTTGGCATCGGATCAAGATGAAATTAGTCGATTAAAACGGTTAATAGCTGAATATTATGGAGATGATTCTATTTATTATAAAGCAGCTAATTTAGGAATTTTGCCTCATTATTCATCGTTGCCAAATGGATTAAGAGTATCTGTAGAATATGCATTTCGAAAAAATAAAATAAAGGCTGTTGCATGCACATCTACTTTAGCGCAAGGGGTAAATATTCCAATAAAGTATTTGATAATGACAAGTTTAAAATCAGCTCAGAATATGATTTCTACTAGAAATTTTCAGAATTTGATAGGTAGAACAGCTAGATCGGGAGTGTTTACAGAAGGAAGTATATTGATAACTGACACAAAACTTTTTGATGAAAGGAAGAGAGGCAAAGGATATTATAATTGGAGAGACGCAACAGCTTTATTTGAACCGAGAAATTCAGAAGCTTGTGGTAGTGCAATTTTGAGTATTGTACAGAATTTTAGTATCGATTATGAACTGACAATTTCGGGAAAGTCGGTTTGCAAATTCATTATAGAACATATTAATGAAAACTGGTCAGAATTAATGAAGAATGCACTTAATAAATACTTGGTTAAAAAGAATAAGGATAATCAATTAAATAGGCAGGTAATAGCAAATAGAACTTCGGAATATAGAAAAATAGTCGATACTATAGAAAATGAAATTTGTTATACACTAATATGTAAATCAGAGGATATAGCAGATGATTTGATTACAATTGAGGCAGGGGAAAAATTGAATGAATCATTAGCGTTGTTTTTGGCTGATGATTCAGAAAAACAATTATTAGAGAATTTGGTAGATGCGATTTGTGATAAAATTAAGAAACATATTGCTGTAGTCCCACGTGTATCAAAGACCATGGTAGGCGTAGAAAGTGCGGAGAAAATTTTAAGTTGGATTGAGGATAATGAAATTAATGTGATTGCTTATAGCACAAATGAGCTTCTTTCGTATATTGTTGAATTATTTAATACAATTTATATAGATGAAATTCTTGATATTAAAATGTGTCAAAAATGGACTAAAGGCGAATCATATAAAGAGATTTCAGAGAGCATGGAGATTCCGGTGTTAGATGTTGAAAAAAAATGTGGTCAAAGTATATCATATCAATTAAGTTTTTTGATTGGTAATATTATTGATTATTTGGAAACAGAAAGTGTTAATTTGGAAATGTTAAAAATGTTACAGAAAAAAGTGAAATATGGTGTTGATACTGAAACCGCCATTGCAATTTGTGAAAAGATTTTTAATGATAGAATAATAGCCAATTTTATTGCAAGCGAAATTGGAGACAGTTATCTTGGTGAAGAAGAAATTATAAATGTTATTAAGTACAAAAAAGACGAGATTAAAACTCTATTAGAACCTTTTCCAACATATTTTTCTGAAAGAGTGTCATTATTAACCAAATAGAAAAATATTAGGGGTTAAAGGAAGAGAATATAGTTATAACAGAAATATAATGTAATAATCTTATCAGAAAAATATCAAAAATCTCCCATCACACCCTTGACACGAGGGGGTACAGGGAAAACTTATGCTTCCGCATTTGCAATGAGAGAACTGGGATTTAAGAGAGTCTTATTTTTAGTTCATAGGGGACAGCTTGCAAGACAGACTAAGAAATCTTACGAAAAGGTGTTTGCAAAATCTGTTTCTATGGGGTTAGTTGGTGCGGGTTATCATGAATATGATGCGGATTATGTATTTGCTACGGTACAGACATTAAATCGTGATGAACATTTGCTTCAATATGATAAGGATGCATTTGATTGTATTGTGTTGGACGAGGCACATCATGTAACTGCTGATACATATCAGAAGATTATGAAACATTTTTTGCCTAAGCTTTGGCTTGGAATGACGGCAACTCCTGATAAGAGAGATGACAATGTTGCAGGTAGAAATGTTTATGAGTTATTTAATTATCAGATTGCTTACGAGATACGTTTGCAGCAGGCTATGGAAGAAAATCTGTTATGTCCGTTCCATTACTTTGGAATTACTGATTTGTCTATAGTTGGAGATGATAAAGATAATCGTGATTTTAGTATGTTAACAAGTGATGAACGTGTGAAACATATAATCCAGCAGGCAAATTACTATGGATATAGTGGAGAAAAGGTTAAAGGACTTATATTCTGTAGCAGCATTAAAGAAACACAGGAATTATCATATAAGTTTAACAATATAGTTAATCCGGATACAGGGAAATATTTTAGGACAATAGCATTGAATGGTGATGCTGACGAACAGGAAAGACAGGATGCATTTGAGAGACTTGCAATGAATGAGAGTGAGGCAAATGTCCATAAGCAGCCATTAGATTATATATTTTCTGTAGAAATATTGAATGAGGGTGTTGATATTGTGGAGGTTAATCAGGTTATTATGCTCAGACCAACACAATCGCCAATAGTATTTATTCAGCAGTTGGGACGAGGACTCAGAAAGGCTGATGGTAAAGAATATGTTGTGATTCTTGATTTTATTGGCAATTATAATAATAATTTCATGATTCCAATAGCACTCTCAGGGGATAGAACTTACAATAAAGACAATATTCGTAGATATATAATGGAAGGCGGAAGAATTATTCCAGGTGCATCTACAGTGCATTTTGATGAAATAAGCAAAAAGAGAATATTTGCATCTGTTGATAATGCTAATTTCAGTGATATTAAGCTGATAAAAGAAAATTATACAAATCTTAAGAATAAATTGGGAAGAATACCGGCACTCAAGGATTTTGATGATTATGGGGAAATGGATGTTATACGAATTTTCGATAATAACAGCCTCGGTTCATATTATAAATTCTTAGTAAAATACGAGAAGGATTATAAGATCCGTTTGTCACAGGAAGAAGAAAAGATAGTTGAATTTATTTCAAAGAAACTGGCAAATGGTAAGAGAATACAGGAGTTGCAATTATTAAAGAGAACACTTCTATATGCAAATGGGTTATCAAAATGTGGATTATTTACAGGACTATCACAGGATTTGTTGACATATGGTAAATCCATCAGTAAGGAACAGCGAGAAAATATCATAAATGTTATGACTAATGAATTCCCTGCGGGTTCAGGTAAAAAGACATATTCCCATTGTGTCTTCATAGAAAAGGAAGGCAATGATTATAAACCAACGAAGACATTTCTTGAAATGTTATCAAATAGAGATTTTTATAATGTTATTAAGGAACTTGTTGATTTTGGTATAAGCAGATATGAAAGAGATTATAAGCAAAGCTATGATGTAACAGATTTTGTTCTTTATCAGAAATATACATATGAGGACGTGTGTCGTTTGCTTAATTGGGAACAGAACGAAGTGCCATTAAATATTGGTGGTTATAAATATGATAAGAAGACAAAAACATTTCCTGTATTTATTAATTATGACAAATCGGAAGATATTAGTGATACGACAAAATATGAGGATCATTTTGTGCCAGGATTTAGAGATCGTTTGATAGCAATATCGAAATCTGGAAGAAGTCTGCAGTCTGAAGATGTACAGAATTTTCTTAAGGCAAAAGAGCGGGGAATCAGAGTAGAGCTTTTTGTTCGTAAGAATAAAGATGATAAGATTTCTAAGGAATTTTATTATCTGGGACATATGACAGCTAGTGGAAATACTAAAGAATTTACAATGCCAAAGACACAGAAAACAGCAGTCGAAATAGAGTGGATTCTTGATGTTCCTGTGAGAGAAGATATCTATGAGTATATTGTAAATTCATAAATACATACAAAATTCTCTGCATATGCAAAGACAATCATATTATGTTACAGAAAAGAGGAAAATACATGAAAACAGTTAGGGTAGTTGCAGCAGTAATAAAGGCAGTTAATGATAAGAAAGAACCAATTATTTTTGCAACCCAGCGAGGATATGGAGAATTCAAAGATGGCTGGGAATTTCCAGGCGGAAAAATAGAAGCAGGAGAAACACCACAGGAAGCGTTAAAACGTGAGATTATGGAAGAATTAGATACAGAAGTTAAAGTTGGAGCTTTAATCGACACAATTGAATATGATTATCCTAATTTTCATCTTTCAATGGATTGCTTCTGGTGTGAGATATTAAGAGGAGATCTGGTGTTAAAAGAGCATGAGAACGCAAAATGGCTGACTAAACAACATCTTGGAGAGGTTGAATGGCTGCCGGCGGATGTTACTTTGATAGAGAAGATAAGAGAGGATATGTAGAAATATTTATACGAAAGAAGGCGTGTTATGCAGTTACCATATTCAGATGAACTCAATATAGGCTATTTAAGTAAGTTGTTCGAGAACACATCAAATTGTTATAAGTTTTTCTGGTTTCAGGCAATTCTTGAGAAGGTAGAGAGTGCTAAGTGTAGATTCACATTTGATGAATTGATTAATGAAATGATTGCTGATGCATGGTATATGGTAACCGAATATCACCTTAGACTAGGTCCGTTAGGAGTTACCGATAATCTTGAAGAAGTAGTTAAATATATTCATAAAAATTATGGATTAATATCAAATACGAAGCGAGAGAATATTATAAAATTTCTTGAAGATTCAGAGGATAAAAGAATAGCAAAATATAAATCAGATTTGACATTAAATGTTCCATATAGATTGCAAGTACCATTTTATGATGAAATTAATATTAAGCAAAGTATGTGGAATGGCTCAAAAAAGATTTTGACAGATGAAATTAACAGACAGAAAAGACTTATATATTATTTTGCTTTGATAGCTGGTCTTAAGACAGAAATTGAAATTGACAGTCTATGGTCGGATTATCTTGTAAGAAATAAGGCTATTCTTAAAGGTTGGGCACAGCTTAAGTTAATTCAGTATTTACAGAATAAAAATCCAAGTGTACCAGGAATTGCAGATAAGATTGAAGCACCTTCTTCAAGAAATATAGAGAGAGTTAGAAAATACTGGAATTTGATAATTCAAATTGATCCATCTCTTAGGGATATATATGGTGATGTTGATTTGGCAGATGAAAACATTTCTGTAGATCATTTTGTACCATGGCAGTATGTAGCACATGATGAATTATGGAATTTACACCCTACAACTAAATCTATAAACAGTAGTAAAAGCAATTTGCTTCCATCATGGAAATTATATTTTAATTCTTTAGGCAGTTTGGAATATAGAGCATATGAACTTAAGAATGAGAATGAAGCAGTTGCACACGAATTTCAGAAAATTGCGCCATATCATCTTAATAATGAGGAGATTCGTAATCAATTGTATGCAGATGGTTTGGACAAGAATACATTTATTGAAAGATTGGAACATGTGATTAAACCAGTTTATGAATCAGCCCACATGTCGGGATTTAAGGAGTGGAGTTACAATGGCGGTAAAAATATACAATAAACTTGTAAGAGATAAAATTCCAGGGATTATTGAAGCAGATGGAAAAACATGCAAAACAGAGATACTTTCTGATGAAGAATATTTAAAAATGCTGGATGCCAAGCTTGACGAAGAACTTGCAGAGTATCATAAGGACCAGAACATCGAGGAGCTTGCTGACTTGATGGAAGTTATATATGCGGCAGCAGTTGCTATAGGGTATTCAGTTGATGAACTGGAGAAAGTAAGAGAGAAGAAGGCTGAGGAAAGAGGTGGATTTAGGGAGAAGGTGCTTTTGAGGGAAGTGGAACAATAGTGTATTTTAAATGAAATTTAGTAAAAAATACGAGGAGGAATATATAAATGTCAGAAACAATATTACAAATTGATAAGCAAATTTTACTTACGGACAAGGTTATTTGTAGACATATAAGTGATTTAAAAAATTATACAAGAGGTCAAATTTCACAGGATATATTATCTCAATTAAGACATTTTGTTGAGCATATATTATTAAAAATATATGCGAATGGAGAAGATATAGAGGATACTCAGGAAAATTTAAAAAAAGCTGTAAAGTATGCTAAAGGTAATGATTCATTGAGGGATATAACACGCTTTCATCATTTTTTACAAGTAGCAGTAGCCCATAGAACGTTAGAAGAAGAGAACTCTGAAAGATTAATGTTAAAGTATTATGAGTATCTTTTAAAAATAAGAAAATTATTACATGAAAAATATTTAATGAACGTTTTAAGTAATTTAGAAGACTTCCCAATAGAAACAGATGATAATTTAAATGATTATTATTCTAAAATTGCCGAAAAAGTAGATGGATATAAAAATGTATCAATGAATGGATATAAATATGATAGATTTTACATACAAAGTGTAAAACCTTTTTTTTACAATTGTAAAATTTATTATGAAGTTGCATTTATTCCAGCAAATGATAAAGCAAGTAAAACTGATAGAATAATTGCATTTACGGAAAAGGAAGTAACAGATTATTATGCTGTGAAATTAGCCATTGAGGATGATTATATAGAATTATTTAATAAACAAATGCCAATTAGAATTATTTTGGATTGGGAGGTAAGTATCAGACCCTGTGAGTTTAAGAATTTTAATAAAATAATTTATAACGAAGATAGGGGAATTGGCAAAGCAGAGGAACAAAAACTTGTTAAGTATTTAACAGACACGGGCAGAAGTTTATCAGAGATAATTGTATACCCTGAAGAAAAGTATAGGAGCTTAAAAAATAGAATAGTGCCAAATACAGAAAATTATCATTTTTTTGATACTTTAGATTATTGCAGAGAAATTATTCAAAATAAAAAATCAGGGGGTAATGTTTTAAGATATTTACTCCTCCATATGAATAATAGAGTTATTAAAGAACAATATAATGAAAATTATAAGAAAAATTATTATACAGATAAATGGGAGTATGTAGGTGCAAATAATTTGTTATCAAATTTGTATTTATCGAATGAGTGTATACCATTTGATATAATGCCTTTTTGTACAGCTCTCAAAAAACATGTCCCTAATTTATATGATTTGTTAATGGCGATGGATTTAAAGGGACGAGAGCATGAGTTAATGGCAAGAACTATAAAAAATAATACAGAGCAAAAAGGAATTTTATTTACGCCATTAAAACGTGATGGCGATAAGTATAAACTTGGTGATTACAAAGATGTAGAAAAGTTAAAAAACGAATACAATTCAAAATTATATAAGAGCAAAAAACAACAGAATAGAAAATTGATTATAGAGAAGGATCATATATTTATAGAAGGGTATAAGGATGATACATTGTTTATTATTAAATCAATAAAACAATTGACTTTAAAAGGAGTAGATAATTACATAAATTCTGCAAGACACTGGATTTATAATAATAGTTATAATATATCAGAAGAAAAGAAAAAATCATTAGAGTATTTGTTCGATAAATCACAGGTTGCTGTAATTTATGGCGCCGCAGGTACAGGAAAGACAACTTTTATAAATTATATATCATCGTTTTTAAATGAAAATATGGGATTGTCCATGTTATATTTAGCACATACTAATCCAGCAGTAAATAATCTTAAAAGAAAAAATGGGAAAATGAACAGTAGTTTTATGACTCTTTCAAAATTTAATAATACTAAGGCAGAAAATATAAAAAGGGAATATGATGTTGTATTTATAGATGAATGCAGTACAGTTAGTAATAAGGAAATGAGAGAGTTTTTAGAATTGTCTAAGTTTAAACTGTTAGTATTGGTAGGCGATACATATCAAATAGAGTCAATCGAATTTGGAAATTGGTTTGATGCTATACGAAGTTTCTTACCGGAATCTGCGGTATGCGAGTTGCTTAATCCATATAGGAGTGATAGTAAACAGTTATTAGAATTGTGGGATAATGTAAGGAAGATGCAAGATGACATTTTGGATCGTTTACAAGCAGGAGAGTATTCTGCACCGCTTGATCCGTCAGTTTTGAAACCTGCAGAAGATAATGAAATTATTTTATGTTTAAATTATGGAGGATTGTATGGAATAAATAATATTAATCATTTTATGCAAGAAAATAATAATGAAAAAGAAATAAGAAGAGGAATACAAAGATATAAAGTAGGAGATCCCATATTATTTAATGATTCAGCTGATTTATTTTTTATAACGGATAAAAGTCAAATACCAATTATTCATAATAATATGAAAGGAAAGATAGTTGATTTTTTACTCTTGGATTCTGGTGAAATTACAGAAAGAATACAATTTGATATTGCAATCGATAGACCCCTAATGAATATAGATAATGAAAAAGTGAATTTTGAAGTGATTGATTATACAGAGAAAGGAAATTCTATCATTAGATTTGAAGTTTTTAAAAATCGAAGTACAGATGAAGATGATGAAAATATATCAAAATCTTTAGTGCCATTTCAGATAGCATACGCAGTTTCAATTCATAAAGCACAGGGGTTAGAGTATGATTCAGTTAAAATAATTATAACAGATGATATAGATGAGTTAATAACACATAGTATTTTTTATACAGCTATAACAAGAGCAAGAAAAAAATTGAAAATATATTGGTCGCAGGCTGTAGAGAAAAAGGTATTAGAAAGAATAAAACCACAAAATAATAAGCAAGATATAAAGTTACTGGAAACATGGTTATAGAAATATAATACTGTTTATAAATGTGAAGTACAATATAAATATGCTGATATCACTTGAATATTATTATATATACATTTGAATTAAATATATTGGTATGAAAATAATGCATTAAAAAGATAGATTAATGGTAATAATAGGCTGAAAAATAATTAATGTTTAGGATGGAGAAAAATATATGACGGAGACATTATGGGGAGTTATAATAGGAGGAGTAATAAGTACAATTAATACAGCAATTACTTTAGGTGTGAATGCTGGTGTTCAATTTAGAAAAAGAAAAAGTGAAAATCAACAAGAACAGTTTAAAGTAAAGCGTAGTAATTTGCAAAGCATATATACGCAATTGATTAATATTGTTAATTTATTTCCAAATCAATCACCTAATGATATTTTGAGAAATATAGAGTATGGACCGCATTTTTTAATGGAATCATTTGATTCTATTATAACGAGTTTGAATTATCAAATTGAAAATTATCATCATCTTTCAGATATAGTTGTAAATAATGATGAACAAAAGAGCAAAAATCAATTGGAAATTGAAAAAAGAGAATATGTAAAAAACGAAATTATAAAAATAAAGAGTCAGTATTTTGAAGCACGTGAAGAGTATAGATTATTTTGTCATTCTAGTAAAAACATGTTTGATTTATATGCTGGACAAAATGTCAAAAATTGTTTGGTTGAGTTTGAAGTTGTAATAAAAAATGTATTTGTGTCTGGAAAAAATTCAGAAGATTCATCGGATCCATATAATAATTTGATTGAAAATACGAGATTAAAACTTATTTCATGTATGAGATCTGATATAGGCATATAATAAATATTTATTATATGCAATAGGAAATATGTGCGAAAAATACTTTAATTGTAGTTATTGTTAGCCTTGGGGGACACATTTGCACGAATTGAACTTATATAGTGACAATAAGCTGCTGGTATTTCCTATAAAAGATTTGACCAAAACCAATCCAGTATACATACTTACGAATAAGGATAAAGGGTATGTTGAAGGAACAGATGAGTTAAGAATTTGTTGAAAAATGCGGTGGAAGACATTGAAGGTTCTGACATGTAAGGAGGATTTTCATGAGCAATATTATTGTTTTGTCAGGCAGTCCGCGTAAGGGTGGCAATACTGACCTGTTGGTTGATGCATTTGTTAAAGGTGCGGAAAAGAATAATAATGTAGAAGTTGTTTCGGTGGCGGATTATAAGGTCAACCCATGCATTGGCTGTAATTCGTGCTTTGACAGGGCTGGGCATGAATGTTTTCAGCAGGACGACATGCGGACAGTTTATGATAAGTTAAAATGTGCTGATGTGATTGTCGTTGCATCGCCAGTGTATTTTTATGGAGTTAGTGCGCAGCTCAAAGCAATTATTGACAGGTTACATACTCCTATGAGAAATGATTTCAAAGTCAAGAAGCTGGCACTGATACTGGTAGGGGCAGCAGTTTTGCCGGAATTATTTGATTCTATTAAGATACAGTATCAGCTTGTGCTTAATTTCTTCAAGCTTGAAGATGCGGGAATGGTGCTGGTCAGAGGTGCTAAGGATAAAGGAGATGTCAGGAACACTGATGGGCTGGATGAGGCTTATCGGCTGGGATTGGCGATGGAGTGAATTTTGTTTTGAATTAAAGAGTTGAGGAATTGACTTACAGTATCAGTAGGTGTTACACTTCGTGTAACACCTACTGATACTGTATAAATAATGGAGTAATAGACATAAAAATTGTACAAAGGTTAATTCCGTTGAAATTGAAGTTTGTGTGAGTGATACCAAATGCAAATGGAGGGAAATTTGAATAACAGGAATAGAAGATAATTGTGATTTTAAAAAGGCAAATTTCTTGACAGTACTGCAAAAAGATGTACAATAATCGTAACAGAACCCACCACGCCTCTGGTTTTTCATGCGTAACCCGGTGGGATTTTTTATTTATAGAGCGTTTTTTATCTATCAATATCCTAAACAAATATTAACAATAGAACAACAGGCTCAATCATATATTGATGCTGGTATGATAATTACTACTCGGTCAGATGTAGAAAATGCGTTGAATTCAGTTGGATTCTATCGTTTACGAGGATATTGTTTTCATTTATATGATAATGCTGCCAAAAAGTATGTTCCGGTGACAAGGTTTGAAGATGTCCTGAAACTGTATTATTTTGACCGGGAATTATCCTGCTTAATTTTTTCTATGATTTCTAAGATTGAGGTATCTTTGAGAGTGCGATTAGTGGAATCGTTACTTATACATAGAGAACCACTTGTTTTGCAAGATTCGTCAATTTTTAAGGATAAAAAACTGTATTGGCAGAATATGTCTAACATAGCATCTGAGATTGCTCAATCTAATGATGTGTTCATTAAACATAATTTTAATAATCATGATGGAGAAGTGCCTGTATGGGCGATTGTTGAGGTTTTATCTTTTGGCATTTTGTCAAAGATAATTAAGAATTTGAAAACAGGAACGGGAAGTTCACACTCAGTATTGGCGGCTAATTATCAGTATAAATCGCAAAAGGGAAACTTGGTAAATCCATCTAAGAAAATGTTCACTTCATGGATACAGGGAGTTTCAATATTACGTAATATGTGTGCCCACAATTCGAGAATATACAATCGAACAATACATACTACACCAGAAATCCTTGATGTAGATAAAATTACACCTATGCCTGTACATAACGGATTATATCAAATCTTATTGGCAATGAAATATCTAAGATCGTCAGAGGAAGAGTGGAAAGAGTTTGTATATGAATTTGATAAGTTGATTGAAAAAAATAATAGCATAATCAATATCGCATCAATGAATCTTCCAACAGATTGGAAGTCGCATTTGAGTGTTTAAAACATGTTTTATTGCATAAAATAATAAGGTAGACCTAACCAAGCATTTTATGCTCAAACCGGTTAGGCTTTTGGCGGAGTGTTACGATAAGCACTTCGCTTTTTTGATTTATGCGCAGCTTAAAGCAATTATCGACAGGCTACATACTCCTATGAGAAATGATTTCAAAGTAAAAAACTGGTATGGATACTGGTTGGACAACAGTTTTGCTGGGATTGGCGATGGGATGAAATGCCAATGTATCTGCAATTTTATAATTTACATATACATTGACTTTTGAATTAATATTTATAAATGACAGTGAAAACTAAGCAGCATAATAATTGTGGATTTTATTTCCTACATAGTTTAACAATCCAAGTAAAATATGTTCACATACAATTGTCTGATGTAACTGAGATGCCGTATCAGATTTGTGTGATAGAAATGCATCTATAAGAAATCCTTCAATATCAGAAGGCAGATAAATGCCATATAATGGATTGAATTTGTATTTATTACATGTATTGCACACTTTTTCTGCCAAATTATTTATTTCTGAATTATTAAATAATCCTTTATCAGGATAAAATAAATCATTAGCCAATAACTTCAATTGTAATTCATAATCAAAGCACGAATAATTAATTCTATAATGTAACTGATTAAGCCATTCTTTAGAATTAAGAAGAAAGACTAATCTGGAATAAATATTGGTTATTTCCAAAGATAAGTTTAGAAAATCCTTGAGCATACTGTCATTATACTTAATAAAAGTATGTCTATAAATATCGTGAATAACATTTTGGAAAGACAATATATTGATTGATATTAATACTTCATTTTTTATAAGCTTAAAGTCTATAGCGCCTGACTGACCTATTGGAAATTCAGGCATTTTTTCATTGTCTTCAAGCAGATTATGAGGAAAAACCTCAAAATAATTGGCTAATTTAAGAATAGCTTTAGTGGTTGGCATAGAGCTTTCCCAACGGCGGATAGTTCTTACATCAACATTTAGATCTTCGGCTAATTTTTCTTGTGTAATGTTTTTTCTTTTACAAAATTCTCTTATTTTCATTATGTTATACCTCGCTTTAAATAAAATAAAAAGATATCTTTTTTCAAAGAAATAATAATATGTTTCGTATATAAAAAACAGGACATTTTCTATAAAAATTGTCTTATTTATTAAAAAGTTGAATTTTAAAACTTGAATTGTTATAGAAAAATATATTAGGTTAATAATAGGCAGGTCATCAGGAAGAATATTTTACTGCCTGGATGCCAATATTATTTTGAAAGCAAGATGAATATTTTTGACATTTTTGTCAAAAATATTCAATGATAAATTGATTAATAAAAGCTATAAGTTGTAATTTCGTTATATTTTAGTGTTGATAAGAAATATATGCTGGATATCAAAAATGGTACTAAGCCGATTCTATTTGGTGATTTTTCTTATTACTGGATTTTGGGAAGAAAACCTGTGTAGGTAAGAATGTTTCAAATTGCAGTAGGAAGACGGGAAGAGATACAGTTCCATTCATACTATCTATGGAGTGTTGCGACCAGCCTTTCAGATGGTGCTGGATGATGATATTATCATAAAGAATCCATCAGGATTCCAACTTGCCGGGGGTATTGGTAAACGACACAGTCACAAGAGAGGTAATCGCATAGGATATGGCACAGATGTTTTAGGCAATCATCGAGGCCAGAAAAGCACCAAAAGTGGAGAAATCCATAGACGGATATAGCGGATTTCTATTTTACGATGATAATGGAATTCCACTTGCTGCATTGCACTGGTAGTACCGCTTCAATCACATGGTTGGCAGATAAAATGATATTTACCAGGTGTAGATGCCAAACATTACACCGCATGTATGCCGACACACCTATTGTTCAAATATGGCAAAATTAGGAATGAATCCAAAGACATTGCAGTAACTCATGGGGCATTCGGATATAAGTGTAACAATGAATGTGTATACACATATCTGATTTGATGATGCAGAGGAAGAATTGAAGCGGATGGAAGAGTTTAGGAAGGCACAGGCGGAGGTTGAACAGAAGAAAGAGAAACCGATGTCGCAGAAAATGTTTAAGCTAATTTAATATGGAACGGGGATGACGCTCTGGCTAAGGCTGGGGCGTTATTTTTGTGGAAAAGAAGTGAAAATGACGATATAATATAAAAAGATATAAAAAGAAGGAAAATGAATGTATGGAATAGGTTTTTATGATGAATATTTGAATCGTGTCGGAAATTTAAGAGATAAACCGGATATGGCTACACCGTACAAAATTGAATACTTGAAAAATATTATTAAAGAAAATAAGGTTTATAAATTTATATCATTTCAAGAGAATGAAGCTATTAAGTTGCGAACATTGATGCAACATAAAATATGGTTTTCATTTTACAAAAGTTTAAATGATGAGACAGAATTTTATATTGATTATAGAATAAAAAAGGTTGTAAATGAAACAGGATATAACAAAGAGAATATCAAACTACTTATTAATTACCTCACAGAAATGTATGACGTATTCTCTTTAACATATTCATATGAAAACTATATGTGGGATGAATACGCATCAGGGGGTAATGGGATTTGCGTAGAATATAATATTCAAAACTATGATTATTTATATCCGGTTGAGTATTGTGACAAAAGAAAAATAGATTTTACAAAAATGGTAATAAACTCTTTAAAAAATGGTGGGGCCGAATTAGCGATAATTCCCTGGGTTATTAAGAATCCGTATAATGAAACCGCACAGATTGATTCCACTAAAGAAAAAGAAATAAGAATACTATATTGTCCTTATGATTTATCGGAGTTTAATAATGGAAGGCTTGAATACAATATAAAAGAACGAATGAATTATAAAGGAATCTCAAAGTCGTATAAAGATTTTGATTTGAGGATTAATAGGATAATTATTGGGAATAAATGCAGTGTAAATAATCAAAATGAAGTCCTAAATTATGGGAAAAATAATAATATACCAATCGAATTTGTATAAATCACTTAAGAGGTAAGGAATGTCGAAAAGAAAAAAGAAAGAACACAAGCTCAGGTTATTGATGAATCATTAATCAAGATGCAAAAATATCTTGAAAGAAAAGGAATTGCATCATCTAGAGTTGAATTGGAAAGAAAAACAATAATTCAGATTGCAGGTATAGATAAAAATGGAGGGGAAAGACTAATTGTTCCAGAATTAAGAGAAAAATATGGAAGTGATAATCTTGAACTAGATGACAGTTTTCAACTTCTAATGCCTTTTATTTTGCAAGGAACAATTATTATGAATCTTGGTAAAATAAAACATTATGAAGAGTATGAAGTATACGATGAAACAGATACTAAATTTTCTCTAAAGATAAATGATTACATTAAAATGGGTAAAGTGTTTGCTCTTATGTTAAAAATTGATGTTCAATCAATATCCAAGATAGCTCCAATTTATACGTATTCATATAAATGCGAAAATGTGATGTTTTTTTTATACAACCTTATAAGGGGACAGTTGATATCAATTTCTCTGATTATGAAAAAATGCTATTATAGAACCATTGATGGCAGACAGTCATGAATATAATGTTGTTGCAACTATCTGTAATGTAATTGCTGTTTTTAGGACAATGAATTTTTTGAAAAATACATATAGTACTTGCGTAGTTTAATATAAGAATAATTTTACTTGAAAAATACATGGGATTTTGATATAATTTAAACATAAAAAGAAGGTTCTTACATATAATAAAAAAGGAACTTTGGGTGCATATAGCTGTTGACAAAAATGTTGTCGGTGATATAATAAAATGCACGTAAAGATTGCCAGTTTGTCCTCCGGTGTCCTTCGGGCCCGGGGGCTTTTTTATTTATATGGGGAGAAAAAAATGGAAGAAAAGACTTATAAAACATATAGACAACAGTTAGCAAAGCTACGCTCGAGAGGGATGGTAATTAAAAAGGGTTCTCAAGGAGCTCGTGCAATGAGAATTCTTGAGCAGGAAAATTATTATAATGTTATAAATGGTTATAAGTCGTTGTTTCTAGAAAGAGAAGCTACAGATATATTAGATGAAAAATATAAAGAGGGAACAACTTTTAATGAAGTATACGCTTTGTACTGTTTCGATAGAGAAGTAAGAACTATTTATTTAAAGTTTTTGCTTAAATTAGAAAACTCATTAAAAACAGTTATAGCACATGAATTTTCGTCTATATATGGTCATGATAATTATTTGAAATTGTCTAATTTTCAATCTACGGCTTCGACAGATACTTCTGATTTAAAATATATTGCTAAAACGCATAGACTTGATATGGTGAAAGATATAGATGAAATAAAGCAAATAAGTGCAGAAGAAAATGCTGAAGCGGTTATTAAACTGATTGGAGATATTCATCAGGAACTGGCTAGACAGATGGGGAAGCATCATAATGTAGTTACTCATTATATGACACAACATGGATATATTCCGTTATGGGTTTTGGTAAATGTACTTACTTTTGGAAAAATTACAAATTTTTATTTTCATATGAAACTAACCGATAAGCAAAGGGTTGCCAAGTTTTTTGGAGTTAATGTTAAAGAACTACATAAATATATGAATATGCTCAGTATGGCTAGAAACAAGTGTGCGCATGATGAAAGATTTTTTGATATGAGATTTAGACAGAGTCTTCATACAAAAGGAATTAAGAATTTTAAATTACTTGGAATTACTCCAAAGCCAGATGGTTCATACGTGTCAGGGACAAATGATACATATGCAATAGCTATTATATTTGCTGTGCTGTTAGCTAAGACTGATTTAAAGGAATTTATTTCTTCAATGAAAAATGCTTTTGCTAAGTTAGATAAACAACTTATAACAATAACAGTGGAAGATGTTATGAAAGAAATGGGATATCATAAGGATTGGCAGAATTTGATTCAATTGAAAAAGTAAGAATGTGCGCTCTGGCGAATAATAAGTCAGGGCGCATTTTGATAAAAAGCTTAGTAGTAAGAATGTTCCTTTTACTACCAATTTTACTACTAACAGGTAGTAACAACTTGCAGGGTTCTGCTCCAATTTGCCACAATCTGTAATTTCAGAGCATTTTACAATGAACCCAGAAAATCTTGCAAAACAGAGCATTCCGGGCAAATTAAGGAGAAACAAAACTATGATAAAAGTTTTATTCATCTGCCACGGCAACATGCTAACCTTGATTAAAAATACTTGATTTTACAGTGTTTTGGGGATGTTACAGTAGATTTTTACCAACGATTTACCAAAGCTATTTGAGTAGTTGATAAACTACTCAGGATATGTAAAGAGAAGTATTATAATAGAGTCCTAGCAAAGAAAAAATCCGCAATTTAGCGGATTTTTTTAATACATTCATTAATTAAGAGCAATCTGTTAATCTTATCATCATAAAATTCTTTTTGCTGTTCAATCACAGCTTTATCATTATCCTCATAGGCAATTAAATCCATCTGTTGTTTACAATTTAGATAAGAACAAATAGCTTCATTTATTTGTGAATCTTCAAATGTCATGTGTATGCTGCTGGGGATATAGTTGCCATCTTTATCCTTATCAGCAGATATTTTCAATGGGGATTGTTCGTTAAGCTTCATAACTAAAGAAAGAACATCACTAATAGTATTAATATCGTAATCAAGAAATACAGTTACGCTAATGCCAAGAGCTTCTGCTATTTTTTGAAGCTGATCTGGTTTTGGATTTCGTTCACCGCTTTCATATTTCTTTATGGTAGATAAATAAATACCGGACTGTTTTGATAATTCGTCCTGTGTCATATCTTTTAATTTTCTATATTTTTGAATTTTACTTCCAATTGAATGTCTATTATCCATTAATAATCACCTCAAACAAATTGATATGAATATTTTAACACAGAGTTCACAAAAGTGGTACATTATTTTGAAAATATATTGACAACCACAAATGTGGACTATATAATAAAATACGAACAGACCACAAATGAGGACTAACATAAAAAGAATAGATATGTTGAAAATACTTCTTTTGGCGAAGTTCAAGGAATCAAAATTTTGCTATATCATAATCCTGCGAGTTGCAAAGCAGCTCATACAATTGAATAACAATTACAGATATAGTGATAATTCCGGTTCAGATACCTGATGGAAATCAAATATACTTGCGAAGAGTGCTGAAGGATTGAGAAATGAAAGTGGAGCGAGTAAGGGTAGTCAATACTGTTGCGGAAGGATAATAAACTATGAAGGTGTTCAGAGGGAACTTCCTGGCTCTCGAAAAGGCAGTAGAGAGGATAGCATTATTTAATTTAACTTAATGCGTCGTAAACGCATATGCGGCTTATCTGTAATTCCTATGTGTGCAGGCAAATGGGAAAAAAGCACACCTACATGGCATGAGCCGTGTAGAAAGCAGGTAAGTAGTGAATGGAATTAACTTTTAAAGGTGTGGATATAAGCACTGAGGAAAAGTTCGTTAGCTACATTAATTCACTGAACACAGCGATAATGAAGCAAAATGCCATGAATGAAATCAAGCAGGATTTATATGATGTTTCTTATTTGAAAAAGCGTTACCGAAAGATTGTAGCCAGAAATGAGAAAGCATTATTTATGGCAGAGCACGAATGTTTGAAATGTGTTTATTTCCAAAGACTGGCACGAAAATGTCAGGCAAATTGTAAGTGCCTCTTAGAAGAATCTACAGAAGGAGGCGTATTTACATGAAGCTATGCTGGATTGTTGTGTTGGTCGGAATAAGTATCATCCTTGTTTTTCTATATTCATTGGTTGCAGTGTCGTCTAGATCAGAGAGATTTATTGAGCAGCTTATGGAAGAGGGAGGGAGAAAAGATACAGATGTGCAGGATATGGAAGCGATTATTACGGAAGGGAAGGAGAGACAGGAACATGAATAACAAGTTAGAAGTAATCGGCATTGATCATGGCTGGTCAATGATGAAAA
>OLGB01001323.1_pt1 | contig 30453 bp, 29 predicted proteins | sample 1605691 | NCBI WGS metagenome assembly OLGB01 (sample SAMEA3888925, study PRJEB22519) | human gut metagenome | biome: human gut; feature: human-associated habitat; material: faeces | place: Denmark | collected 2010 | reverse complement strand
TACATTCTCCAGCAATAGTTAAAATTTGAATCCATAATCTAAAATAGGTGTCCCCGTCCTTTTCTTTTAGTAGGATTTTAATTTTTCTATTAGAGAATATATCTGTGCTTATTTTTATCCATCCAACTTGTCCCATAACCTCCCTTCTTTCTAATTAGATTCTAATAATGAATCATTTTCTTTTTTACTTAAATAAATGTCTAAAGCTTCTTCTCTAAATAAAATTCTCTTTCCAACTCTCGAACAAGGAATTTGTTTTCTTCTAACTAATTGAGTTATTAGCCAATATGATATTCCTAAATATTCTGCTGCTTCTTTTGCAGTTAGAGTTGTTCTATGTATTTTATCTACTGCCATAATTACCACCTCCTATTCACATTAGTTAAATAAATTTAAAGTTTTGTATTGACTTTTTTTATTTAACTATGTATAATTTTGTTAACAAGCTTGCTGTTTGTATTCTAATTGTTAATTTTGCAGAAGTCAATATGTAAAATTAATATATGATATAAATTAGCAACTTTTATTGCATTTTTGTAGTTGTTAACAAGGAGGCTTATATGAAGTTTGATATTGTTTCTACAATTTATTATATGAAATTGAGTATCTCAAACAACAAAGAAATTTTTACAAGAAATTCTTTTTCTATTGTATATGCATCATATAATAAAGATAATGACACATATACAATACTCAGAGAAAAAGATGAATTTAAAACAAAAAAAGAATATAAAAAATATCTTTCTAACTATTATAATAGTCTTTGTAAATTATATAAATGTGACTTTGTTGATGAAATAAATGAATTAGGAACACTTTTATTAAAATTTGTAAATTATGATTTTACTGATTTTAATTGCTTTGTAGAGTTTGTACGTGAATATGGAATACCAGGAATAGACTTTTATGATGTTAACAAAGGACCTAGCAACCCATTTAATAAATATATCAATTTAAATATTACTAATGACAGAAAAAATATTTTCTTAACACCAAAAGATTTTCTTTCAGTATGCGAGAAATATTTTAAAAAACGTCAAAAAATTTTAATATATTATCAATCTAAATTTAAAAAATTAATTAACTTTATAAATAACCTATCAAATTTAGATTATTTAAACGATTTTTCTATTGCTGATAGATTTTATATCTATAAACATGCAGATGATGATTATATTGATTTATATTTAGAATTAAGTGAATTTATTACTCTTTCGTACGATATAGAACCACTAAGAAATATGACTCCTTCTTCGCTATGTCATGCAAAAAGTAGTTTTGAAGAAAATGTAAAAAATATTGCTCAAAAGTTAAAAAATGATTCTAGAAAATATGATAATGATATTTTTTCATCTTTGTCCTTTAACTGCCATACAATTGAAACTGCATGTTTAATAACTCTTTTAGAATTAATAAAACATGATACACCAATATATGTATGTAAAAATTGTGGTAAATACTTTATTCCTTCTTCAAAGAAGAATACATTATATTGCAATAATATATACGAACATGGTAAAACATGTCAAGAAATTGGTGCAATGATTACCTACAATGAGAAGTTAAAAAAAGATGAAATAAATTCGCTATATAGAAAAACCTTATCAGCAAAAAAAATGTTGGCAAATAGGAATCCTGATATTCCGATGTATTTAGAAAAATATGAGAAATGGAAAAATGAAGCTAATAAATTTAAAAAAGACATAAAACAGGGTTTAAGAACAGAAGAAGAATTTCTAAAATGGATAGAAGAAACTAGAAAAAAATAAATAATCTTATTATAGGAGTAATTTGTATGGAATTAAAATTTAAAAGATGGCAAGATTTTAACAATTTATCTATTAAAGTTACTATTAATAAAAAAATTTATGATGCTATTTTGAACACAGATAACAATAGATTAATATTAAAAATAAATATGACAAAGGATATCAATGAATGGAGAAAAACAAATAAAAACTATGATATTATCTCAGGAAAATTTCTATTTAACAGTCAAAAAATTTTCTTTATAAATTGTATTCATACAGGACATGAGAGTAGTATGAATTGCAAAAAAAATACAATTGAAAATGCCACATCCAACTTTATTGTTGATAGATTAATAATAGATAAAAATATATCTAAAACATCACTAAATAATATTTTGAAGTATTCGGCTTCTTATAAAAATTTAGATTTGTTTTCCGAATTAAATCGAATAATGCCAGGCTTACGAGAAATTGATTATGATTCAAATACTTGTAATTATAAAATAAATACACCTTTTTATTCTATGAATATTATGTTTTACTGTAGTACAAAAGAAGATCGAAACTCATTGATAGTTAATAGAATGTCTCATGTAGAATTTGAGCATTCAAAAGGTGTAAGTATAAAAAAAGTTCTTGAAAATATATATAGATTCAGAAATTTTTTAATGATAATATTAAAACAACCCATATATGTAAAAAAGCAAACAATTTATATAAATGATAATGCTGTAGAACTATTTGATTGTAATGATAATGATGATTTTTTAGAAAATCCTAGTTTAGAAGAAATGCTTTCTCATAGATGCCTAAAAATAAATAATATTGATAATATTGAAACAATTTATAATAACTTTATAAAACAATACAATCAATTATACCCTTTAATTGAATTATATTATAATGTTACTCAATATAAAATACCTAATTTAACTAGATTTATTAATGCTACTACTATGTTAGAATACTATTCTAGAACCTACGATTATATTAACTCTTTAACCTTAAGTAAGAATAAAAATCCTAAAAGAAATGATCCTTATTATGAATGCATGGTATTATCTCTGATTAATAATGTTAATGAAGTTTTTAATTGTACATCTAAAGAAATCGATACAATTTCTGAGAATATAAAAGCTGCTAGAATACATTATATTCACTATAAAACTAATCAAAAATCCAAAACTTTAACAGATGATGAACAATTTTGGTATTCTTATTTTATACAAGATGTAGTCTTATTAAATATATATAAATTACTTGGTTTAGATATTTCTAAATATGAATATGTTTCTTTTAATGACTTTTTCTACAATATAAATGATATATTATAAAAATATATAAAATCCTTGCCATAGTTATACTTGAAAGGAGGTGAAAAAAGTAATGGCAGGGTATCTTGAAAAGAGAGGCAAACACTCATGGAGATTAATTGTATCACATGGCTTTGACAGTTATGGAAATAGGATTAAGTACACAAAAAGCATAAAAGCAAATAGTAGACGTGAAGCAGATAAAGAACTTGTGAATTTTGTTTATGAAATTGAAAACGGTATTGTTTTGCAAAACTCTTCAATGACATTTAAAGAATTTACAGATTTATGGTCTAAAAATTACGGTTCAAAAGAATTGGCTCCAAAAACTTATGAAAGATATAAAGGAATGTTAAACACACGAATTATTCCCTACTTTGGACATTTTAAATTGTCTAATATAAAACCAACTCACATTATGAGTTTCTATGATTATCTTTCAAAAGATCATCAGTTAAAAAGATGTAAGAATAATAATGGAAAAACTGTAACGAAAGGACTATCTTCTAAAACAATATTAGAACATCATCGCTTATTACATGCTATGCTACAAAATGCAGTGTATTGGCAAATACTACCTTATAATCCAGCAGATAGAGTCAAACCACCTAAACACCAAAGACCTCAAATTAAATACTATGATGATATTCAATGTAAACAATTATTAGAAGCTTTAGAAAATGAAGAAATCAAATTTCAAACTATTATAATTCTAACATTGTTTACTGGTATGCGTAGAGGCGAAGTATTGGGCTTAGAATGGTCAGATATCGATTTTGATAATGGATTTGTACATATTACTAAGGCAAGCCAATATACATCTGAAAAAGGCATTTTCGTAAAAAATCCTAAAACACATAGTTCAATTAGAGAAGTTGGAATTCCAGATATAGTTATCAATATGCTTAATAAATACAGAACTTGGTACGAAGCTGAAAAAGAAAAATGTGGTAACTTATGGATTAACTCAAATAGGCTTTTTGTTACATGGAATGGAAGTCCTATGCATCCTGATACAGTTACAGATTGGTTTCGTTCTTTTATTGAAAAGAATAATTTACCAAAAATTACTTTCCATGGTCTTAGGCACACAAATGCTACTTTGCTTATATCTAAAAATGTGGATGTGGCAGTAGTAGCATCAAGATTAGGGCATGCTCAAATAACTACTACCTTAAACTTCTATGTACATCCAGTACAATCACATAATAAAGAAGCAGGTAAAGTTTTAGAGAAAATGCTCGTATAAATCATTATAAAAATCTATAATTTTATATAATGATTTTATCAATAAAAACTCTTTTCAAAATTCTCAAAATTACTTTTTTGAATTTTAAGTTTTATATAAATTAGCAAAGCTTAAATATGCTATTTATTGCATAAAATTGTGGGGACTGTCCCCAAATTGTCCCCACTTTTATATTTTATATTAAATTTTATTCAAATCGAATTTCTTTTAATCCTTTGCTACTGTAAGTTTACACTGTTTTAGTGTTTTACCTAATTATAGTAGATTTCAACGGGTTATGAGTCTTCTTATTTTTTTATATTTTCAACTATTTTTATAAATCAATTCTCTACACATATAATTCATTTTCAAAACAACTCTTATCATCAAATATATAACCTATTCCTCTATCTTTCTAATTTTATCACAATCTTCTGAACAGCTTCATCCGTCGCCACATACGCCATCATAACACTCTTCATCTCCTCATCAATATCTACAACTGGCAACCTAAACAAATTCGTAGTATCCACCTTTTTTCCATGAACACTAACCTCCACCCTAAAAAGATGCTTAGGCTTCAATCCATAATACTCAATACCACCTCTATGCTTCACTGCATTACACCAATCACGAACCTGAGTAATCTTAACCAACAAATCATCTAATATTTTCAATATTCTCAAAGCTCGCTCATCTTTTATCTCTTCTACCAGCATCTTTTTAACTCTACTATACTTCGCCTCTTTAAGAAGTTTCTCCAAATCCTTATCTCCAGCAATTAACTCCTCATACTTATAATAAGAATAAACCAAGCACAACATATAATCATAACAACTATATAAACTCATACAAGCATTCTCAAAACTCAACGCTCTTTTATTATATGTAATAACATAATTCTCATCATAATTATCAGGCAAAACCCACAAAGCTCGTCCAATATAAATCTTAGCATTAGACAAAGCATCTTCAATTCTTTCAATAAAATTAATCATCAATGCCTTCTGAATATCACGATAATATCTCAAATCAATTGAATATTTATTCAGATATAATTCTGATGCAGGCAATTTAAAACCAATTTCATTAAATCCATCTACATACTCTAAATATTTCTTTGAATTACCTCTATATTTTATTGTTGTTTCTTTCAAAACCGTATCAAAATTCAATCCATTCTCATTCACATACTTCTTCAAGCCATCACAAGTATACTCTTTTCCTTCATAAATTAGCCTCAAAAAATTTAAACACTCCGCTTCACTTCTAGCAGTAACTACCAAATTCACTAAATCATCCATTACCTCTCTCTCTTCTCAAATCCTTCTCTCACAATCTCACTAACCTCAGCAATCCTCTCATAAACCTCATCCGTCCTAAATCTCTCCTTCGCGAACTCACACACAACGCCTACATTATCAATAATATTCTCGCAAATCCCCATCATCCATTCATGTCTAGGCATAATCCATACATGCAAATGTCTATCCGCTCTCTCTTCAAAAATCACATCGAAGTTTTCACAAACACCATTCTCTCTCAAAATCTTAATAGTTCTATCAACTATATCAAACATTTCAATTCTCTCATCTCTCGAAAGCTCACTCAATTTTTCAATATGTCTTTTAGGTGAAACTATCATAAAACCTTCAATTGGTAATTCCCAATCTTGTGCTAGTGTAAATCTTTCATTCTCATAAGCTATCCCGCAAGGCAACTCAAATTCGTGCTTGGCAAAAGCACATCCTGGGCATCCTTCATATTTTACTTCTTTATTTGTATAATCCTTCATCTCAATCTCCCCAATAATAAAATTCCACCTTCTTTATACCATAAATTCTAAAATTTGACAATGAAATTAACAAAATCTGGTCGTATTTTATCGAATTTTCTCAACTCAAACTTTCCCCAAAAACATCATACACTCCACCTCCACCAAAAGCCAAAAAGAGCCACAATTTCTTGTAACTCTTCCATTCCACAAACCCATTCATCTTCACTCAATTTCATTTTCAAACATCACTCATCCGCTTCTAAAGCCTTTCTCTCACTTCCCCAGCATCCTCTTCACAAACTCAAACACTTTCGTATACCACTTCTTCTCAACACTCACCAAAGCCACCTCAGGTGCACTCTCTTCAATCCTATGAACATCCCCATGTAACTCCTGATACTTCGTATACTTCTCCTTTTTCTCCTCTTCCTTCTCATTAAAATTCTGAATCAACAACTTATTCAAAATCTTCTTCTGATTCTCCGTTGCAAAGTCATCCCTATAAATCGCAAGCAAAATCGCATAAGTCTCATCCATAACATTCTGCTCCGCCAACTCAACATCCGAATCAATTTTAAACAAATAACTTGAATCGCAATTATCCTCTAAAAATCTCAACTTCTCAATTGGAATCTTATTATATTCCTCATCAGCTAAACAATCTATAATTGCCAACGCCTCTGTACACGCTCTACTGTACGTACTAGTCATCTTGATCAACTCCTTCTTTATTTTGTGCTTGTTCCTCTTTAAAATTAACACCCTGCACTTGATTAAAAGAAACATTTCTTCTTATCGCTTCTCTAACAGCATCTTCCATTATCAAATCTCTTCTACTTTTCAAATACACCGGTTCTCTACTTCTTGCCCAATCCCCATCTTCAACTGATACTAAATATCCTTTTTGAATCGTTGTAATTTTCCACATCGCCTTATCCGCTTCTGGCACATTCTCACCTATCGTAGGAATATCATTTGTCACATACTCACTCAATTCATCTTCTGGAGATTCTAAGTAACGTAAATACTCATCTGCTATCTCATAATCCAAATCTAATTGAGTTTTTCTCTCTGGTTGTGAACTTAACTTGCTTTCTTCAACAATTTCCTTATATACATCAGATTCAAACATTTTCTCCACAATTTTCTGCACATCTGAAATATTATATAACTCAGTCACATAATTCTTTCCACCAGGCAACGTCAAATCTTCAGCTACCTTGAAAACTGTAGCTAACTCTTTAAAATTATTTCTTGTAAATCTCGGAAACGTTCTAGCTATTCTACGAAAAAGTCTACTTGGAATCTTCCCTGTTGCAACTGCATTAAGCACATAACTTATTTTAACATCCTCATTAAATTCTCTATTTTTAAAATCTATCTCTGACTCTGTCTTATTATACACATCTATAAACTTTTCTCTAACAAATAAATGACGTATATTATTCTCTACATCTGAAACATTATCTTCTCTTAACGGTACATCTACTCCTTTTTGTAAATTGTAATTTATTAATTCATATCCTTCCTCATATCTGCCGTCTTGATACATTTCTAGCATTTCAAATCTTCTTTTATATTTACTCTCCAAAATTTGCTCTAAATGTTGATCAACAAACTTATCATTTTCAGTACCAAAAAACAAATTCTGTTCCTTCAAATTCTTTATCATTTCTTTTTCTTGCTTAAATCTTATTTCATTTTCATCATATAAAAATTCATATATATAACTTGCTGAACCAGGATAAGTTGCTTCAACTTCTTTTAATTCATCTACTGTTGCTTCCTCTACCGCTTCTGTAAGAGTTTCAATAAGAATTTTTATTTTTTCCCCGTCATTTGCATATTCAGACAAATCATTCACAATATCCAAAATCTTTTTTCTAGAACCATCTTCATTATATCTATACCTTAATATTGGATATTCCTTTAAATACTGTGGACGGCCAGCTATACGTTCATGCAATAATTGATTTCTAGCCGCTTCTCCCTCTTGAAATCCTTCTTCATATATCAATTTTGGTGTCACCTCATGAACATTTTCTATATATCCCTCTTTATCCGTTCTCTCCATATTTTGCTCTAGCAAATCTTTAAATTCATAATTATCTCCTAAACTTTTTATCAATTCTTCAACTCTTCTTTTGCCAGCCAATCTACTTTCCATTTCAAGTAGTATATTCCAATAATTATCTTCATATATTGTATCTGATGTAGTAATTTCTTCCTGAGCCATTCTATAATTATTATAAGAAACATATTTATCAGATTTCATCTTTAAAACCTGTTCGAAATGGTTTAGTTCATGAAATACAGTATCTAATTGTGATAAAAATGTACTAGCTAGTTCATCTCTAGAATAAAGTACTGGCCAATACATATTTTCATTTAATCTAACAAAACAATTACCATACGCTTTACTAAAATATCCTGAGTCACTACCGCATTTCTTCAAAATCAAAATCTAAATCATTTTTTTTTGAATCTTCATACTGTTCATCTAATATATTTTTTTCATAAGTTACTATTTTTCGTAAACAATCTTTTATGAAATCTATATCCTCTGGTTTAATTATTATACTTTCTTGACCTAGAAATTTCGTGCAAAAACTTTTTAAAACATTTTGTTGTGCAATTTTATTCTCTTCCACCACTTTATTCACGCTTTTTCCTCTTTTCTTTTGTTAATCTCATATCAAACTACATTTAATATAACATATCGCAAAAAAATGAACAAGAGAAACAAAAAAAACTGGATGCATCATTTTGCATACCAGCTCCTTTATTTTTCCCAAAGCAATTTCAAAGTGCAAATTTTGCACTTTGAAATACTAAAAATTGCACTTTTGAATTATCCTAAATAATATTTAATCATTCTTGCATACTGATCTTGTGCATTTAAACAAGTAGCAATTAATTTTCATCTTACATTCCATAAAAGAAATACTACCACATACGGTAGTATTATATTCATCTTTATATTATTTATTCTTTCTACACACTCTCTATATATTATAGAAATAAGTTGCTTCTAAATCTGCTTCATGTAAAATCAAAGCAAGTGGGAATTTCTTAAAAGCTTGTCCCAAAGTATTATAAGCTTCTTTTGGTTCTGTAAATCCCATATGCCAACGAATGCAATATTTCTCTTCAACAGTTAATTTCATATACTCTGTAATCATCATAACAGACTTCTCACCATGTCCATATGGAATTGTATCATCAACTGTATAATAAGGAACCTTCTCCCATTCTCCTCTTTCATTTTTAGCATTTCTGTAATCTACTTTGTAAAAATTAACCTTACAAATATCATGCAACAACGCAATTATAATTAAAGTATCATCTGAAACATTTAAATCCAATACAGAATTTTTAACTTTGTGTTTTAATATCTCATATACCTTCATACTATGTTCTAATAAACCACCCTCAAAACTTCCATGAAATCTTGTGCTTGCTGGTGCTTTATAAAAATCTGATTTCTCTAAAAATTGAATTACTTCCTCAATTCCTTCCCTATTTGTACTTCTTAATAAACTAATAAATTCCTCTTTCATTTTCTACTCCTTTTCCTCTGGCAATATTTCATCTCCAACAACCTTGTAAACGCCTTGTAATTCCTTTTTCAAAGTGTTGTACATAGTTGCACCTATCTTTGTATCACCTGCTTCATATTTAGCAATTTCAGCTTCTATATCCATAACTTTAAATCTATGTGCTGATTTTGACGTGTAATAATTATACATATAAATTGGTGTGTATGTAACTGAATCTATACTAATTTTTCCATCCTTGCCTGCTTTCGTCAATTTAATATCTAAAATAACAGATTGTCTTGAATTATCAGCCTTTTGTCCAGACATAAAATTTCCTAATGAATATATAACAAATCCATCTTTAGTCGTTCCATCAGGCATTGTTACTGTCCTTTTTTCCATAGGTTCTAAGCAATGCGTATGGCTTCCTAATATTAAATCTGCTCCATTTTGAAATAAGAAATCAGCCAATTCTTCTTGCTCAGATGTTGGTGTTAATTTATATTCTTGTCCCCAATGCATATTCACACAAACTACATCAACATTTTCCTTCTTAACATTTTCAATATCTTTCTTTATTTTATCTTTATCAATCATATTAATAGCAAATTCTTTTCCTTTAGGTAATTCAATTCCATTAGTTCCATATGTATAATCTAAAAACGCCATTTTAATTCCATTAACATCTTTAATTAAATATTTTTCGCTATCCTCTTCTGTAGCATAAGTTCCCATATGCTCAATTCCAGCCTTATCAAGTTCTGCTAATGTATTTACCATACCTGAAAAACCTTTATCTAAACAATGGTTATTCGCTGTGGCTAAAATATCAAAACCTAATTCTTTTAAATCAGTAGCCAATTGCTCTGGTGCATTAAACAAAGGATAATTACTATAACCAGCAGCCTTACCAGCAAAATTAGCTTCTAATGTTCCAATTGCAATATCTGCACTATCAAAATATTTCTTAATATCTTCAAATGAGTATGAAAAATCATATGAATCTGTTGAAGCATTATAAGCATCAAAGAAATTAGTATTATGACAAAGTACATCACCTGCAACTGTCATATTAATTGTAATATCTTCTTTAGGTTGTTCAACTTCTTCTTTTTCTTGAGATACATTCTCACTATTTTGACTTACCTCATCATGGTTCCACTTTGTTTGAACAAAATAAACTCCTAGAATCACAAGAATCGTCAAAATCAATATTAATAAAATTTTTTTCTTCATAATTTCACCCACTCTATAAAAATTACAAAAAAATTTTATCACATAATTATCATCTAATCAAACATTATTTCTTACTACTACAAACTTCAAAAAATCATATTAATTTTTTGAATCACCGCGCAGGAACCAAGCGAACGTAGTGAGCTCGATTGAAGCATTCTACCCGGTTTGAAAATTAGAAAATGTCAATGTGATGTAGATAACATCAAAATTGACATTTTTTATTTTCAAAAAACCGAGGAATGCGACAGCAAGGTGTGAAAAAAATAATATGACTTTTTGAAGTCAATACAATAAATAAAAAAACCTCTATTACTTATCGTAATAAAGGTCACAATTGAACTCATAAATTACAAATTATTAAACACCTCAATAATTTTATCCTTATCAGGATGATCCTCAACATTTACTAGAATTAATCCTTTATGATAAACAACCTTAAGTTCATAATTATTAAAAGATGGCATTACAACTTTTCCTTCTTCTTTCGCTTTTTTCAAATTAGAAACTGTTAACTCATCTGACTTTGTAGAATCAAATTTATACACTTGAATTAAAGAATCAGATATCATATATGATTCACCTTCACTTGCACCTATTAATTCACATTCAGTATTTTCAGCTTCAGCGGTAATATCAAGTCCAGCTTCTTGTAATTTCTTTTTAAAATCACTAATATTAGCTGTTTCTTCAACTAATTCTTCAGTTTCTTTCTTATTAGTCTGAACATTGTGCTCCTTGTTGTATAAGAAAATTCCTAACACTGCAGCTATTACAATTATTACAAATAAAATTAATACAATAATTCGACTATTTTTTTTCATATTATATATCATTCCTTTTTCTCTATCTTCCCATGAAATGTATTATAACTATATTTTCCAATGTTTGCAATATTTTTAGACGCAAAAAAACTATATTTTTGAAAAATTCAAAAATATAGTTTTCATTTTATTAGTCATTTGAATTTGTAACTTTATTTTCTAATGTATTTTCAACTTTGTTTGATACTTCATTTGAAGTTTCATTTGATACTTCGTTTGTTGTTTCATTGCTAACTTCATTTTCTACTTCATTGCTAACTTTGTTTGAAGTTTTGTTTGATACAACACTGTTATCAATTTCAAGTTTATCTTGTAATAATAAAACTTGTCCTTTTAGTATTTCCGTATCTTTACGTGATTCTTCTATACGATTTTGCAATTCACCATTATCACCATTTAAATTATAGATTGCTACCCACATAAAAGCAATAACAACAGCGGCAATAAATAATATTGCTAAAACTAAACCATTAGCATTAGATTTTTTAGCATTAACTTCTTTTCTCTCTTCCATAACTTTCCTCCTTAGTATTTTTATCTACAATTTATTTTAGCAATAAAAAAAAATAATATCAATATTTTTAGAAAATTTTTCATAAAAATAATCATTTTTTTCTATTGTTATAATATTGTGATAAAGTAAAAAAGATAGTAAATTTAATTTACTATCTTTAACAGTGGTGGCTCGAAGTGGAATCGAACCACTGACACGAGGATTTTCAGTCCTCTGCTCTACCAACTGAGCTATCAAGCCAGTTATCTTTTCATATATTGTCTAGATTTCCTATACAATAAAAAAATGGCGACCTGGAACGGGCTCGAACCGTCGACCTCTAGCGTGACAGGCTAGCGTTCTAACCAACTGAACTACCGGGCCATAAAATGGTGGTCGCTATAGGGTTCGAACCTATGACCTCCTGCTTGTAAGGCAGATGCTCTCCCAGCTGAGCTAAGCGACCATTTCTTTGTCAGTATCTCGCTGACAAGACCTAGTATACTAGATTTTGTTTCTCTTGTCAACATTTTTTTGAAACTTTTTTTGATTTTTTTATTCTTAATTCTAAAAGTGCCTATTTTCAAGTATTAGAAAAGCTACATTTTTTTATTTTTTACATTTTAAAAAAAATTATTTTATCAAATTCATATAAAAATTCTAATAAAATTGTCATCTTTATATAACATAACACTTGAAAATCTTCCACTTACAAAAAAATGGATACTAACATTTTAATTGTTAATATCCACATCATATTATTTCAATAATTCAATTGCCTTTTGTAACTGAGCATCATTCTCTTTAGTTATCTTCACTGAATCATCTTCATTTAATTCAATTTCTACATCAGGAATTATTCCAATTTTGTTAATTTTATTTTCATTTGGAGTAAAATATTCTGAAACAGTAACTTTTAAAGCACCACCAATCTCAGTACCTAATACATCAGGATATACCTCTTGAATAACACCTTTTCCATATGTTTTAGTTCCTACAACTTTAGCAATTCCATAGTCTTTAAAAATTCCAGTTAAAATTTCAGATGCACTAGCTGTGTATTCATTTACTAATACAACAACTGGCATATCAATTGTTTTTCCATTTGATGATTTTTGAACAGTTTTATTTCCATCTTTATCTTCTGTTATTAATAAAGTTTTTCCTGAATCAACAAATAAATCAGCAATCTCTAAAGCAGATTTCACATATCCACCTGTATTATTTCTCAAATCAACTATTAAAGATGTTGCACCATTATTTTTTAAATCATTATATGCTTCCTTAAATTCATCAGCACTTGTATCTGTAAATGAATCAAAATCAATATATCCAATATTATTTTCTAGCATCTCATGTTTAATTTTATAAACTTTAACTTGTTCACGTGTCATTGTAAATTCAATTTCTTGATCGCCACGTAAAACTTTCATACTAACTTTCGTTCCTTCTTTACCTTTAACTTTTGAAGAAACATATTCCGTTCCTTTTCCGGAAACATCTTCACCATCAACTTCTTTTATTATATCTCCAGCTTGAATTCCAGCCTTTCCTGCAGGTGTATCATCATCAATTACTCCAATAATTACAGCATCACTTGAATTTTTTAATTGAGACATATACACGCCAATTCCCACAAAATCAGATAAAGAAGAATCTAAATCATCCCATTCATCTTGTGTTAAAAACTCTGTATACTCGTCTCCTAATCCTTCTATATATCCTTTTAATGCAGCTTGCTCTAATTTGCTATCATCAATTTCACCTTTGTACTTTTTCTCAATCACTGTTTTTAAAAGATTAATATCATTAGCTATATCACCAGATGATTCATAATCTTCTATAATTAATCCCTTGTATGATAAGTATTTATCATACACTACTACTGTCCCACATAATGTAATTATAAACGTAATCATTACAGCCACGATAACTTTAACTCTTACATTATACTTCTTGTCTTCTTCATTCATAACTATTTTCTACCTCCATATGTTGTAAAAAACAAAAGCGGACTATTTATAATATTTGTACTTATTATAACATTTTTAAGACCACGTTTTTGTTCGTGCGCAAAATTTGCAAAGCAAATTTCTGTGCATTATTAATTTCTATAATCAGAAGCTCAAAGAACTTTTTACTATAGAAATTAGGGCGCTATTAAAAACGCCCTGTCTATATCATAATTTATTATGGTAAATACTTTAAAGGACTTACACGGTTGTTATATCCACCTGGACTTACTCTTACTTCAAAATGCAAATGTGCTCCTGTTGAATTTCCAGTACTTCCAACTTTCATAATTTGCTGTCCTTGTGAAACACTTTGACCAGGTGAAACACAAATTGAACCTGCTTGACCATGAGCATATAAAGTATATGTACCATCATGATGATCAATTACTACATAATTTCCATAACTTGTTGTTAATGCAAGTGCAAGTATAACTTTACCAGATTTAACAGCATATACTGGTTGACCTGCAATTCCTCCAGATCCGAAATCAACTCCACCATGATAAGAACCATTAGAATAATATAAACCTGTAGTTATTTTAGCATATGCAGATGGAACCGGATATATGAATCCTCCTGGATTTGATGATGGACTTGAACTGTTACCACCATTATTTTTATTACCATTATTCTTATTAGATTCAGCTGCTTTTTTTGCAGCCTCTTCGGCAGCTTGTGCCTTTTTAATTGCAGCTCTAATTGCAGAATCTTGTGATTGCATATCTTCTATTTGTTGTTGCAATTTTTTATCTTCATCACTTAGCTGAGCAACCTTTTCATTTTTTTCACTCTTATTAACATCTAAAGCTTTCTTTTTATTTTCTTGTAATTCTCTAGCATCTTCTAAAGATTTTTTATTTTCTTCTAATTGTACTTTAGCTTCGGCAACTTGATTTTTTGTAGTTGTAATTGTATCAATCAATTTTTGATCTGATTCAGCTAATTGTTCAATTAAATAATAATTAGATAAAAAGCTGGTTAAACTACCTGAACTCAATAAAACATCTAAATAAGATGTACTTCCTGCTTTATAAGAGGCTACTAATCTTTTCTTTAGTAATTCTTCTTTTTCCCCCAGTTCTTTTTCCTTTTTAGTAAGTTCTTGAGTCATTGTATCAATATTTGCAGACGTTTCATCAATTTGTGATGTTAAATCATCAATCTCATTTTCATAACTTGCAATTTTTGCGTTCAATTCTTCAACTTCTTTTTGAATCGCTGTCATTTTCGTTCTAACTTCATTTTGCTCATCTTTTGCTTCGTTTATTTTACTTTGATTTGCTTTTCGTTCTTTTTCCAAATCCGCCGAAGAAGTTGCAGCCAAACTAACTAAAATATTTCCCAAAATCGTAACAATTAAAATACTAATCAAAACAGCTACAATTTTCTTGTTTCTTATGTGTTTCAATATAAATTCCTCCTAATTACATTAATTATTCTTCGTAGTAATATATGGCATAGGATCAACATATTGTCCATTAATCCTTACCTCAAAATGTGCATGTGGTCCTGTTGAATATCCTGTACTTCCAACTTTTAAAACTTCATCACCTCTTTTTACCTCTTGTCCTACTTGAACCATTATCTGAGAACCATGAGCATATAACGTTGAAACTCCACCACCATGATTAATTAAAACCATATTTCCATATGCAGTATTATATTCCGCCTTAGCGACTACACCATCATTAGCTGCAATAAATGTATCGCCTATTGATGCTGATATATCAACACCTGTGTGTAATTTATATACACCTGTAATAGGGTGTGTTCTCATTCCAAAGTTTGATGTAATTATTGTATGTCCCGGTACAGGCCAAGCCATCTCACCACCGACATAATCATAACCGATATTTAATGTAGCAGCTGTTAAAATTTCAGCTTCAACCTTTTTTATTTCTGTTTGCATTGTAATAATGTCATTTGCATATTTAGCTTCCTCTGCAGATAATTGACTAATATAATTATTTTTTATAACTATCATATTCTCCAATGCAACTGCTTTATTTTCACTCTCTTCCGTTGTTTCTGACAATTGTTTTTTTTGCTTTTTTAATTCTAACTTTGACAACTCTAATTGCTTTTTTTCTTCTTCAATCTGAGTTAATAATAATTGATCAGACTCAACAATTTTTGAAATCATATAATAATTAGAAATAAATTCTGACAATGAACTTGATTGTAATAACAAATCCAAATAAGTTGTATTACCCGCTTTATATGAAGCTACTAATCTAGTTTCTAATTGAGTTTTTTGTTTATTATAATCTTCAATTGCTTTATTTAAATCATTTTCTGTTTCTTCTATTTTGGTTTGTAATTCTTTTTTCTGTGTTTGCAATAATTGAACCTCTAATTGCTGTGAAGTTATTTGTTCATTTAACTGTGCCACTTCATTAACCAATTCAGAAACATCAGATTGAATTATTTCAACTTGTGCATTTGAAGCTTCAAGCTGACTTTGTAAATTTGCTTGTTGATCACGCAAATTTGATACATAATCTGATGAAACCTTTTTGGGATATAAAGCTAAAATTGCAAATATAGCCACAACTATTACAACAATTTTAAATTTAATATTTTTCAATTAAACTCTAAACCTCCAAATATTTCCTCATAGAAATACTACTTCCTAATGCACCAATTCCAATTCCTAAAGCCATATATACAACTAAAATTATTTTATACATGTCTGCAAATGTAAGTAGTGACACAGTAACATTTATACTATTAAATACATTTAAAATCTTAGTAACAACAACTGTGTAGCCACCATATATAATTAAAATTGTAAGTAATGCAGATATTATTCCTATAATAATACCTTCAACTATAAATGGCCAACGAATAAATGAATTAGTTGCACCAACATATTTCATAATTGAAATTTCTTTTCTTCTTGCATGCACTGTTAGTTTTATTGTATTTGAAATAATAAATATTGAAATTGCAATTAATAAAACAAGTAATACGCCAGTAATAATTTTTATACCGTTTGCTATATTAATTAAAGCATTTATTGTTTTATCACTGCTTCTTATATCAGGATCAACATATTTTTTTCCGTCAATTTCAATGTTTCTTATTTTTTCTTGAACTTCAGCACTCTTTTGTAAATCTGTTAATTTTACAATAACTGAATCTGGGAAAATATTATTATCTTCATCATATCCTGCAAGAACATCTTGATTATTTTTTAATCTAACTTTCATTTCATCAAGTGCATCTTGTTTAGTATATATTGTTGCAGAAGCAACTCCATCAATACTACTAATCATATCTCTAACTTCTTGAACTTCCTTGCTGCTTGCTTCATCAATTATGAAAACTTGCATTCCTTGATCTTCTTCTATTGTCTCCATTATATGATTAATGTTTTCACCTATTATAAAAAATATACCAAACATAAGCATTGTTGCCATCATAATACACAAAGAAGCAATCGTTGATTTTTTATTTTTAAATAAATTTCTAATTCCTTCACCAATGTGATACGTTAAAATATTATATCTCACTTTTAATCACCTTTTATCTTTTTATTTTAAACTTCTTCATATCCGCCTTTTCTATCGCTGATTATATTTCCTTTATCAATATGAATAACTCTTTTATTCATTTCATCAACTATATTCTTAGCATGTGTTGCCATAACAACTGTAGTTCCTCTTAAATTAATATCATTTAATAAATTCATAATTTCCCATGCTGTATCTGGATCCAAATTTCCTGTAGGCTCATCAGCAATAATCATTGATGGATTATTAACTAAAGCTCTTGCAAGTGCAACTCTTTGTTGCTCACCGCCAGATAACTCATTAGGATACATTTTAGCTTTAGCACTAAGTCCAACTAAAGATAAAACCATAGGAACCTGTCTTTTTATATGTCTTGGTGTAGCTTTTACAATATACATAGCAAATGCTACATTTTCATAAACTGTTTTGTCAGGTAACAATCTGAAATCCTGGAAAACAACTCCCATACTTCTTCTTAGAAAAGGTACTCTTTTAGGTTTCAAAAAAGTTGTATCTTTTCCATTAATTATTATATTACCTTTTGTAGGTTCTTCTTCTTTCAAAATTAATTTTATTAATGTTGATTTACCTGAACCAGATGAACCAACTAAGAAAACGAATTCACCTTTATCTATTTTAAAATTAGCATTATGAACCGCTTCTGTTCCAGTATCATAAACTTTACTTACATTTTTAAATTCAATCATTTTTATCTCCTCATAATTTGACTAAATTTGCTTCTTTACCACATAATAATACCAATAATAGACTATATTTGCAATAGAAAAAATTGAAAAATTCTATTATTGTATGCAAGCAGAATATTATTATTTTATATACAAAAAAATAGATAAAATCATTATATCATGTTAAGTTAAACTAACCTTAAAATACAACAATTTTATCTATATTATTCTTTATTTTTTCTCTTCAAGTTTTTCTTTAAAATACTTCATATAAAATTCATAAGCAGACATTTCATAACAAATCAAATATATTGACTCAATTTCAGGAAATTTCTTTCTTGCTTCAGCAATTGCAAAATCAACTGCAATCTTTCCACCAGTCTCAACAGGACAACCATATACCCCCATTCCTAAACAAGGAAAAGCAACCATTTTGCATCCAAAATCAACTGCCAATTTCAACGAATTTTCATAGCATTCTCTTAAAACTTTTTCTTTATCCATATTGGGTGAATCATACCACTTTGGAGCAACTGTATGAATTATATACTCAGCTTTTGAATTATATCCATGTGTAATTTTAGCCTCACCCGTTTTACAACCTTTTAGCTCTTTACATTTATTTAATAGCTCCGGTCCAGCTGCTCTATGTATTGCACCATCCACACCTTCTCCACCTAATAGTGAATTATTAGCAGAATTAACATACGCATCGACATTTAATTTTGTAATATCACCTAAAATAATTTTTACAATATGTTCTTCATTGCCATATACAGGCTCAGGTTTATCAAACTTTTTACTACTCGAACGTAAGACCTTATCAAACTCATCACACATATTTCTAATATAAATATATCTTTTTAAATCAATTCTCCAATCAGGATTAATTGACTTCAAGCCATAGAATAATCCAGCAAGTCCACCTGTACATGCACCTATTGTGTCTGTATCGTCACCTAAATTAATTGCACCAATAACTGCTTGATTATAATTTTCTGTATTCATAAAAACCCATAACGTAGCCTCTAATGTATCAACAATATAACCTGTTGATCTAATAGATTCCAATGGCATTTCTCTAATATTCTTCTTTAAAATTCTATTATATAATTCTAAAGAACTCCTAGAAAATCTAGAATAGCTAAGTTGTTGAACCTCTTTATATGCATCAAACTTAGACTTTTTCTCAAGCAATTTTATAGCATACATTACATAAATATAACACCCTAGCACGCTTACTTCATGAGCATGTGTTATATATGATACTTTTTTTACAACATCTAATATATCATTTGGCTGTAAATGTGCACTATAACAATAATATGCAATTGGAAGCATTCTCATTAAAGAACCATTACCATTACTGTCTTCTGCTGAAGAACCGCTCTCAAAAGGATGTCCTTCTTTTTCAAATTTAGCAAGAGCAATCAATGTAGTCCTTCCTATATCAAACCTTTCACCTGTTGCAGTATACTCTGACTTTTCCATCCAATTAACAAATCTATTTCCCATATCTTCTGTAGAAATTCCAAAGCAGTGAATTATTGAATCCATTGTTGCAAGAGTTAAAGAAGTATCATCAGACCAAGTTCCTTTTGGCTGATTATGACTTCCTCTATCCAACATCTGTGTTACCGGATTATCCATAAGTTTATCTCTTGACATAAATTCAATTGGAACACCCATAGCATCCCCTACTGCTAAACCAATTATACCGTCTTTACTATTCATAAAAATCCTTTTCCTTTACTACATCTTAAGCATCAATCCATGCTATTTCATCTTTAAAATAATTTCTAACATCACCATTAACGCTTACCATATATTCATCACCTAATATAGCAATTACAAAACCTCTTTCATCAGTTTCAACCACTCTGACATTGTCTCCAGTTTTTATAATTCTTCCATTAGTACTATCTTCTCTTTCAACAAAAAATCCCACTATTATGCCTCCTTTGTAACAGGAAATTTTAATTCATATTCTCTTTGAACAGCAAGTAATGCTGAGTGAATTAAGCCACCTGGATTATGGAAATATAACCCATGATAATAATCTATTAACAATAAATAATTTTCTCTTGTTTGAAATTCTTCTTTAATCATTATATCTTGCATAGCCTTTATTAAAGAAGTATATGCTGGAATAATGTACTCTGGTCTCTTATATAGTAAATCCTTCTTTTTTAAATATTCTATAGTTCCCAAATCAGGATAATATTTTAGTTTAGTTCCAAATCTTTTCTCTAAAAATGCAATTTCTGTATCAGCTTCTTTTCGTGGGAAAAATAATTTACTATATAAAAATAAATTATAAGCTATTTCATCTTGTCCCTTCTCTATCCAAACATATCCAAGTTTTTTATAAAGCATTGCTAAATCAAATGGACGTATCGCATATTTAATAGCTTTTTGAAAATAATGATCGAACTTTGTGTAATCTCTCATTCCAATACATGCTTCAAGTATTTCATTATATATATGCATACTTACAGGATTCCATCTTAAAGCTTTTTCAAATACACTAATTGCCTCTTTAAAACTTTTATTCTCAAATAATATTATTCCTTTTTGCAAATAAATATCTGACAAAAAATTTCTGCTCCACGAAATATTAACTTTATTATTCGTATGACAATACAAAAAGAATTCTAATCTACTTGTAAAATCTAAAACTCTACCATGATTGTCAATTTCAACTGGCTCTATTTCCTTTAAAAGTTTGTCCAAAATCTTATCTGCCTCAGCATATTTTTTTCTTTCAATATACGCATTTGACCTGTTTAATTGTTCAACTATTTCTTTTATTTCCATGTACATTCCTCCAAAAAACTAGTTATTAACTAATTTTTCATTAATATATCTATTAGCTTTTTCTCTAGCACATTCCATTCTTTCTTTAGTTACTTCATTTTTATAATCTAATCTATCTATAACTTTATTTATGCAATCATGTTCTTTTAAATATTGCAAACTATGTGCAAAATTATAATCATACACCCAAGCAAGATAAGAAAGCCATTTATCCATATTAGTTACTCTCTGTGAAGATATTATTGTTTTCTCTTGCAAAAACACATTCCATATATCATCAGTAATTTTCTCTTCTTGAACCTCTTGCTCACTAGCCTTAAATAAAGATTCAAAGTCTTGATATTGCTTAACTTCAAAATTATCAGTTTTATCTGCATCTCTAATTATTTTTGCAAATAGCAACTCTCTTTCATCTAAGCCTTCTTCAATTTCATATTTATTATGATTTCTAATTGCTTTTTCTATAATATTGCCATACTTATCAGTATCTATAAATTCTCTAATAAATCCATTTTTAAATAAGATTTCAACTCCTAATTCAGCATGATCAATCGTATCATAATCATCATAATTATCATATTTTACAGCTTGCTCAAATCTACCAATATCATGAAGCAATCCAATTAATTCTGCAAGTTCAATATCTTCTTGAGATAAATTCAAGTTTCTAGCAATATACCCTGAAACTTCAACAACACCCATTGTATGAGTTATCTTAATATTAACTTTATTATCAGCTACTTTAAACTGTTGTGCATAATTTTTAAATTTATCTTTTGCAATTTCTAAATTCATTTTATTTCTCCATTAATTCTTCAACCTGTTTTACAATTGCTGTAGAATCTATTTCAAATTTTTCCATTAAAACAGTTGCTTTTCCAGATTCTCCGAATCTATCTTCTACTCCCATTTTAACTAGTTTTGATGGATATTCTTCAGAAAGCACATCAGCAATTATGCTTCCTAGTCCTCCGATAACACTATGATCTTCAACTGAAATAAGATTTTTTGTTTCCTTTGCACTTTTTATTATAATATCCCTGTCAATAGGCTTTAATGAAAACATATCTATAACTCTAATGTTTATATTTTTCTCTTTCAAGATATCCATTGCTTTTAATGCTTCTGAAACACAAATTCCAGTTGCAAAAACAGTTGCATCAGTTCCATCTCCGAATTGAACAGCTTTTCCTAATTCAAATTCTTGATTTTCTTCATATATAATATTAGAAGCTAATCTACATGTCCTAATATAACAAGGTCCATTTATTTCTGCCATTTCTTTAACAGTCCATTTTGTTTGAACATCATCAGATGGACAAATAACTTTCATATTTGGTAAACACTTCATTATATTAATATCTTCAAGCATTTGATGAGTTGCTCCATCTTCGCCAACCGTTACACCTGCATGACTTCCACAAATCTTAACATTTAAATTTGGATAACATATGCTATTTCTTATTTGATCATATGCCCTTCCAGTAGCAAATACAGCAAATGTACTTGCAAAAGGAATTTTACCACAAGTAGCCATTCCAGCTGCAGTAGCCATCATATTTTGTTCTGCAATTCCCATATCAAAAAATCTATTAGGAAATTCTTTTTGAAAAATTCCACTTTTCGTTGCACCAGCTAAATCAGCATCTAATACAACTACATTCTTATTAGATTTTCCTAATTCCAACAAAGCTTCCCCATAACTTTGACGTGTTGCTTTCTTTTCTTCTTTCATATTAAGAACCTCCTATTTTCTCAATTCTTCTATTGCTTTTTTATACTCTTCCTCATTTGGAGCCTTACCATGCCAACCAGCCTGATTTTCCATAAAAGAAACTCCTTTACCTTTTATAGTTTTTGCAATTATTGCTGTTGGCTTTCCTTTAATAGTACTAGCTTTTTGGAAAGTCATTATAAGTTCATCAATATTATGTCCGTCAACTTCATAAACTTCAAATCCAAAAGCTTCAAACTTTTCTTTTAAAGGATATACACTCATTACATCAGAAACTTTTCCATCAATCTGCAAATTATTATTATCCACAATCAAACATAAATTATCTAATTTATAATGAGCTGACGCCATTGCTGCTTCCCAAATTTGTCCTTCTTCAATCTCACCATCTCCAACTAAACAATAAACCCTAAATCCTTTTCTATCCATTTTAGAAGCAAGAGCCATTCCATTTGCTACAGATAATCCTTGCCCTAAAGAACCTGCTGTCATATCAACACCTGGAATATGCTTCATATCAGGATGTCCTTGTAACATAGCTCCATATTTTCTAAAATTCTTTAATTCATCTTTTGAAAAATATCCTCTCTCAGCTAAAACCGCATATAAAGCTGGAGAAGCATGTCCTTTTGACAATACAAATCTATCTCTATTTTCGTCATCTTTTCTATTAGGATTAATATTCATTTGATTAAAATATAAAACAGTTAAAATATCAGCACATGATAAAGCCCCACCTGGATGACCTGACTGTGCAGAATACACTTCTTCAATTATGTCCATACGAACATTTTTAGAAATCTCTTTTAATCTTTCAAATTCCATTTCAGCAATCTTCAAAATAATACCTCCTAAATTATATTAATTATGCTCATCTTAAATGCAACAATACTATATCATATTCATTAACTTTTTTCTATAATAAAAAGAACAAAAGCGGACATTAATAACATTTGCATTTATTTTAACTTTTTTAAGTCCGCGTATTTGTTCGTGCGCGAAATTTGCAAAGCAAATTTCTGTGCATTGTTAATGTTATATAATATCTCAATTATTCATATATAAAATACAAAAAACGTCATTGCAATTTTATAGCAACAACGTCTTTTTTTCAACAAATTTTCATTTACATATTCTTATTTTTTTCAACATATTGTGCATATTTAGTTAACTTCTCATTTGCTAAGTAATTAATTGTACCTGCTGGGAATTTACCATACTTGTCTTTCTTACCAGCTGGAACACCTGTTAAAATTTCAATTCCTTCATCAATAGTACTAATAGCATAAATATGGAACAATCCATTTTTAACAGCGTCTACAACTTCATCATTCAAATGCAAGTTTCTAACATTCTGTATTGGAATAATAACTCCATGCTCACCATTTAAACCTCTCATCTTGCAAATTTGGAAAAATCCTTCTATCTTTTCATTAACACCACCAATTGGTTGAATTTCACCTTTTTGATTTACAGAACCTGTAACAGCAATTGATTGATTTATAGGCATTTCAGATAAACTTGAAAGAATAGCATATGCCTCCGTACTAGATGCACTATCTCCATCAACTCCGCCATATAATTGTTCGAAACAAATACTAGCATTTAATGATAAAGCTTTATCTTGTGCAAAAAGTTCACCCAAGTATCCAGTCAAAATCATAACACCTTTTGAATGAGTTGAACCTGACATTTGAACTTCTCTTTCAATATTCACAATTCCTTGTCTACCAATATAAGTATTTGCAGTAATTTTAGAAGGTTTTCCAAAAGAATAATCACCAATTGTTATAACAGTTAAACCATTAATTTGTCCGACTTTATAACCTTCTGTGTTTATAAGCAAAGCACCTTCTTTAATCATTTGTGAATACTTTGTATCATACTTTTTAATTCTTTCAATTCTCTCATCAAAAGCTTTTTGAACATACTTTTGAGTTACTATTTTAGATTTATCAAGCTTAGCCCAAGTTGAAGCCTCACCAACTATCTGACCTATCTCACTAAACTGTGTAGATAATTTTTCTTTATCGCCTGATAATTTTGATGCATACTCAACAATTCTTGCCATCGCCTCTTTATCAACATCTAATAAATCTTCTTGCTCGCAATAGCTTCTAACAAACTTAACAAGTTTAGCTATATTCTCTTCAGTTTTAGGAGCATCTTCTTCAAACTCTACTTTAATTTTAAATAACTTTCTAAAATCATCATCCATTGATAATAATGTATGATAAATCTCAGAATTACCAATCATTATAACCTTTAAATCCAAAGGAATTGGCTCTGGCTTTAAAGAAACAAGCATCATTGAAGAACGTTGTTCCATATTATTTTCACTGCTAACTTCTTTAACAAGCAAAACTTTTTTCAGATTTTCATAACATTGTGGATTTGATAATAAATCCTTTGCTTGGAAAATAATATAACCACCATTCGCTTTTTGTAATAAACCTGGTTTCAACATTGTAAAATCAGTTTTCATTATTCCATATTGATTCTCATATTCTAATTTTCCAAAAATGTTTTGGAAAGTATAATTTGAATCCATTATAACTGGAGCACCTTCTAAGTTGCTATTATCCACAAATAAATTTACTCTATAATTTAACCAAGGCTCATTATTTTGCATTGCTCTAACTTGAGGTGGAAGTTGTTGCTTATTATCATTCTCATTTTCTGTATTCATAAAAGCATTAACATTCTTCAAAATATCTTTTTTAACATTATCCAAGAAATTATTAATCTTTTTATTTCTCTTATAATTTGCCTTAACATTATTAACATGAATATTTACTGTAAGTAATGCTATATTCGCTTTCCATTCTTCTATTTTTTTATCAGCTTTGTTCTCTATAATTTTCAATTCAGACAAAGTATCAAAAATCATCTCTTGAACAACTTGAGATTTTGATTCAAACTCACTCTTTACTTCTAATGGTAATTTTTCATACTCTTCTTCTTCAATAGTTTTTCCCTCATAAACAGGCATCATATAAATTCCATTTTGAGCAGACTTAACTTGGAATCCATGTTTCAAAGTCTTATCATTTAACTTAACCAAAATAGAATCTTTCTTTTCCTCAAATTCTTGTTTTATAAGTTTCTTCTCTTTTTCGAACTCATCATTATTAAAAGTTTTCTTTATATCTTTTCTAATATTTCTAATAAATGCATCCATTGTTTCTTGGAATACTTTTCCTTGACCAGCTGGCAAAGAAACAGCTATAGGTTCATTTGGATCATTAAAATTATAAATATAGCACCAGTCATTTGGTACCTTTTCTTTTGCAGCTCTCGTTTGCAAAAACTTTTTAGTATACATTGTTTTTCCGACACCTGTTGGACCTTCAAGATATAAATTATATCCCTTCAAATCAACATTAACACCAAACTCTAGCGCTTTAATTCCTCTATCTTGACCATAAACTAAGTTAGTTGTATCAGCAACTTCCTTAATTTTATCAAACTTAAACATATTAGGATTGCATACATCTTTTAAATCTTTATAACTTAATTCATTTACTTTTCTCATTCGTAAGTTTTTCCTCCAATTTTTACTCTTTTTCTTATGTATTTTTTACAAACAAATTTTATATCATACACATTTTTTATGCAAGTACATACAATTATTATTTCCCAAAAAATTCTTTTTAGTTTTCATATCTAAAATTTTTTTGTCATAATAATTGCATCATTAACATTGTTATAATATTTTTTTCTTCTTCCAAGTATATCAAAATTAAATTTTTTATATAATTTGATTGCAGGAATATTATTATCTCTAACTTCTAAAGTAATACACATTTTTCCTTTGGATTTTGCTTCATCAATTAAAAAATTTAGCAATTCAAACCCAATTCCATTTTTTCTAAAATCTTTTCTAACAGCAATATTCATAATATGAGCTTCATCAATATTAAACCATAATCCAGCAAACCCGCACACAATCTCATCTTCACAAATAACAAAATACTCAGAATTTTCATTGTAGAATTCATCTTTTAAAATTTTCTCATTCCAAAAATCATCATATTCATTTAAGTCTTGAGCTAATATTTCTAAATGTTGCTCCTGCATTTTAAGAATTTTTCTTTGCATCTTTCATCCTTTCAGCTTGCGATTTTCTCAAATACACTGGTACAACTGAATCAGCGTCAGCAAACTCATTTTCATTAATCTTTTTGTAAGCAATTATCCCCAAGCTTTCTGCATTTTGTTTATTGTTTTCAGAAAATTTAATATTCTTTCCTGTTAGTTTTTCACTTATTCTTTCTCTATGTAAAACAGCTCCATCACCAACAAATGAAATATAATCATAACGTTTTAAAACCTCTAAAACATTTTCAATATCATCAGCAATATATTCTTCTAGCTTATTTATTTTTTCATCATAAATTCCACAATACACCTGATTATTTTTAGCATTAATCATTGAACAGATAACTTTACTTTTTCCAATTTCATTTGTCGCTAATGAATCCAAAGAAATAATTGGAACAACCTTTAAATTCTTAACTTCGGCCATCGCCTTACAACTAGCTACACCAATTCTAATTCCTGTAAAAGAACCTGGTCCAACAACAACCGTAATATAATCTAAATCATCCAATTTCATATTAGCCTCATTTAATGTTTTCTCAACCAATGGCATAAAATTTTCTGAATGAGTCTTTCCATTATCCAACTCATTTTTTACAATTAATTTATCATCTTCAAATAAACCAACACTGCAAACACTACTAGATGTATCTGTAACTAAATTCTTCATAAAATCGCTTCCTTATTTATTAATTTCTTCAATAACAATTTCTCTTAAATTTTCATCCTCAAGATTTCTACTAAAACTAATTTGAATATACTTATTAGGTAAAGCATGCTCAATCATTTCACCCCACTCAATTAAGCAAATTCCTTTTTCAAAATACTCTTCTCCACCTATAGCATAAAATTCATCTTCATCTTCTAATCTATAAACATCAAAATGATAAACATTCACATCCCTATTCACATATTCATTAACAATGTTAAATGTAGGACTTGAAATCTCATTTTCTAAACCGAAAAATTGCAAAACACCCTCAGTAAATTTAGTCTTACCTGAACCCAAATCACCTGTAAGAACTATAACATCGCCATTTTTTAAGCCTTTTGCAAATTTTCTACCAATTAATTTTGTTTCTTCTTCTGAATTTGATATTATTTTTTCCATTAAAATTCCTCAACTCATTTTTCATTAATAACATAACTATTTTATTATAAAATCGCCCAATTGTAAATAAATTTATACACATATATCACAAGCCTTCCACCATAAAAAATATATACTAAACTTTTTGTCGAAATTTGTAATCATCTATTGACATTTTTTTATAGCGCTTTTAAAATTAGTTTATGTAACTTTATTGTTTACAGCACATTTTAAGGAGGGCTTTATTATGTATGTTAGTTTAGACTCAAAAATTCGGGTTTCCGAATTAAACGAGATTTCTAAAGAAAAGGCTTATCGGTTCATAGTACGACTCTCAGATGACTTAGGATATGCTGAAGATGTAACTGTAATTCTGCAGAAGTACCACAGTTCAGCAAAAGAAGAATTTCCATTAAAGTATACTAATTCAAAAAATGGTATAAGCACTTTCATTAGTGATTTTATCCATTTTAACTTTGGTACTGGACTATATTTTTACTGTTTTAGAATTACTCTTAACAGAAAAATATATTATTTAAAAACGAATTACGAAGAAGGCTTATCTTTAACAACATTAGATTTGCCTTGGATGCAATTCACAGTTACTGACAACACATTCCTGGTTCCAGAATGGGCAAAAGGCGCAATCATGTTTCATATCATGGTCGACAGATTTGCTCGCGACGAGAGTGTACCAGTTTTTGAAATGCCACGTAGAACCATTCACAAGAACTGGAATGACATTCCTGACTGGATGCCAAACGAAAAAGGTGAAATTACAAACACCGACTTTTTCTGTGGTAATCTGAAAGGAATTACAAATCACTTAAAGTACATCAAGAAATTAGGAGTCAAAATCGTATACCTTTCCCCAATTTGCAGAAGCCAGTCTAATCACAGATATGACACAGCTGACTATCTCAGCATCGATCCATATCTTGGTTCAGCAGAAGACATGAAAAACTTATGTCAAAGAGCTCATGCACTTGGAATGAAGGTTATCATCGATACCGTTTTCAACCATACAGGAGATGACAGTATTTATTTCAACAGGCTTTCAACATTTCCTGAAAAAGGTGCAATCAACGGCAGAGACTCTAAATATTTTGAATGGTACAAAAGAGATCAGTTCAATCACTTCCAGTACTGGTGGGGCTTTGGAAATCTTCCAGTTTGTAACCCAGACTGTAAGGAGTGGCAAAACTTCTTATTTGGAGATGGCGGTGTAATTGATACATGGTTTACCAAATGGGGAATCGATGGATTACGATTAGATGTAGCAGATGAACTTCCGGATTATTTTCTTACAATGCTCGCTAACTGTGCAAAGCACTACAAAAAAGATGCATTTATTCTTGGTGAAGTTTGGGAAAACGCTATTAGAAAAAATGATGGCAACAGAAATTATCTGCTTGGCACATCCCTCAGTAGCGTAATGAACTATCCATTTACAAATGCAATCTTAAAGTATGTACGATTCAGAGATACCTACTGCTTGCGTAACAATATCAATGAAATCTGTGCCGATTATCCAAAAGAAGCTCTGTTATCAACAATGAACTCACTTTCCACTCATGACATTCCACGAGCTATCACCACACTAGTTGGAAATGGTTTCTTGCACAATGGTTATGAATGGACTTGGGACATTGGTGGAAAAGATCGAAACTGGCAAAATGTAAACGATGCAGCATTTTCACGTGCAGATTACAAAAAAGGTAGAGAGCTTTTGAAAGCAGCATTATCTATTCTCTACTTTCTCCCCGGAAATCCGTGTATTTTCTATGGTGACGAAGTTGGCCTCTATGGCTACAAAGATCCATGGAACAGGAAAACATATCCTTGGGGCCGAAGAGATAAAAAATTAATGCGCTTCTACCGAACTTTGGGAAAAATCCATAACTCACTGCCACTCAGTGATGCAAGCTTCAAATTCATCACTGTAACAAATGATATAGTTATGTATGAACGGACATGGAAAGACAAACGGATTTTGATTTCAGTAAATATCACTGGTCAAACCCAGGCTATCCTTGTTCCAGAGCAATACTCAAACGATCCAGTAGTCTTTGCAACTAATCATTCAAACAATAAGCAACTGACTCCTTATGGATTAACAATCATAAGCAACTGTAATCTTGAGTAAAAACAAAATACTCATGAAAAAGGCACGATTTTAATAAATCGCGCCTTTAACATTAATTTTTTAATTTTTTTCAAAATTTCTATTGACAAAAATGTTTTCCTACTTTATAATCTATACTTGTCAGGAGGAAATATGCAGGTGTAGTTCAATGGTAGAATTCCAGCCTTCCAAGCTGGCTATGCGGGTT
>OLGB01001321.1_pt1 | contig 30481 bp, 25 predicted proteins | sample 1605691 | NCBI WGS metagenome assembly OLGB01 (sample SAMEA3888925, study PRJEB22519) | human gut metagenome | biome: human gut; feature: human-associated habitat; material: faeces | place: Denmark | collected 2010 | reverse complement strand
AGCAAAATTTGCCGAAAAGACGTGTGCATATGCTTATGAAGACAGGTTCTTATACACGTTTTAACCAACAAATTTGCCAATTAAACGGTCGGATATAGAATCCACCCCTACGAAAATACGATTTCGCCGCAAAATTACGGAGCAAAAATAATTCCGAATTAAAAAGTAACCTTTTCCAGCTTCTCAAGGTCATACGGTGTTTCCTGATATACGCAGTAGTTGAGCCAATTGCTGAACATAAGGTTCGCGTGGCATCGCCATGTGAAATTCGGCGGCTGTGACGGGTCGTTATACGGAAAATAGTGCGCAGGGACGCTTATATTCAGACCCTTATCGAGGTCGCGGAAATACTCATTCTTCAGTGTGAATCTATCGTACTCGCTGTGACCCGTGACGAAGAAAAATCGCTCGTTTTTATCCGCGATGATATGAACTCCCGATTCATTTGACGAGGTGAGAATTTTCAGCGCATCAACTTTCTCTATATCCTCTCTGCGGACTTCCGTATGGCGCGAATGTGGGACATAGAACGTTTCATCGAAACCTCTTACGAGTGGGTGATTCGCAACTTCGACCTTATGCGGAAAAATTCCGAACATTTTCCGCGGCAGTTCATACTTCGGTATGCCAAAGTGGTAATAAAGTCCTGCCTGCGCCGCCCAGCAGATATGGAACGTTGAAAAGACGTGCGTTTTCGACCACTCCATTATCTCACAAAGCTCGCTCCAGTAGTCAACTTCCTCAAACGGCATCTGCTCAACCGGCGCGCCGGTTATGATAAGTCCATCAAAGCGCTGGTCTTTCACGTCCTCGAACGTCTTGTAAAACTTGATAAGATGCTCCTGCGAGGTGTTTTTCGACTTATGAGTCGCGGTCTGCAAAAGCTCAATATCGACTTGGATAGGTGTATTGGAGAGCAAACGGAGTATCTGCGTTTCCGTTTCTATCTTTTTCGGCATAAGGTTAAGTATCGCTATCTTCAGCGGACGGATATCCTGCCTGTCCGCCTTTCCGCTTGGCATAACGAAGATATTTTCATTGTTGAGAACGGAGAATGCAGGCAGATTATCGGGTATTTTAATGGGCATTTCGGAGTTTCCTCTCTTATTGAAGATTTATGGTGCGTTTGTCAGCGCTGTATCTGCCTGAACTCGGTCGCTCGGGACGGCAGGTATATCGGAAAGGTCAAACATTGGCGAAGTCACGGAGCTTTCGGTCTTTTCCGTATTTGAATCGCAGGTAACGGTCTGTTCGTTTTCCTCAGTTTCGGTCTTTGGCACGGTCGTAACGGCAGTTTCGCGCTGTCCTGCGGTTTCCTTTGAAACGGCGGTAACGCGTTCCATTGCCGATGTTGTTTCGGTGTCCTCCCTCGAAACGGCAGTATCGCGAACCATTCCGCCTACAGTCTGAGCGGCTTCCTCACGAATAGATGACTCCATTTCGTGGAGTGATGAGATATACTCGCTGTAGGTTTCGGGGCGCGATGTTTCTATCGAAGTGACCGTTGTAAGCACGGCGGCTTTATTCGTTGCGGTCTGTCTTGGCGCATTGGAGGGATAGTAGTCCTCGCAGCCCGAGAGTGAGAGCGCCGCAGAAATTGTCAGAAAAAGTAAAAGTAATTTCTTCATAATGATACTATTATATCACAGTTTGACAGTTATTTCAAGGGTTATTTCCGATAAAACCGCTCTTTCCCCATTTTGCGAAAGTCCTGTAGCCAAGCTTTGCATACCAGTCGGCAACGCCCGTGTAGTGAATGTAGCTTACGTCAAAACCCTCATCGGCGAAAATTTCCGTGACCTTTGCGACCATAGCAAGACCTATCCCCTTTCGGCGGAATTCGGGAACAGTACCGACACACCCCGGTCCGCCGACTTTGAGCGTTCGCCCGTTCACGTTATACTCACCCATATTATCAACAAGGCAGAAGCTTGCGATCTTTCCGCCGCAGTAACCGCAGTAAACTCTTCCGCCGTCAAAAAACTGCACCCAATCCTTGTCCACTTTTTCAATTGCTTCTCTGAGCACATCGGCTTCGCCGTTATAAAAGCCGAAAGAAATATCCTCGCCGAAGTCCTTTTTATATGTGAAATTTCTGTCCCCGAGCGGAAGAAGCATCTCCTCATAGACAGCGTCTTCGGGCAATTTTTTTACACTCTCGAAAAAATTCGGGTACATACTGTTGAAAAGTTCGATACCGTCAATATTCACTGTATTCATTTTTCACAGCTCCCTTTCTGCAAAAATAAAGCCGCTTCTGAAGCCAATCAGAAACGGCTGATCTCTTTTATTTTCCAGCGATCATTCAGCTTTGAGCTTTCTGCGGAAGATCTTTCTTTCGACAGCTTCGTGCAGTTTTGCCCAAAGATTCGATGTGACCTCCATTGCGCCGCAGAGCTTATCGGTGAAAACAATAACGAGAGTTTCACGATATCTCGGAAGTGCGCAGAGATTGAGCGGAAACATATGCTTCTCGATAATATCGCTCTCGAGCGCGGAAACATAGAAGTATTTCTGAGCATTTTCGAGCGAAGTCTTTGCGTGGGTAAAACCATGAAGACGCTCTCCCTCGGCAGGCTTATGTGTGTGCCAGTCATAGAGGAAGAGGTCGTGCAGAAGTCCTGCCCTTGCACCCGCTCTCTTATTAAGGTTGAAAAGCTTGCAAAGCCTGTAGTTGAAGTATGAGACGTTCAAGCAATGCTGAAAGCAGGTCGTTCTTCCGTGGTGGGTGTAATTTTCCATCTGACGGACAACGCTGCTTTCGAGAAGGTCGGCAACGAGTGTGTAGTATTCGCTGTCTTTATTTTCGAGATCTGCCTTGAAACAAATGGCTTTTAACATCGTACCTTGCCTTTCATAAACTGCGGAAAAACCGCTCTGCCCCACTTTGACAGGGGTTTTCCCATATCATATATCGTATCGTAACATATATTCTATTTTATTCCTGCCGAGAGCATTTTTTGCGGCGTTCCGCATATTTTCCGTATCTTTAGGCGGAAAGTATAAATTTTATCGGCATTTTCCTTAATTATATATTAATATCGCCGCATATACAATTGCCTTTTTAAACATATTTTTTAAACTTTTTATTAATCTAACTGTTTGAAATGCTAAGAATTACAGAACTATCCATATTGCGAAAATGTGACGGCGGAAAGTTTTCGATTTTCGGCATCAGTTTTTTCGTCATAATATGACTTTGCCTTAGTAAAATTGCACTAATAATCACTTGAAATTTATCCAAAAATTTCAGAAGAAAGTTTTTTCAAAGGTTGCAAATCAATTGCGAATGGTGTATAATATCATTAAAGTGGTGAATTATCCCACAAAGTGGGTCTGAGTGGTGAAATTCCACCGAGTTTTCCACACGGTGTTGAAAACCGATGTGTAAAAATATGTGGAAAAAGTGCAAAACTTGACCCGATATACCGAATACAGCGGTAAATCGACAGATAAAAATGTGGAAAACCTTTTTAAAACGATGTGGAAAGGCGGTGAAGAACTTGGGCGGAAACAGTTTGATGGGTACTTATGAGCATACAATAGATGCAAAAGGCAGAATGGCTTTCCCCACAAAGCTCCGTGAACGCCTTGGTCTTAGCTTCATCGTCACTATCGGTCTTGACCGCTGCCTTTATGTATTTTCCGAAGAGGAATGGGAAAACTTTACTGAAAAGCTCAAAACGCTCACGGGGGAAAAGGCTCGTTCCGCAAAGCTTTTCATCGTAAGAGCCTGCCCCGTTGAACCCGACAAGCAGGGACGTATCCTCATTCCGCAGCAGCTCCGCGAATACGCAGGACTTGACCATGATGTCACCGTCCTCGGCGTTATCGACCGCGCAGAGATCTGGGACAGTGCACGTTTCAACGCAATGAGCGAATCTATCTCGGAAGAAATGCTTTCGGACGCTCTTTCGGACATTGCATTTTAAGGAGATCGGCTTATGAGTTTTTCACATATTTCAGTTATGCTTGACGAATGTATCGAGGGTCTTGACATCAAGCCCGACGGCATTTATATAGACGGAACGTGCGGCGGCGCAGGACATTCCTGCGAGATCGCAAAGCGGCTCACCGACGGCGGCAGGCTCATCGGCATCGACCGTGACCCCGACGCTATCGCAGCGGCGACCGAAAGGCTCGCACCTTATAATGCAGTTGTCAAAAAGGGAAACTTCTCCGATATGAAAGCTATCGCCGCAGAAGAAAACGTTGACAAGGTTGACGGAATCTTGCTCGACCTCGGCGTTTCATCGCACCAGCTCGACACGCTCGAACGAGGATTTTCCTACCACGGCGATGCTCCGCTCGATATGAGAATGTCTCAGAGCGGCGTTTCCGCAAGGGATATCGTCAACGAAGCTTCTTACGAAGAACTCCGCAGGATATTCTGGGAATACGGCGAAGAAAAATTCTCCCCGAGGATCGCAGATACTATTATTAAAAGACGCGCGGACAAGCCTATCGAAACTACCTCCGAGCTCGCCGACATTATCTGCTCCTCCATTCCCGCAAAATTCAGACGTGAAAAAAATCCGTGCAAAAAGTCTTTCCAAGCTTTGAGAATAGCCGTAAACTGTGAGCTGGACGAGCTTGACAAGGCTCTTGACGACGGTTTCGATATGCTCAACAGCGGCGGAAGATTCGCAATAATCACTTTCCACTCACTTGAAGACAGAATAGTCAAACAGCGATTCGCAAGCTTCTGCACAGGCTGTACCTGCCCACCGGATTTTCCTCAGTGTATATGCGGAAAGAAACCGAGGGGAAAACTCGTCAACCGAAAGCCGATTGAAGCCACCCCCGAGGAGCTTGAACACAATAAAAGAAGTCACAGCGCAAAGCTTCGCATCATCGAGAAGCTTTGAAAAGATAAAAGAGAAGGATAAAAAATGAACAGAGGAAACGCAGCATACGATCTTTCAAAATATGAAAACGCAGCGCCCAAGCTTACTGACGGCGAAAAGTCAAAAATAGTTGTCCGTAAAGCAAAGCCCAAGCCGACGGCTTCAGCGCCGAAAATTCTTATAACCGCAGTAATGGCGGTGCTTGTTCTGAGCCTTGTGGTCTATCCAAAGGTTCAGCAGGCAACGGTAATGTCCGATATCAACAAGCTCAACGATCAGGTGATGATACTTGAGAGCGAAAACGTCCGTATGCAGACCGCTATCGAGAGCAAATCAGCACTCAAAGCTGTCGAGGATTACGCTGTTGACGTTCTCGGAATGCAGAAGCTGGACAAATCGCAGATAGAGTATCTGAGCATTGAAAACGGCAACGTCATCGATATCCCCGAAGAGAACGAGAACTTTTTTGTAAAGATAAAGCACTCGTTTGAAGATTTTCTGGAATATCTCCGCGGATAATTAAATAGAATTTTACAGCAGACTTTTGTGAACAAGCCTTTAGGCGTTTTTTCCCGAGAAATCTGCTGCGGCAATAGGGTTGTACCGTAGAAAATTGGTGCAGCCCGTATTTTGCTAAATAGTGCCATTTTAAATGGTATTGACCGAATATTCCCCCTCTTGCCCCTTTGGAAAGGAAGATCAAATTTGTCGCTGAAACCAACCAACTCCATGAAAAAGAAGCTGAATCTTGCCATTTTCCCTGCAATGATCGTTTTTTCCGTTATCATTGTGGTGAATCTTTTCGGGATATCTATCACCAACAACGGCAAATATCAGGCTATGGCGAACAACAACCAGTTCCAGAGCACGGTCGTGAACGCGAACCGCGGCTCAATCTATGATGCGAACGGAAAAATTCTCGCCCAGTCTGCGACCGTTTATTCGATCATACTCAACCCGAACAGACTTAATGACGCGGATAATGAAAAGGTAGTGGAAGAAACGGGCAAGACCGAGCGCCAGCGTCAGATCGATGCCTGCGTGACGATACTTACCGAAGAACTTGACAACGTTACCGCCGGTGAGATACAGAAAAAGCTCTCCGACCTCAACTCAAAATGGTCGCTCGTTGCGAAGAGGATAGAAAAGCCTATTGCCGATAAAATCCTTCTCCGCGCTTCGGACGAGGGACTTGGCGACCTTATCTACACCAACGTTGACACAAGACGATACTATCCACAAGGAACGCTCGCAGCTTCCGTTATCGGCTTCACCAACTATGAGGGTGACGGCGTGTACGGCGTTGAATCCTACTACAATGATTACCTCAAAGGCGTTGACGGAAAGATAATCTCCGCCGTTGATGCATTCGGCAACGAAATGCCGTACAAAAACGATAAGATATACGATTCGCAGGACGGAAACTCGCTGTATCTTACCCTCGATATGACGCTCCAGTATTATGTTGAAAAATATCTTGAACAGGCTGTTGTCGAAAACAATGTTCAGGAACGTGCCTGCGCTATAATTATGGACGTGAACACGGGCGCTATAAAGGCTATGGCTACTGTTGAGGGCTTCGACCTAAACGACAGAAACTCCATTTACTCAAAGAAAGACCTCAACTACCTCGCAGGACTTGAGGGTACGCCCGAATATGACGAAGAATATGCTTCGCTCCGTGAAAAACAGTGGAAAAACAAAGCCGTTACCGAGCTTTACAACCCGGGTTCGGTATTCAAGGTCGTAACTGGTTCTGCGGCTCTCGAAGAGGGCGCTATCACGCTCGATTCAACTTTCACCTGCAATCAGGCTATCGATGTCGCAGGTCAGCTTATCCACTGCTGGTCGAGATATTCCCACGGTGCGCAGGACTTCACCACGGCTATGACGAACTCCTGCAACCCTGCTTTCATTCAGATAGGTCAGGCGCTCGGCAAGGAAAATTTCTGCAAGTATTTTGAAGCTTTCGGACTTACCGAACCGACGGGCATCGACCTTCCCGGTGAAGCAGACAGCATCTATGTAAAGCCCGAAAATATGGGTCCTGTTGAACTTGCTTCAAGCTCATTCGGTCAGACAAGCAAGATCACACCTATCCAGATGATTACCGCTTATGCGGCTGTTGTAAACGGCGGATATCTCGTTACCCCTTATGTTGTCAGCAAGATAGTTGACACGAACGGAAACGTTATAAAGACTACCGAAACCTCGATAAAGCGTCAGGTCATCTCCGAAGAAACCTCCGCTCAGATGCGTCAGGTGCTTGAATCCGTTGTAAACAACAAGGGCGGTTCAAACGCTTATATCAAGGGTTACTCCATCGGCGGAAAATCGGGTACTTCCGAAAAGATCGACAAGATGAACCAGACGGGCGAATCCGACCTTTATGTTTCTTCCTACTGCGGCTTTGCTCCTGCGAACGACCCCGATATCATTATGCTCGTAATGGTAGACGAACCGACCGCAAGAGATCAGAACGGCTCGCTTATGTACTACGGAAGCGTTGTTGCCTGCCCTGTTGTATCGAATACATTCAAGGAGGCTCTCCCCTACCTTGGCTACTACCCCGAATACACCGATGACGAGCTCGAAGAGCTTGGCGTTACCGTTCCGAACGTTGAGGGTCAGACTCCCGAAGCCGCAGGTTCTACGCTTGAAGCGCTCGACCTCCAGTACACTGTTATCGGCGACGGCGAATACGTCACTGCTCAGATACCGTCACGCGGAAGCTCGCTCCGCCGAAACGGAAAAGTCATACTCTATACGGAAGATAACCCCGAAACCGATTATACGACCGTTCCGAACGTTATCGGAATGTCGCTTTCGGACGTAAATTATACCCTTACGCAAGCCGACCTCAACTTCAAGGCAGGCGACGGTGCATCGAGCCACGCAGGTGCGGTCGCACACAGTCAGAACTATGCCGAGGGCGACATCGTTCCAAAGGGTACTATCATCGAAGTTTATTTCATCATCAAAGACGAGGGATAACAATACTGATTTTTAATCAAAGTGTAGACAAAAAATCGGCGCAAAAACCATACATTTAAGTTTTTGCTTGATTTTTTGCACACTTTCAGTTTAAAAATAAGTATAAAACGATATGCCGAAAAAGGCTTATCTCAAAACTGAAAGGCGGTTTTTTATGAAACTCAGCGAACTTATCAATGATACTGTCGATACAATGCCGTCAAAAGCATCATTTACCGTTGGCTCGGAGGACGTTCTCGGCATCACCGACAACACCAAGGAAGTCGAACCGGACTTTATATTCGTATGCGTAAAGGGCAAGAGCTTTGACGGACACTCCGCTGCCGAAGAAATGCTCGAAAAGGGCGCTGTATGCGTTATTGTCGACCATGATCTCGGTCTGAAAAAGCAGATCATTGTTTCCGATACAAGAAAATTCTACGGTCTGCTCTGCGCAGCTTGGTTCACTCACCCCGAACGCCACCTTAAATTCATCGGCGTTACGGGAACTAACGGCAAGACCACAATGGCAACGCTCATCAAGGATATCCTCACGCAGAACAAGCGCAAGGTCGGCTTTGTCGGCACAACGGGCGTTCTTATCTGCGGAAAGCCGTATCAGTCCGATTCCTCAACACCGACAACTCCGCGTGTTTTCGAGCTTTTCAGCATCTTCAACGAGATGATGAACCGCGGCTGCGACACCGTTGTAATGGAGGTATCCTCGTTCGCTCTTGAACAGAACAGAATAGGACCTGTTATCTTCGATATCGCAATATTCACGAACCTCACGCAGGATCACCTCGATTATCACGAAACAATGGAAAACTACTACGCAGCCAAGAAGAAGCTTTTCACCGAACACTGCAAGGCTGCTATCATCAATATCGACGACAGCTACGGAAAAAGACTTTACGAGGAGATAAAAGGCTGCGGCTGCGAACGCATTTCCTACGGTCTGCACGAACGCGCAGATATCACCTGCGAAAAGATACGCACAGCCGATACTCTCACGAAATTCTGGATAAATATCCAGAAAAAGAGCTTCCCCGTTACGCTCAATATGATCGGACTTTACAACGTTTCAAACGCAATGGCTGCTATCGTTGCCTGCGTAAAATCGGGCATCGGCATAAACAATGTTCTCCTTTCGCTCGAAAGGGCAAAGGGCGTGAGCGGCAGATGCGAGATCCTTTCCGACAAGAACGGTTTCCTTATCATAAGAGATTATGCACACAGCCCCGATGCACTTGAAAATATGCTTCCTGCGCTGAAAACGCACACAAAGGGCAGACTTATCTGTCTGTTCGGCTGCGGCGGCGACCGCGACAGAACCAAGCGTCCGCTTATGGCAAAGGCTGCCGAAAAATATGCAGACCTGCTCATCGTGACCTCGGATAATCCGCGAAGCGAAGACCCCGATGCTATCATCGACGAGATATGCGAGGGACTTTCGGGTCTGAAGCCTTATATCCGCATCACCGACCGAAAAGCCGCTATCAGACGCGCTGTCGCAATTGCAGAAAAGGGCGATGTTATCGTCCTCGCAGGAAAAGGTCACGAAGATTATCAGATACTCGCCAACGATGTCCATATCCATTTTGACGAAAAAGAGATCGTTGAAGAGATAATGAAAAACTATAAAAAGCCGCACTTCAACCCCGATCTTCACGAATATATATCCGTAAATGATATCCTCGAATGTACGGGCGGCAAGCCGCAGGGCATACACGATTACAATATGAGCGTTCACGCCGACGCTATCTTCTCCGATACAAGAGAAGCCGTAAAGGGCGGCGTTTTCGTCGCTATCAAGGGCGAAAAATTCGATGGACACGACTTTGCCGAAAAAGCTGTCAAGGAGGGCGCTGCTTTTGCGATAACCGAACGTGCCATACTCAACACTCCGTGCATCGTTGTAAAGGACACTCGCAAGGCTCTGCTCGACATCGCAAGATCATTCCGCAGTCAGTTCCACCCTATCGTTGTCGGACTTACGGGCAGTGTCGGAAAAACGACCACCAAGGATATGATCGCGCTCGCTCTTTCCGCTGAACACAGCGTTTACAAAACACCTGCAAACCACAACAACGAAATCGGCGTTCCGTTCTCACTTTTAAAGCTCAATTCAAGCTGCACCGCGGCTGTTATCGAAATGGGAATGTCAGGCTTCGGCGAGATAGAGCGCCTTTCAAAGTGCGTTCGTCCGACAGTCTGCCTTATCACGAACATCGGCTTCGCGCATATTGAAAAGCTCGGCTCGCAGGAGGGCATACTTCAGGCAAAGCTTGAAATTTTAAAGGGCGCAGACAAGGACGCTCCGCTCATTCTCAACGGTGATGATAAGCTTCTCTGGAAAGTAAGCGAAGAATACGGCGAATACAGAAAGGTCGTTACCTACGGCATCGAAAACAAGAACTGCGACTACACCGCAGATGACATAAAGACCTACAATGACCGCATTTCTTTCAATGTTTGCCGCAATGGCGAGGTCATCACAGATGTTACGATATATTCGCTCGGCAGACACAATGTTTACAATGCTCTTGCGGCTGTAACGACCGCCGCCGTTGTAGGCTGCAACCCTGTTTTGGCTGCGGAGATGCTCAGCGGTTATCAGCCGGACCAGCTTCGTCAGAATGTGCAGAAACTCGGTCAGCAGACCGTTCTCATCGACTGCTACAACGCTTCACCGACATCGATGAAAGCCGCTATCGATATGCTCTGCGACATCAAGCCTGCGGAGGGCGGCAGACACGTTGCCGTTCTCGGTGATATGCTTGAACTCGGTGAAAAATCCGCAGAATATCACGCCGAGATAGGCGAATATGTTGCGAAAAAGGGCGTTGACCTGCTCGTTTGCTACGGAAAAGAAGCCGAAAACATCGCAAAGCGCGCTGATGAGCTCGGCTATCACGCAGGCTGGTCAACAGAAAAATCAAAGATACTCAACTTCCTTAAATTCAAGCTCCGTCCGGGCGATGTTGTGCTTTTCAAGGCGAGCCGAGGCGTTCATCTTGAAGAGATAATCGACGAATTTTACAAGGATTGCTAAGAACCTGTCTTCATAAGAAATGTATGCGGATTTTCGAGCATAATTTTGTTGCAGACAAGGCAAAAATCCGCAGGCGTGCTGCCGCACGGCAAGGATTTTTAACGCAGTATGCAGCAAAATTTGCCGAAAAGACGTGTGCATATGCTTATGAAGACAGGTTCTAAGGAAACCGCCGCTTGGCTTTTCCAAAATAAATTAAAAGGAGAGCATCACAATGCCGTTCTGGATAAATCTTATCGTTGCACTCACCGCTTTTGCGGTTTCAGCCGTAATGGGCAAATTTCTCATCCCGCTGCTTAAAAAAATCCATTTTGGTCAGACTATATATGATAAAGGTCCGTCCTGGCACAAGGATAAGCAGGGCACTCCGATAATGGGCGGATTTATGTTCGTATTCGGCTCGGCAATTGCAATTGCGGTCGGATATGCCTTGTACCGCTACAGAACGGCTGATGTCACACTGCCCGACAACACGGGACTTTACCGTCTGCTCGCAGGATACATCTTCGCTCTTCTGAATATGATGATCGGCTTCACGGACGATTACATCAAGGCTGTAAAAAAGCAGAACCTCGGACTTAAGCCGAAGCAGAAAATGGTGATGCAGTTCATCTTCTCGGCGGCTTTCCTCTACGTTCTGTATGTCCTCGGCGACACGAAAACAACGCTCAATTTCTACTGGGCAGAGCTTGACATCGGCTGGTTCTACTATCCGTTTATGCTCCTTGTTATAGTGTTCCTCACGAATGCTGTAAACCTCACGGACGGCATTGACGGACTTTGCGGCTCGGTAACTGTAATTTCGATGATATCGTTCGCAACGCTCTGCTCCGCTATGGGAAACCACGAATATTCCATTTACTCCATAGCTGTTGCAGGCGGCTGCCTTGGCTTCCTCGTATGGAATCTTCACCCTGCAAAGGTATTTATGGGCGACACGGGTTCGATGTTTCTCGGCGGCGCTGTCGTTGCGATAGGACTTGTGACAAGACAGCATCTTCTCCTTGCGATAATCGCGATTGTTTATATCTGCGAGGCGCTCTCGGTCGTTATTCAGGTAACTTACTTCAAGCTCACACACGGAAAACGCCTTTTCAAAATGTCGCCTATACATCATCACTTTGAGCTTTGCGGCATGAACGAATATCAGATAGTTATAAGCTTCTCCGCAGTCGGACTTATCGCAGGCGTTATCGCAAACCTTATCTACAAACTTTGCTAATACTTCTTTGCTGAAAAATAAGAAAGGACTGGTCGTTTTAATGGCAGCTTCATCGGGAGCTATCCCTCAGAAAAACCACAAAAGAGCCGACCGCCGCAAGGAGATGACCTCCGAGGGCGTTTCGCGCGGATATTCGGAAAAGCCGTTATCGGGCAATATTGATTACCCTTTTCTCATAATCCTTATGACGCTGCTTGCACTCGGTATCCTTATTATGTTCTCCGCAAGCTATGCCTGGGCGATACAGGAAGGCTTGGAGGGAACATATTATGCAAAAAAACAGATCGCAATGGCTGCTGTCGGCATCATCGGTATGCTCATCGTTGCGCACATCGACTATCATATCCTGCGCAAGCCGTCGATAGTTTTCGGCATTTTCGGCGTTGCTACGGTGCTTATGCTTTTATGCCGAATAGGTCCTTTCACCGACCCGCATAACCATTCCTACCGCTGGGTAAAGATAGGCCCTCTCCCCTCTTTTCAGCCGTCCGAAATTATGAAATTCGCGGTAATAGTGCTTTTCGCTTACCTTATCTCTATCAATTATTCCAAGCTGAAATATGCGAAATACGGAATTCTCCCGTTTATGATATGCCTTGGCTTTGTCATCGGACTTATGGCGATACAGCCGCATATTTCGGGTACTATCATCATCTGCGCTATCGGCATTGTGATGATGTTCGTCGGCGGAACAAACATCAAGCACCTTTTGATACTCGGAATAATCGGCGTAGTCGGACTTGTGCTGCTGGTATTGCTGCTGTCGGCGAAGTTCGGATTCACCTACTTCGAGGACAGAATGATATCCTGGCGTGACCCATTCAATGAAAACGCCCCTGCGGAAACGTGGCAGACGAAGAACTCGCTAATCGCGATAGGCTCGGGCGGAATGTTCGGACTTGGCTTCGGAAATTCCCGCCAGAAGTTCCTCTATCTCCCCGAAGCGAAGAACGACTTCGTTTTCGCCGTTGTATGCGAAGAGCTTGGCTTCTTCGGTGCTATCGTTGTAATAGTTCTTTTCCTGCTTTTCATCGGAAGAGGATTTTTCATCGCATCGAGAGCTTATGATAAATTCGGAATGATGCTCGCAACGGGACTCACCGTTCAGATTGGTATTCAGGCGCTCCTCAACATCGCCGTTGTCACGAACACTATACCGAACACGGGCGTTTCGCTCCCGTTTTTCAGCTACGGAGGAACTGCCCTTGTCATGCAGCTTTTGCAGATGGGCGTTATTCTGAGCGTTTCGCGCTATACTTCTTCAGACGAATAAAAATCCGAAAGGAATGGTCATAAAATGAAAGTTATCCTTGCAGGCGGCGGCACGGCAGGACACATCAACCCTGCGCTCGCTATCGCCTCGATAATATCCGAGCATTACCCCGACACTGAATTTCTCTATGTCGGAACGCCGAACGGAATGGAATCCCGACTTGTCCCGAAAGCAGGCTACAATTATGCTTCGATGAAAGTAAGCGGATTTCAGCGCAAGCTTACGATAAAAAATATTGCACGAAATGTGAGAACTGTCGCATACCTCACTATGGCAGGACACCGCGCAAAGCAGATATTGAACGAATTCAAGCCTGACCTCGTTATCGGAACGGGCGGATATGTCAGCGGTCCTATCGTTCTCAAAGCAGCTGAAATGGGTATCAAGACCGCTATCCACGAGCAGAACGCTTTCCCGGGAATGACAACGAAAATGCTCTCCAAGAAAGTTGACCTTGTAATGCTCACCGTCCCCGAAGCTATGGAATATCTCGAAAAGGATATCCCCTACACCGTTACGGGACTTCCCGTAAGAAAAGGCTTTTCGGGTATGACACGAGAAGCCGCAAGACGTGAACTTGGCATTGCCGAGGGCGATATCGTTGTCCTTTCAACGGGTGGAAGTCTTGGCGCAGGCAGGATAAACGAAACCGTTGCCGAGCTTATGGAATGGGAAACGAAGAACAATGTTCCGATAACCCACATTCACAGCTACGGCGGAATGGGCAAGACAACTTTCCTCCCCGACCTTAAATCGAGGGGCGTTGACTACGAGAACAACTCCCGTATCCGTCCGAAAGAATACATCGACAATATGCCCGTTTGCATGGCTGCCGCAGACCTTGTGATAAGCCGCTCGGGCGCGAATGCACTCTCCGAGCTTGAAGCAATGGGCAGAGCGTCGATACTTATTCCCTCGCCGAACGTTGCAGGCAACCACCAGTATCATAACGCAATGGTTCTCGGCAAGGCCGGTGCGGCTATCGTTATCGAGGAGAAAAACCTCACGGGACAGACTCTTATCGACAATGTGAACGATCTTTACCGTGACAAGGAGCGCCTTAACCGCTTTGCGCAGAGGGCAGCTTCACTCTATGTTTCCGATACTCCCGAAAGAGTTTTCAAGGCTCTTGATGAACTTATAAAAAAGTGATTTTTTAACAGTTTTTCTTTTTCTGCATAATATAAATCAAAAAGCAGAAAGGGAGAAATGTTATGCAGAAGCTTATCATAAACGGAGGAAACAGACTGAACGGTGAGATCGCCGTTCAAGGCGCAAAAAACGCAGTTCTGCCGATACTCGCCGCCGCAGTCCTCTGCAAAGGCGAAGTCGTTCTGCATAACTGTCCACGGCTCTCGGACGTTTACTCTGCTATGAGGATATTAACATCGCTCGGGTGCTGCGCAGGCTTTGACGGTGCTTCGCCGAACACGGTCTGCGTGAACACGGACAATTTATCATCAGCCGATATCCCCGACAGACTTATGCGCGAAATGCGCTCGTCGATATTTTTCCTCGGCGCACTTGTCGGAAGAACGGGCGGCTGTAAAATAACACTCCCCGGCGGCTGCGACCTCGGTCAGCGTCCGATAGATATACATATCAACGCCCTGCGGAAAATGGGCGTGACCGTCACCGAACAGCACGGTGAAATAGTCTGCCGATGTGAGAAAAAGCTCAAAGGAGCGAAGCTTTCGCTGCCTTTTCCCTCTGTCGGCGCAACGGAGAATATTATCCTCGCGGCTGTCCTCGCCGAGGGCAGGACGGAGATAACCAACGCGGCGCGCGAACCCGAAATTGCCTGTCTTGCCGACTTCCTCAACCTCTGCGGAGCGGACATAATCGGCGCAGGCAGCAGCACTATCGTTATCTGCGGCAAAAAAGAACTTCACGCCTGCGAATTTACCGTTATGCCCGACCGTATCGCCGCAGCGACCTATCTTTCCTGCGCGGCTTGCGCAAAGGGTGAGATAATACTGAAAAAATGCTGTCCGAAACACCTTGATGCGGTGCTTTCCGTACTCGAACAGCTCGGCTGCCATATAAGCTGCACTGAAGATGAGATCTTTTTCAGCGGAAAAGAACCGCTTCACTCGATCGATATAATACGGACAATGGTTTACCCCGGTTTTCCGACCGACTGTCAGGCTTTTATAATGTCAGCCGCCTGCATTGCTCAGGGTACGACGGTCTTTGTCGAGAATATTTTCGAGAACCGCTACCGTCACGCCGATGAGCTTCGGCGAATGGGTGCGAATATCCGTGCCGAGGGTAAAGTCGCCGTTGTTGAGGGCGTGAAAAAGCTTTACGGCGCAAAGATCTGCGCTCCCGACCTAAGGGGCGGTGCGGGACTTGTTGCGGCTGCGCTTTGTGCTGAGGGCAAGACCGAAATTTCGGGTGTTAAACACATTGACCGAGGATATGAGGACATCGAAAACGTGCTGGCAAGCGTCGGCTCGGATATTAAAAGGATAGATCCATACAGACTTTAAAAGAAAGAAGGAATTTAACTGTGGCAAACGGAAGATCAAAAGGCGGATATCTGGGCATTGCTGCGTTTGCCGCTGTTGTAATTTTTCTTATACTTTCAACGACCGTTTTCTTCAAAATAGACACGATAACGGTCAAGGGCAGCTCCATTTACACTGCGGAGGAAATTTGCGCCGCTTCGGGAATTAAAAGCGGAAACAACCTCATCCGCACGAATATGAGTAAGGCTGCCGCAAACATCGAAAACACGCTTATCTACATAGAAACAGCCGAGCTGAAGCGCTCGTTCCCGTCGGGTGTTGTCATTACCGTAAGCCCCTGCCGCGAAGCGATAAGCGCCGAGTACGAGGACGGCTTCTGTCTTCTGAGCGAAAAGGGAAAAGTTCTGAAAACATCGGAAACACCTTTCCCCGACACTATCGTTATCTACGGTGCAAGGACTAAGCAGGTCACGGAGGAATTGGCTGAAACCGAAGCTTCGTCAAGCACGGGCAATGTCACCTCCGCGACGGAAAAGGACGAAGCTGTGACGGAAGACAGCGGAGAAACAACGCCTGTCCCGACAGTCGGCTCATATTTTGAATGTACAAAGGCTAACCGAACGGAAATTTTCTACCGTCTTGTAAACGTTGCGAAAAGTTCATTTTCGGGTCTTGCGAACAACTTCGATATGACCGATCATCACAACATCAGTTGCGTTTACGACGGCAGGATAACCGTTGAGTTCGGGGCTGTCACCGAGATTGACTACAAAATAAAGCTCGCTTCGGAAATTTTGAAGGATAAGATAGGCAAAAAGACCGAGGGAACTCTGCGTATGCTTTCGGGCGGCGCATCGTTCATCGACAAGGCAGGCATCGAGCAGAACGAGATAACCTACCAGAACAATCTCGCCGCTCAGAATGCCCCCGAAACAGAGGCAACAACGGACGAAAATACGCCCGAACAGACCTCTTCGGACGTTGTTCATTTTGAATAACTCATATTTAAAATAAATTAATCAAATTATTAAGTATTTTTCAAAAAAAGACTTGCAATAATGTGCAAAATATGATAAAATGTATATTGTATTAATGTGCAGTTTCATATACTGTTTGCAGTTATATTCATATATAGGAGGAAGTTAAAGCATGGGCGGTTTTGTTCTTGATAATGAAAATGATATGTTTGAGCCCGATGTCAACATAAAAGTCGTAGGTGTCGGCGGCGGCGGCGGCAACGCTCTTAACTGCATGGTCGTTGCAGGCATCAAAGACGTTGACTATATCGCTGTAAATACCGATGCAAAGGCACTCCACTCCTCAAAGGCTTCTCACAAAGTACAGATCGGTGAAAAGCTCACACGAGGAAGAGGCGCAGGAAACAAGCCTGATGTCGGCGAACGCTCCGCTCAGGAAAACAAGGACGAGATCGCAGCTGCTCTCAAGGGCGCACAGATGGTCTTCATCGCAGCAGGTATGGGCGGCGGCACAGGCACAGGTGCAGCTCCCGTCGTTGCAGAGATCGCTCAGGAACTTGATATCCTCACAGTTGCCGTTGTTACAAAGCCTTTCAACTTCGAGCAGAAGGCTAAGATGATACAGGCTGAAAAAGGTATCGAAGAACTCAAAAAGCACGTTGACTCCCTCATCGTTATCCCTAACGAAAGACTTCTCGTTGGCTCTGAAAAGCCGCTCACAATGAAAGAATCCTTCGCAATGGCTGATGATATCCTCAAGACGGGCGTTAAGTCCATCGCTGAACTTATCACAGTTGAAGGTATGATTAACCTTGACTTCGCCGATGTTGAAACAACAATGAAGAATGCAGGCTATGCTCACATGGCTATCGGTCACGGCTCAGGCAAGGACAAGGCTCAGGAAGCTGCAAATGCAGTTATCACTTCTCCGCTTCTCGAAACATCTATCAGCGGTGCTACAAGATTGCTTGTTAATATCGTTATGTCCGAAGACGTTCTCGCATCTGATGTTGATATGGCTACAAAGCTCATATCCGAGGCTGCCGATCCTAACGTTAGCATGATCTTCGGTACTTCGTTCGATGAAACTCTCCAGGACGAGATAAACATCACCGTTATTGCTGCCGGTTTTGTCGGAATGGACAATCCCGATGCTGTTCCCGAGGAAGCTGCTCCTGCTGAACAGGCTCCCGCTGCTCCCGAACAGAAGGCAAGCAGTGCTATTGACGATTACTCAGCACTTTTCCAGATCTTCAACGACCGCTAAGCAGGGATGCCCTGCGGCAAGTTCGCGTCATGCTTCACTTCGTTTCGCTTGTTTGCGTTGAAATCAATTTGAAGCCGCAAAGAAACAATTTAACATTTAAGGGGCGCACAGGACAAGTGCGCCTTTTTATTTGGCGTTAATTCGCCATTAATGTATGGGACAAGCCGATCGTCACATCGTTCACACCAGTACAATGTTTTTGTTCCATACATTATTACAGCAAAAACCATTTGACTAAAAAGCAGAAATATGCTATAATAAATAGAGTTTTGTCCGAAACAGCATCGGGCAGAAACACAATTTAACACAAAAACGTGGTGATGCCAAAGAATGAAATTCGATGAATTTATCCATGATAATCTAAAGATCATACTGATAGCAATTGCCGCTCTTTTCGCCGTGATCGTCGGTGCGGTCGCTTTAAGCGTAGCATTCGGCGGCGAAACTACCCGAAATCTTACGATAAGCGAGATAAGCGGCGATGTTGTGATAATACGCGGCGAAAAACAGTTCTACGCCAACAAGCGAACTGTTCTGCAAAGCGGTGATGTTATCAACACGGCAGAAAACGGAAATGTCCGCGTCAGAATAGACAGCGACAAGTACATTTCGGTCGAACCGAACAGTGCTGTTTACGTTTTCTACACCAATGTTTCGGATAAGGGCGAGGTTTCCGTCAACATTGCAGGCGGTGCAGTCACCTGCCAGCTGAACAAGCCTTTAAAAAAGAGCGAAAAATTCCGTGTTCTCACCCCGAACGCCTCTGTAAATGTCCGAGGAACGGTCTTTCGAACGGAATTCAGCTACGAGAGCAAGTATATGGGCTATGAAAACGTGATGCTCACCCATGTTCAGGATTTTGAAGGACAAGTCTTGCTCCAGCTATACGGAACTGACGGCGAAAAGGTCGAAGAACCTATGCTTCTCACCGAGCGAACGGGTGCTGAAATGATCTCGGCGGACAGCTTCGCACAGTATGGTTATCTCAATTATGATATCAACATTTATGACCTTAAAGAAATAACGATAAAGGAGCTTATAAGAATAAGCGGTGAAAAAACACTTGCCTACAACCTTGAAGAGCTCAACTCCGCATTCCGTGCGGTCAGCCAGAGCAACGCTTTGACCGAAACCGTGACAGTTTCGCAGGAAACAACGGCTTCGGAAACGACCGCTCCGCCGACCGGAACAACGACAACACGCGAAACTGCGGTCACAACTCCCGGTACTGTCGAAACCGTACCGCCGGAATTGGGTACGCAGATCACTCCCGGTACAACGCTTGAAACTCACATCTACACCACTTTCCCCGGTCCGAAATGGTGGCAGATGCCCAACCCGAATCCCGACCCTTGGGACGATTACAGCGTTGATGATTATTTTGACGACTATGACCTTAACAACACAAGCGAAGAAACCACTGAATTTGAACATTGACCGAAAGGAAGTATAAAATGAAAAAGCTCAACATACCGCTTATACCTGTTATCACAGGTTCGCTCGCGCTTATTGCGGTCATTGCTGTAATGATCGTTCTCTTCGGCGGCAAGTCAAGCGCAGGACTTTACATAACCGAAGCCTCGGGAACGGTAGGAATAACCTCCGCCGATGAATCCGTTCAGGCTGATTCAAGCGCCGCGCTCAAAGAGGGCGATGTTATCACGGTCGGCGAGGGCGCAAGCTGCAAGATCGTGTATAGAACCAAGAAAAACGCAGACGATATCTATATGGTGCTTTCCGAAAACACTCAGGCAGTCCTCACTGCCGATCCAAAGAGCAAGGACGGCGGCGAGCTTCTCATCAACCGCGGCTCGGTAATCTGCAACTTCACCGAGCTTGACAAAACTCAGATAAACATTCGCACTGCCGATGCAAAGATCTATCCGTCGGGAACTGTTTCCAAAGTTGCTTGGCTGACAGAGGAATTCAGCTCCTACACAGATGTTTATGCTTTTATGGGAAATGCGAAAATTCAGCTTTACGACGTTCAGGGCAACGCTGTAAATACCCCCGAATTTCTTGCTGAAAAGCTTGCAGGCCGTGTAACAACAAACGACCTCGGACCTGTTTTCTCTTACCTCAACATTCAGTTCCCACTGACCGATCTTACGGCAAAAGATCTCAAAAATCTTATCACAATAAGCCAGCTCAATGAAAACTTCACCTACACTACCGACGAACTTAAAGCTGCATATTCCAATGTTTCCGGCGGCGAAGATATTGAAGGCGAAACGACCGTTACAAGCTCCGAAGCTATTCAGACAGCAGAGCCTATCGAAACCACTTCAGCAGGTCTTGTTACTGATGAGCCTAACCATGAGATAACTCTCCCGAACAACAACACAACGGCCGCAGCTACAACACAGCCGCAGACAACGACCACCACGGCAAAGCCTGCCGAAACAACAAGCGGCAATGACGGCGATATTGAAGAAACTCCCGAACCGACCGACCCAAGTACGACTCACACTGTTACAATAATCATCGGTGATGATGAGATAGTTCAGGAAGTCGAACACGGCGGATCTGCCGATATGCCTGCCGACCCTGAAATAAGCGGCAAGACCTTTGTCGGCTGGGATAAGGACTACAGCAACATCACCGAAGATACCGTTATCACAGCTATTTTCAAGGACAGTGGCAGCACAGGCACTGACGTTTATCACAATGTTACAATCGTTATTGCAGACCGCGAAACCACCATTCAGGTCAAGGACGGCGAAGCAGCTCCTCTTCCAAGCACCGTGAACATTGAAGGATACACCTTCAAGGGTTGGGATAAGGACTACTCCTCTATCCACTCCGATATAACGATAACAGCTATCCTTGAACCAAATTCAACCGTAAAAACACAGTACACCGTCACGTTCATGGTCGGCGGAATACCTTATCTTACCTTGGTCGAAGCCGGCGGAAATGCCATTGCTCCTATCACTCCTACTGTTGATGCCGAGGGCAACGAATTCATCGGCTGGGACAAGTCGCTTCTCAACATCAATTCCGATATAACCATCACGGCAATGTTCGCTTCGCCCGAATACACCGTAACCTTCGTTGTCGAGGGCATCAGCTACCCTGTTAAGGTCAAGAAAGGCGAAACTGCCGTTGTCCCCGTAAATCCTACGACAGACAGCCTCGGAAGAACCTTTATCGGCTGGGATTCTTCATTCACAAACGTTCAGAGTAATCTGACCGTAAATGCGATCTTTATGTAAAACTTTTATTTAAAAGGAGAAATTCAATGTTCAATAAAAACGCTATAAAAAAGACGGCTGTAATTATGGCAGCCGTAATGAGCGCAGCAATGCTTTTCAGCGGCTGCAAAGGCACAAGCACAGTAGACGATGACAATGCACTCGTTAATGCGATCAAGGAGCAGGACGCTGCAAATGCAGCAAAAAATCAGGACGCAGTTATCCACAACTTTGAAATGCCTGAGATCGGCGAAAAGATCGCCGTTATCACCGTCAAGGACTACGGCGACATCAAGATCAAGCTCTTCCCCGAAGTTGCATCAAAGGGCGTTGAAAACTTTATGGGGCTTGCAGATATGGGCTACTATGACGAGCTTATTTTCCACCGCATCATCAGCAACTTTATGATACAGGGCGGCGACCCAAAGGGCAACGGCACAGGCGGCAAGAGCATCTGGGGCGACCAGTTTGACGGCGGAGTTCCCGAGGGACTTTACCATTTCAGCGGTGCAGTTGCATACGCAAACAGCGGCTCGACCTCCACAGACGGCAGCCAGTTCTACATCGTAAACACTCCCGAGGGATATCTCCAGAACACCTGCGAGGAGCTTATGCAGTACGACCCGTCAACATATTCATGGCCACAGAATGTTGTTGAAATGTACAACGAAAAGGGCGGCACACCGTTCCTCGACGGCAGCTACACAGTTTTCGGTCAGGTTTTCGAAGGACTTGACATCGTTCGCGAGCTTGGAAATGTTGAAACAGACTCTAACGACAAGCCTTTGAAGCAGGTACAGATGGAATCCGTAAAGATCGTTGACTATGAGGGCTGATAAAGCTCAACAAAACGAAATACCTTTGCACGAAGCACATTCGGGCAAAGGTATTTTTCGTATTTTTCAAACTTTTTTGTCAAAACCCCTTGACAAAATTATTGTAATGAGCTATAATAATATAGTCGTCGGGGTGTGGCGCAGATTGGTAGCGCGCTACCTTGGGGTGGTAGAGGCCGTGGGTTCAAGTCCCGTCACTCCGACCAACAGAAATAACCTCTCAAATGGCTGTAATACGCCGATTGAGAGGTTATTCTTATATCCGAATATACGGTCTGGTCAAATAATGGTCAAATCAGGCGTGACGGCAGTATTTTTCGTTGATGTGAAGCATATCAACTATCTCGTCCGTTGCCCTTGCCTTGACCTCATTGAATGCGTGAGTGTATATATTAAGCGTGGTTGCGGGTGTTGAATGACCGAGTATTTCCGATACCGTCTTTGCATCGGTCCCCTTTGCGATCATTGCGGAAGCTACAAAGTGGCGCATTGAATGAATTCCGTAAAAGTCCATTCCGTGCTTTGCACACATCTTTTTCAGATAATTGTACGGAATCCCATTGTACATTATCTTGGTGTATGTAATATCGCAGAACAGATAGTCGTCATCGGTATGTCTTATACCCATATACCTTTTTGCAGCTGTTTCTTCTGCCTTATACTTCTCATAAAGGTCAATGACGATCTGAGGAAGCCTTATAACACGCATAGAGCTTTCGGTCTTGGTGTTGCCTACATACATTTCCTTTTTCTTTCGGGAATAGTTTGCGGCTCTCCTTATTCTGAGCATACAGTTTTCGACATCAATATCACAATATCTGAGTCCGACGATCTCCGAACGTCTTAAACCGCAGATAATAGCGATCGTTGCGAAAAGCTGATGCTTGAGCGGTGCTTCCGAATAAAGAAGATCAACAAATTCTTCCGCCTGTTCGGGTGTGTATATCTTCTTTTCCTTGTGAACTTCGGGCGGAAGTTTTACATTCGTGCAGGGATTTTTCGTCAGCATCTCAATTCTTATGGCATAATCGAAAATGCCTGATACAAATGACAGATAGTGCTTTATCGTTTTTCTCGAAAGTCCCTTTTCTGGGTCAACCTTATTAACACCCGGCTTGGTGAGGAAGTTTATAAAGCTCTGAACGTGAATGGTCTTGATCTTATCCATTCTCATATCACCGAGTGCTTCATAAGTCCGCTCCTTGAAGTCCTCACAGCGTTCACGGGTGGTCGTTGCATGCTGAATGTCCGCATAATCAACGAACCATCTTTCGGCAAAGCTTTTAAACGTAATATTCGGAAGAACCGCAAGCGCATTTATCTGCTGCTCAAACTCAAATCCGATAGCCTCGGCTGCCTTGTCACGCTTCTTCTCGGTCATTCCTTCAAAACGTGGATCGTCAAATCTGACGGTCATACTCGTGTAAAGGAACTTGCCGTTTGCGTCCTTACCGTTAAATACTCTTATACGGTAAGCGTTTTCTCTTTTGGTAATGTTCATTGACATTACTCCTTTCGCAGTTGCGAAAGGACAAATATTGCTTGGTGGGTTATCTGTCCTTTCAGGGTGGATACCTTCTTTGATCTCCTTGTCTGTTGCCGCAGACAGGGAGATTTTTTATTTTATATCAGCCCAAAACATATTCATTTGGATATCAAAATTGCCGATCCATCGTGTAAATGCTTCGGGCGTAATATCACCGTTTCGTACACTGTTGCGCTTTTCATAGCTCTCCGATGTAAAGCCCGCGAAAATATCATTGCAAATCTGCAGCTTATCACCTGTCAACAGTCCTTTTTCTTTTGCACGTCTTATCTTAGTGTACCAACGCTGATACACTTTCATATACTGAGCCTCATATTCGTCATTGTGCTTTTCCCTATATCTGCTAAGCTTTTCGGAATTTCTCTGCTTTCTGCAGGCATCGGAACAAAGCACATCAAACAGGCTCGATTTTGCGATAAACAATCTTCCGCAGTTCAGACAAAATCTTGGAAAAAGGCTCTTGCTGTACAGCAGTCGGATATAATATTCTACCATTGAAACCAAAGAAACATCGGTAACAGCGTATTCCTCGCAGTTTTTGCCCTTGATTATCATCATAGGCATATCGTCCTTGACGTATCCGTTCAGCAGATAATCAAGAGCCTGATCTGTATTCGGCTCTCTTGAAGGGGTAAAGCTGATATGACGCTGATTATATTCAAAATCTCTGTCTATAAGCGTTGCTTGTGTAATTTCAAGATGTTCGTAAAGCCATTCCAAATTGTCCTCATCTGAAAGCAAACCGTCTGAATGTGCTTTATCAATCACTTTTTTCAGATAACCGCAGGTCACGTTACTGTCAGGAACAATAACTCTGCTGCCTTTAAGATAATTGAGCATTTTGCAGTCGGAAGATAGGTCAAACAGTAACGAACCTATCTCCCTTTCCGAGATCTCAACGCTCTTTTCGGCAAACAGCCCGCCTTTGACGTAATTGAAAACCTTTTTCGGCTCGCCGTATATTATTTTTTCCTTAAGCTTATCGCAGTCAACACATACAGCTATGCACATATCTGCAAAAAATTTGTAATCAGCCATTATTCAGCCCCATTTCCCAACGCCTTTGATTGATTTTTTTCTATTTTATTGGTTCATTTTGCATTATATCAGATTTTCTCGGAAATATCAATAGCAAAACTGTTGCAAAAAACCTACATAGTTTTATGCAAAATATCAGAATTACACAATTTGCAAAAAACCCACTTGACTTTTGGCGCTTGCTACGCTATAATCAAAGCAGTTGGACTGTATTTTTATATATTTCAACATCAAAAACACACATCATATAATTTTGAAAGGAGTCAAAAAATGATTGAAAACACAAAACCCGTAACCCTTATGACCATTCACGAAGCAGCCAAGACAGGCATTATGCCCGAAAACACCCTGAGACGTATGTGTAAGAATAACGAAGTTCCATGCATTCATATCGGAAAGAGAACGCTTATCAATTTTGACGTGCTTGTTTCTTTTCTCAACGATCCCGACAACTACATAAAGGGGGCGGAAGCAAATGGATAAAAAAGAAGAAGCCGTCCTTTTCCCGACTGTTGGCACAGCCGAGGGACAGCTTCCGTATAATTATTACGAACCTATTATACCATACGAAGAACCGCAATGCAATACCCCCGAAATAAAATTTTTCTCGGAGATTGAAGCATCTGCCGTTGATTGGCTTTGGTATCCGTACATTCCTTTCGGCAAGATAACTATAATTCAGGGCGACCCCGGCGAGGGAAAAACAACCCTTGCCCTTAATATGGCCGCTATTCTGAGCAGAGGTGAACGTCTGCCGACGGAGCTTGGATATAGCTACACATACGACAGCGTTACTTCAATCTATCAGACAGCCGAGGACGGACTTGCGGACACGATAAAGCCCCGACTTACCGCAGCCGATGCGAATTGCAGCCGTATCTGTACCATTGTCGAGGGCAGCGATGCTCTGCACTTCTGTGACAGCAGGCTTGAAGAAACCATTGCATCAACGGGAGCAAAGCTGCTGATAATGGACCCGATACAGGCATACCTCGGCGCAGATGTTGATATGCACCGAGCCAACGAGATACGTCCCGTAATGTCACGGCTTGAAGCCATTGCAGAAAAGTATGGCTGTGCTGTTGTACTTATAGGACATATGAACAAAAGCGGTAAGAAAGCTCAATACAAGGGGCTTGGTTCTATCGACATAACGGCAGCCGCACGAAGCGTTCTTTTTGTCGGACGCAGGGACAACGATAAACAGAAACGCTGTATTATCCCCATAAAATCAAACCTCGCCCCCGAAGGGCGTGCCGTCCTTTTCAGCGTGGGCGACCGACTCACTTGGGAAGGTTTTGCCGATCTTGACATAAACAAAATATGCTCCGATCTCGGCAGCAGCGACAAAGCTCTGTCAAAGGTCGAACAGGCTGAATTTTTTCTCAAAGAGCTTTTTGACGAAAGAACGGAAATACGAAGCACTGAAGTTGAAAACCAAGCTAAGGAACACGGAATATGCAAGCGTGTTCTTGACACGGCAAAGAAAAATCTGAACATATTGTCACGGAAATCGGGAGATTACTGGTTTTATATTTTCCCCAATTGACAGACAACTGCATTGTTGCATTCTTGCAATGTTGAGACAAACAACGCTGTACAGCATTTTTGATGCAAGAATGCAAGGACGCAACAATGCAGGATATACGGAAAGGAGTGACAGAAGATGGGTGAAAAGAAGTTATCCCATGTTCAGGGAAAGGGTTGTCTTTCCCACAACAACCGTTTATTTACGCCAAAGAACACAAATCCCGAAAGAAAAAGCTTCAACACATATTTTATTCGTGAAAACATTGCCGACAGTTATGAAAAACTGTTTGGAAACGCTGTCAAAGAATATAACAGCAGGCAAAAACGAAATGACAGAAAAATAACCTGCTCTTATTTTGAGCATTTGTTTCACCACTCACCCTGCAGCACGGTTCTTGAATCACCGAACGGACAGAAAAGCTTTTATGAGGACGTTGTGCAGATCGGCACAAAAGATGACACGGGCTGTGATACGCTTGATTCCGAAAAGGCACGGTGGGCGTTAGTGGAATATATGGAGAATTTTCAAAGGCGCAATCCGAACTTCTATGTATTCAATGCAGTTTTGCACATGGACGAAGCAACTCCGCATCTGCACATTGACTATATCCCCATCGGTCATTATGAAAGAGGTCTTTCGATTCAGAACGGACTTGCACAGGCTCTTTTTGAAATGGGCTACGGGAAAGGAAAAGATGCCATTAACCGATGGCGCAAAGCAGAACGTGAGGAGCTTCGCAAGATATGTGAGATTCACGAAATACACGTTGCCGATGAAGATAAAGGACGTGGTTTTAGTTACAGCTGCGAAGAGTACAGAGCATACAGGGAAACCATAAGTGGCTATGAAAAACAGGTTTCCGAGCTAAAAAGCAAGGTAAATGATCTGTCTGCGGATATTGAAAACAAATCTGCGGAATTAAATGTGCTTAATGATAAAAAATCCACATTGCAGAATGAAGTCGATTCACTGAAAGCAGAAAAAGAAATAGTTGAAACCACAAAAGTCAAAGCCGTGAAAATGCCACTGCATAAGCTTATGATAGATGAAAGCGAAATAACTGAAATTGAGAACATGAAAAAATCCGCAGCAGTAAAATCAGAAGAACTGTCTGCCAGGGAAAAAGTGCTTGATGCACGTGAAGAACAGCTTAATAAAAGTCATGTACTGCTTACCGCAAGAGAAAATGGCATTTCAGAAAAGGAGCAGTCTATCAAAGAAAAATTAAAGGAGATCGCCGAACACGAAGAATATGCCAAGCACGACAGCTACAAAGCCTTTGCCAAAGCATCGGAAGTCGATCCTCTTTTTCAAAGAGCCCAAAAAGCACTCAAGGAAGCCGAGCAAATGAAATCAGAGCAGCAAGAAATAAACGAGGTTCTCGAAAACTATAAAAAGAGCAATTCTTATCTTAACTTCAAATTGGCGGAAGTGCGGCAATCCGAAGCAGAGATCAGAGAAGAATACTCGCATCACAAAAAAGCTTCCGAAAAGGAAATAAGCAAGCTGCAAAGGGAAAGTGAAACAAGCTCGGAAGCTTATCGGAATGAAATCTCCAAGCTTAACCAAAAGCTTGACAATGCAAATTCTCTGAACACCGATTTAACCGAAACGAACGAGAGACTGTCGGGAGAAAATGAGAAACTCAGCAAGAATAACAAATTGCTGAACGGTCTGATCGATACGCTGTATGAAATCGGCAGATTTATCTGCGGCAAGCTGAAAATTGATTTTGACCGAATTGTTGATAAACGTCTTGACGGTTATTCTCTGAAATACATTTTCGGAGATAACGGTCGGGAAAGGTAATCCGAAATAAATAAAAAATATATTTTTAGCCGTTTCTTATAGTCCGGAACGGCTAATTTTCTTGTTTTTTCCGGATAAATATGATATAATATAGTTAAATCATTATAATATGTCAGAAGTACTTATGAAACCCGCTTACATACAAGTCAATCGGTGATGAAGTTGAGCAGAAATACTGCACAGCTTGCAACAAATTCTATTTTGATAACCCTACAAGCTGTGTGCTTGTAGGGTTATCAACGAAAATAATCAGGTGCTTCTGTTTAAACAAAATTATATTTCAACGAAGAATTATACGCACTGCTCGGGGTATCTAAAAAAGGGCGATACTCTCGAAGAAACCGTTGTCCGTGAGGTGTATGAGGAAACAGGACAGCGTGTACTTTTCAGCGAGTATGTGCAGAGTTATTATTTCGCACCAAAAAATCTGATTATGACTGACTTTATCGCTTATGTTAAGGTGAGTGAATTCGGCAAACTCCAGCGAGGTTGACGGTCTTGTGTGGGTTTGATTTGGACAAGGTTGTGACTATGGTAGAAAGGGAGAATAATTATTCGGGTGTGCATTTGGGTAGGTGTATTGAAATGTTAGAAATTATCAATCGAACGAAAATAAATTTATTTTAAAATATAACTGTAAGATAATACGGAGGAATTAAAATGAAGATTGAGAGAATATCTGTTAATAACTATAGGCTTCTAAAAAACACTGTAATAACATGCGATAATGACCTTTCATTGATCGTAGGAAAAAATAATTGCGGCAAGACTTCCTTACTTTCAATTTTAAATAAATGTTTAGGCAACAAAACAGAAACAGAAAGTTTTGAATATTACGATTTCAGTATTTCTTTTCAAAAAAAGTTATATAAAATTATTAAATCAGATATTGAATTTAACGAGAATGAATTAAACGGAATAAGAGTAGATATTTATATATCATATGAAGATGTTGACAATCTTGCTAACCTTAGCAAATTATTATTAGACTTAGACCCTGATAACAAGACTGTGATATTAAGATTTGAATATAGTATAGATGCGCACGCCATTGATATTGTAAAAAAAGATTTCGCTGAATACAAAGAAAAACATTCAAAAATTCCCGAGGATAATTCTTTTACAAAATTTATGCAGAAAAAACACAGAAGATATTTTGTGTTTAAGAAGTATAGTGTTTTATATGATTATGTTAATCAGAAAATTGATAATAAAGTATTTAAACTATTAGATGGTAAAGATGTAGATATTTCTAAAATTATATCTTTTAATTATATTAGTGCAAGACGAGATGTTTCCAACACGTCAGAAACAGAACTGTCAGCACTTTCAAACACATACTACAACAGAACTAAAGCCAAAGATGATGATACGAGTACTGTATCAGATTTTGAAAATCAGATAGATGAAACAGATATTAAGTTTGACGATATTTATACAAAAGTATTTAAAGACCTTTTAGACAAAATATCGAAATTTGGTGGTGTAAAAAAAGATGATACGAAAATTAAGATAGTTTCACAAATGCAATCCGCAAAATTACTTAAAGATAACACGACTGTCGTATACAGTGATGAATCAAATTATCTGCCTGAACACTATAATGGACTAGGTTACTTGAATTTAATCAGTATGATAATAAAAATAGAAACCGTATTAAGTCAAATCAGAAAAGATGGAAAAAAAGATGAAACACCTGCAGATATAAATATCATTTTTATCGAAGAACCGGAAGCACATACCCATCCCCAGATGCAGTATGTATTTATAAAAAACATAAAAGATTTATTAGAAGAGGGCAGATGTGTAGGTGATTCAAAAGTTCAGTTACAAACATTTATGACAACACATTCCTCTCATATTGTATCTGAGTGCAACTTTGATGATTTGAAATATTTCGTTAAAGAAAAGGATTCTGAAGGATATAATATAATTTCTAAAAACTTAAAGGATCTTGAAATTAGTTATCAACAAGAATACGGAAAAGATAATAATCATTTTAAATTTTTAAAACAGTATCTTACTCTTAATCGCTCGGAAATCTTTTTTGCTGACAAAATCATCTTAATTGAAGGTGATACAGAACGAATATTACTTCCTGCTATGCTCAAGAAATTAGACCAAGAAAACAATTTTGATATACCTTTGTTATCTCAAAATATATCTATAATTGAAGTTGGAAATTACTCTGAAATATATTCAAAGTTTATAGATTTCATTAACACAAAAACTTTAATAATTACGGACATAGATAGCAATATACATATAGACGATACTGACAATAATGGACAACCCAAGAAGAATAAAGACGGCTCAACAAAACAAAAGACAGTTTCTTGTTCAGTTTCAGATGGGACATTTACATCAAATGCAGCATTAAAATTTTATTTAGAGCCTGTTGACACTAAACTCAAAATATGATATGATAGATACATGAATATC